>Ga0181363_1000274_pt1 | contig 14942 bp, 32 predicted proteins | sample Fa13NDMLBSN_FD_130109 | JGI IMG/M metagenome (GOLD analysis project Ga0181363, IMG submission 130109) | Freshwater viral communities from Lake Michigan, USA - Fa13.ND.MLB.S.N | ecosystem: Environmental > Aquatic > Freshwater > Lake | place: USA: Michigan | collected 2013-09-23
CAGTGGTGCCATTACCTCTGCTAGGTCGCGAGCGGCTACATCTACAAAGTTAGCAACCAGAGGTTTTGGGTACTCCTCAGAGAACATAGCAGGATAGACCTTGCTGATATCTCCTTGACGCACAGATAGCACATCGCGCATACGCTGGTCGCGTGCAGAGTACTTAGTCTGTAGCCGTGCTACTTTAGCAATAACCTCTTTGGTTGTAAGCATTTGTCCTTACTTCTTCTTCTTCTTGGACTTCTCTTGTTCTTTACGGACTTGATAACCAGCAACAGCAGCAGCAGGAACTGATATATTTTTTGTTGCTTTCTTTTTAGCGCTGGCTTTTGCAGTAGAAATTTGACCTGCTTCACCTTGTCTAGGATTAACTACTCGTTGAACTCTTGCCTTTGTGCCAGTCTTTGGTGACCCAGCCCTTTTTGCGCCAGGTGTTTTAAGAGTGATATTAGCATTTTTACCTTGTGTGCCTGTAGTTACTTTTACATAAGGTTTCTTTTTTGATATAACTTCTTTTGCTGCTTTTGCTGCGCGAGCACCTTTAACTACTCCACCAACTGCAGGAGCAACAATAGAACCAACAAGAATGCCAAGGTCTTTAAGATTTTTTCTGTTTTCTTTAGATGGCATACCAATTTTTTTACCTTTGCGTTCAGCAAGTTGTTTACGCAACAATGCTGCGCCTTCTGCGCGAGAGTACTCTTTAGGTTTACTTTTGGCTGCCATTGTTAATCCTTACTTTTTTTTCTTAAGTTTAATTACTGGTTTCTTCTTAAAGCCTGGTAGTTTAACGTCTGTATCTCCAGGATACTTTTTGTTCTTAGAAGGTACTTTCTTCTTCTTAGAAAGAAAATCATCAAGCGTTGGCTTATTTGGCATTATGTCTCCCTAGATGAATTGACGTTGTTGTTCTGCTAGTAACTCGTCTATGTTTACTACCAGACGCTTGCCTCGTTCATAGCGAGACAAAAATGGATTCTTTAGATGGTGTGTGGTATGTATTCCGTTATTAAGCCATTCTCTGGCTTTAATTTCACAGAACCATAAAGCCATAACCATATCGGTCTTACCCTTAGTAGTAGGCGACCAGGTAATAAGTTGTTCTATTAAACTCTTAATGTTCTCGGTTTGATCTGATGGGAGATGAATAATGTTATCTCTGTGGTGCTTACCATCTTGCTGCTTAGTTCCAAATAAAGTAGACATAGAAGCCACACCAAAGCCTGCATCCCACTTATTATTACCAGTATGGTGTTCTCTTAATACAGTTCCCTTGGATGCAAGGAATTGCCTAATTCCCTCATCTTGTGTGAGAAAAGATTGAAAGGCGTTACGCTCCACGATCCATTCCGCAGGTGCATATACGTTAGTCCAATCGGTAATGAGTTGTCGGATTTGTGCAGGCGTAGGACGTGTAATCTTGATAGCGTCAACAATGTAGCGCTTATGAGATACCCGATCAACCGCATAACATATAGCCGCTGTGTCTCCGACCATTGCTGGGTCGAGTCCACAAACAAAACTGAAACCTGTGAGGTCTTTGGGGTGACCTGGATTGCCAGGGACCAAGCGACCTGCTTTTCGCATTCCATCAATGGAACCTTTCACACAAACTGGGTCAAAGATTGCATCATCGGAAATATCTTGTTGTTGATAGACTAAAGCCCAAGTGGAGGTATCCATAGCCTGACGCTCAGCGTAGAGATGTTTACCGTTCCAGCGAGGGTAGAGTCCCTCATCATTTTTCTCAGATTCTTCTTGACCATCAAAGGCCATATCAGAATAAGGCCAGAGGGTAATCCACTTGTTGTAATCTTCATTGGTTTCAAGTAGGGCTGGCATAGCCAGATATGTCCAAGGAACCAAGCCACCAGGGTAGCGGTCTGGATTACGTAATTCTTTATATAGGTCTACCGCTGATACGCGGGTACCTACCACAATCAATTTACCAGTAGGGTTAAGACGGGATCTAACATCCTGGGTAAGCCACTTAATTTGTCTTTCAAAGTCATTTGCATTAGATAAAGTCACAGCATCATCTACGATAATCATATCAGCACGCTTACCGTAAATCTGACCGCCAATACCTACAGCCTCTAGGTTTGGATCTTTTTCTGAGGATTCCCTGAGTTCATCACCGAAGGTGACACGGGTAGCCTGCCAGGATGCTGTCTTAGTATTGAACCCAACCCCAGCGGCGTATGCCTGCTGTAGTTCTTCGTACATTGGATGCGTCAGTCGCTGCTTAATAGCATAAAGGAAGTCCGCGGCTAGACGCTGGGTTTGGGAAACTATTAGAACTCTAAAGTTCGGGTTATTAACAATCTTGTAGGTTACATAATCCACCGTAACCGTAATTGACTTAGCGTGGTTAGGTGGGATGTTTAGAAGGATACGGTTATCATTGATACCGCGTTCAAACTTCATTGATGGATGGAGCCAGGAAGGATCCCTTCCCTCTATCACATCTATCAGGTTCTTTTGATGGGCAAAGGTATCTTGTCTAAGATAGCGCTTACGCCAAGTAACAAAGTCTAGGTTAAGGGCTGCTTGGTCAGCAAAGTTCTTTTCTATGGAGCCAAGTCTGGTTCTATCGGCTAGGCTACGAAATATCTCATCAGACTTACGATAGTACTCATAGGACTTGATAGACTTACCAGCCACCTTACAGGCTGACTCTACAGTCATACCATCAGCCATACACTGAAGGATAATCTTCTTAGCCTTATCAGATTCTTTGGTTTTATTCGGTGTGACTGTCATTAGATCCTAGTCTGGTAGGGGATAGAACTATCCCCACTAAAAGTGGTGCCGCGCACCACAGGTGGTGCTTAGCACCCCGAAGCGACCTTAGGAGCAAGGGGGTAAGTTGGTAACTTACCCTAAAGCGCGTAGCGTGAGCGTAGCGCTCTTTACGGTCGCAAATGCTAGGGCTATTCCGCATTTGCTCCCTACTATATATAAGGCAGAAAAAATAGAGCATTTCTCTATTATGTGACGAAAGTCACCTTATTCGCGGGTTATATATATACAATACGGACAGATCACCCCCGATTTAGGAGAGATATTTATTTGGGGAGTACAGTACCCGCCCGAGCGTTTCTTAACAACGGGGGGTCTTGTTTTTTTCTACCTGTGAACGGGCTGAGAGCGGGCTGTGTTCTGCTTGTTGCCTTGAAGTTGTGAGGGCGTGCTCCATCATCGGCACTATCGCGCCCCCTGTTCCCTACCTTTTTATTATCTTTCTTTTTAATAAACCGCCCACCGATTCACCTAGCCTAACCCTCAACCTCTACTTTACCCTCACAGTTTCTCTCAGGTTTCTCTCAGGAAATCGTTATCAAATTGTTATCGTTTCCCGCTTGACAGTTAGACTAGCCTCGTCTAATGTTCTCTCTATCGGTAACACAGCCGATAGTAGAAAGGATAAAGCAATGACACTAGAACAGGCAAAAAAGATAGTAGGAAACCAGCCTAATTGGGCTCTCAAAAATATGGTAAAGGCTCTCAAGATGATGCCAATACTTAACACCGCGCAAGATGAAGAAAGACTAGCCGCCGCGCTTGTCGTGTTGAAATCAAGAAAGGGTAAGTAATGAAAGCAACACTTAAGGAAATCGCCCTAGAAATGGGCTATGAAATGGAGAAGATAGAAGAAAGAGGGGAGATGACCTTTCTAAATCTAGATGAGCGCCACGCGGTAATAGGCGATGATAAGGGACTACACCTAACCGATTTAGTATCGTGGGCAAGGTTTAGCCCTATCAAAATCGGCAAGAAATCAAGCATAACGCGCAAGGGATTAGAATTTCAGATCGCGCAACTAGCCCGATATAAGAAAGAAAGAAACCTAGTCTAGTGCTTGCCTTTCCTCTTAGGGTTAGACTATCCTAGGGGGGAGGGGAGGGACTAGCCTCCAAAAAGAAAGGATAAGAAATGAGCACAGCAACACTTAGCAAGAAAGCACAGAAAGAGCAAGAGAGGGAAAGCGCTCGCGCCTACCTCTTGAGCATATTAAACAAGCAAAACAGACCGACACTTTACACCAACCTAAAGAGCGTGTCCTCATCGGGTATGTCTAGGGATATGAAAGTGCTTGCGGTGGTAGAAGGTGAAATCGTAGATATCACTTACTATGTCGGAAAGTTAGACATAGGCACGATTAAAGAGCGCAACGGGCAGAGAGTTATCCGCGTTGGTGGCTGTGGTATGGATATGGGTTTCCACGTGGTCTATACAGTTTCCGCCGTATTGTATGGATATGAAGAGCGCGGAGCCTACACTATCCGCCACGAGTGGATTTAAGGGGGAACGCGTGATTAAAGCATACGAAACAGAGGGACACGGTATTTATTGGCAGGTTTTCGAGTGGGAGAGTGGAGACACCAAGCACCTCGGAGACCTTGAAACCCTTGAAGATGTTATGAAACTATCAAGGGAGAGGAAATTACCTTTAACGCTCTACACCCAAGAATGGGCAGAGACTTTCGAGAAAGAGGAGGAAAGCAAGTGATAAACCTAGACGAGATTAAGAAAGCCCTAACCGAGGCTGAGGAACAATTACGCCTAGCGCAAGAGGAGGAGGAGTTCACCGAGGAGGCTATGGACTCTATGGAGCGCAAGTATTGGGAAGGCCAGACTGAGGCTCTGGCTTGGGTCTTGAACAAGTTAGAGGAGGAAAGCAAATGAGCGAGTGGAACTCAATGCAATGCCCAAACTGCGACAATGACGAGGCTATCCACACAATTTGGAGCGAGGACGACCACGAAATCAACTGCCAAAAATGCGACCTAATCGAGAGAGATAGTCAAGACAACTGCGCCGAGTGTGCAACAGAAGGAGCGAGCAAATGAGCCTAGAGTTCATACTAGAGCGCCTAACTAGCGTTCAGGTGGGAGGCTTTTGGGCCTTAATGCAGGTTATTACCTACGCCCTAGTAATATGGCTAGGGCTAGTCATACTAAGCAAGATAAACATAAAAGAGAGAGAGGATAAGAGATGAACTACATCAAGAACGAGAAGGGAAGGCTGGTCTGTTGCTCTTGTGAGCGAGACATAATGGAGCACCACAAGAGGCGGTGTCCATATGCCTAAGACAAAGTATGAGCCTGAAATAGATGACCTAATCAAGATGAAAGAGGAGGAGGAAGGTAATGAAGACTAAAACAATACCTGACTCAATTACTGCGGTTCGTGCGATAACATACGACACTCAGCAAATAGTTGAGGATATAGCGGAAGCCTACGAGAAGCCGACTTACGAAGTCGCTCTCGAAGAAGTAATGAATTGGATAAAAGAGAACGCGGAAGAAGACTTAACCATCCTTGAAGGGGCAATATACAGAGATGAAGAAGGGAGAGAGATTTATGAATAAAGAATACTATCAAGCAAAGGCAGACCTCTGCCGAGGACTTGCTATCAAGCAAATGGTGGAGGGGGAGGCTGGCGAGGCAGGTAAGAATCTGCTTCGTATGGTTAATGCCCTAAATCAAATCAACTTAATCAACTATAAGGAGGAGAAGGACAATGCCTAGATACCAGATAATTGAAGGGCAATACAATTATGAAGTGGAAGCAGATAACTATACAGACGCGCTACAAATGGTAGCGGAGTGGGATAAGGAGGAGTTATGAAGCCCGTCAATTTCTATGAGGTAATGGACCATAAGGGAGAAGTGGAGTGGGGTGGGGCGAGCGTAAGCGAGGCTATCACTTGGTTCAGGCGTGGCTTAGATAGGTCTATCTTGGTAAGTGTATGGGATGAGCAGAGCGAGGACGATTTCAAACTCATCACAGATAAGATAGATATAACTGCAATAGTCTTGGCTACCATAACAAGTGAGAGGGAGAAGGCGTGATATTTCTAGGCGTAATAGTGGCTACCATAATTGCCTACCTGCTTATAGTATGGGAGGATAAGATCAATGAAGGCGACAGATAAACGCAAGGCAAACGCTGAGAAGCGAGCCGTATGGCTACGCAACTACCAGCGAGCAAGAGGGCGAGCGCAAACGCGCCTAGCCCAGCAGTACCCCGACCAATACAAGGAACTACTTGAGCAGGAGAGGTTATCTGATGAGGCTAATGGCAAGGCGTGGCTGGACATTACTGGCATTACCGATAATAGCGATGGCGTTTCTACTGATACAGATGGATACGACAACGCACCTAGACCCAAGCAAACCGACGGAAATACAGAGGGCGAAGGCGACTTGGAAGGAGAAGGGTGAGAACAGAAAACTGGCAAGGCAATATGCGTGGGTTGCGTTTGGTTGGAGAGGGAGAGAGTGGGCCTGTCTTGAGTCCTTATGGACCCGTGAGAGCAGGTTTGACCACTTCGCACAGAACCCAAAGTCAAGCGCTTTCGGAATTGCTCAACTGCTTGGAGAGAGAAGTCGAAAGCCTGAACTCCAAATACTGCGAGGCTTACGTTACATTGATGTCCGTTATGGAACACCTTGCAAGGCTAAAAGATTTGCTGAAAAGCACAGACACTACTGACTAGTTCCTTATCCTTTCGAGTCAGTAGAGTAGAAGCCCTTGCCATTGAACGTAATGGCGGGGGCTTCATACTTTCTATTAACAGTTGTGCCACAGGCAGGGCAGTCATAATCCACTTCGATATCGTGGATAGAGCGGATAATCATTAACACATTGCCACAGTTGGGACACTCATATTCATACTTCATACTTCTAATAACTCCACAGGCACACGCCAGCCGTCAATAGAAAGATCGGCAAACTGGTCTATCATATATTCGTCAGCCTGAAACTTGCCATAGATTTCCACAAGCGAATAGTATTCATCATCGAGGACCTTTGCCCCAACAATAGTGCGCCCTACGTCTTTCTTCCAGAAGGGGATAGCAGCCTGTGTTCTGATAGTGCGAACCTCAAGGTCACCAACGTCAGAGATGTTCTTACGTGCTTTGTGTAGGTCATTGGGATACCAAGGCATATTCCAACCAAGGTTGTAGTGGCGAGCGACTGCCCACTCAGCAACATTGGCTCTTATGTTTGCGTTAATCTCTGGCTCTAACTTACCGAACCTTTTACCAGCAGCGTAGTTAGGTCTATCTTCTGAACCGAACTTGACTAGCCAACGTTCAACGGCGATAAGAGCACAGACTCTTACCTCTGCTTGGGAAAGTTGTATGACTATTGCCAAGGGCTTTCGCCTCCTATATTATTTTGTAGTTTTCGTAGTGCTTGGGTGCATCTACGATCAACAGTAGAGATAGCACATTCTAAATACTCACTCATAATTTGAAGTGTTAGGTTGTCGTGGTATCTGAGTTTAAGAATATCTTGATCATACTTATCTAACTTCTCGTAGGCTTTCTTGATATCAACCAGCATAGCAAGCAGGTTTCCACCTTCTGCTGGTGCGCTCTGCTTTCTAGGAGTGCCGTCATTGACAAGGACTTGGCTCTGCTCTAAGGCAGTATCAGTAACAAAACTTTTGATAACGAATGGAAGTAACTGTCCGATAGTAACTGTGTCGTAGTATGCCTCATCAGCAATCTGATATCCAGATTTAGAAGCCTTCTCTTTACGAGCATACCGTTCTAAACAACGGCGTATCTGCCACGCTACTCGCTTCTCATTCCATTTACGCTGGACTTCTGACTCGTGGTTGAGTAGTTCATTGAAGTTATCAGCACGTGAGAGAACGAATGCCCACGCCTCTTGGAGTAGGTCTGCTCGCTCTGTGTATGCTCGATACCTACGATAAATAGTTGTGACAACTGACGGAACTAGGTCATCTAAAGAAGGGTGTAGTTGATTAGTCACGATTCCTCGCTAAGTATTGTATGGCTTTTGCTAATAAACCAATATCATCATCGAGCAATCCGATACCTCTGTTGTGATTAGAACACAACAATCCACGAACTTTACCTGTTACGTGGTCGTGGTCTATGTCAAGTGCTCTCTTTTCTGTTGGTGTTTTGCCACAGATATAGCAACCACCACCTTGATCTTGGAGCATCTGTTCATAGTCAGCGACATCTATCCCGTATGAACGGATACGAGATACGCGCTGTTCTTCGTAAGTTTTATTCCTGTTTCGTGGCATTGGAGTTGGCTCTCTTATTCATCTCATCAACGTAACGGGCAGCCTTCAATCTTTTCGCTTCTTCTATTTTCTTTCTGCGTAACGCAGCCTTGTACCACGAATACTTCTCAGTCATTCTTACCTCGCACTAAGTTAGCGATAAACTTGAAATGTCTGACATCAATCCAAGGTTGAATGTCTATGTTCTTACCCAAGTAATCTTCAATCTCTTTGGCTATTTGCTCACGCAATTCTTGTTCAGTCATTGGGTAACTCAGGCCACTTCTTGTCAAGCACCATAATTGCAATGGCAGAATAGTTCAATAAATCTATGAAGGAGTCTCGGAGGCTTTCGTTTGAGGGAGATACTCTGCTATCAAGGAGGTTATTGATACGAGCCACTTTGTCCCACATTCGCACGCGGAGTCCGTTGAGTGCTCCACCTGGACTGTGAGCGATGTTCTTCGGGCCGTAATCACTATGCTTGCGGATGAGCAGATTTCCAGCGGAGTCCAAGATGGACCAGACATCTCGAATGAAGTCATCATCTATCCTCTTGCGGGCATCGGCTTGCAGGTTATCGTCCCAGCCTTGTAATCTATCGAAACTATTATCATCCCCATATCCGTCAATAATATGGCTGCCTCTTGGAGATCCTTTTTCTTGCTCATTCATCTCGCTCCTCCTAGTAGTGTCATAGTTTCCTCTGGCCCATTCTGTAGATACATCTCGTTGATGTCCATACCTAGTGGTAATTGTACAATATGTGAGTTTGTTACTTCTCCTGCGACACGTTTAGCAAACTCTGCTCCAGGGTTAGTGCCATCTTCTTTCAGATCGTTGTCACCGACAACATAGACTGTATCAAATCCACTCAACAACTTAGCATAGTAAGGCTTCCACGCAGCCACACCTGGAACTCCTACTGCTGGTATTCCCAATACTCCCGATACCACAATGGTATCTAACTCACCTTCGCATACAACAATATGTGATGAATCAACAGTCACATCTACTACATTATACAGGTGTAGTTTCTGTCCTGTTGGCTGCCCATACTTAGGCTTGCCGTCATCTAATCTTCTAAACTTTACACTTGTAGCAATACCCAACGCCGTAACGTATGGAATAGATAGCCAACCTACAAACTGTTCGTGTCCATTGGCAGGATCAACGACAGTTCCTAACATAAACTGTTCGGCTATCTCTTTAGATATTCCACGTCCGTCGAGGTAGGCTAACGTTGCCTCGTCTAGACTTTGACTGTAGCGAGTGACCGCTTCCAGTAATAATCTCGACTGCTCGCTCGATTGCATCTTTATACTCCAGATTCTCTTTCTCCATCACCACGCTGACAGATGACCCACCCTTGCCACAGGTATGACAGTAATACAAGTTGTCATACGTATTCATTACCGCGCTTCGTCTTGAGTCATCGTGGATACAACACTTGACTGATGCGCTTCTTCCCTCTTTTACTTCACCACCATAGAATGAAACGATGACTGCTATGGGGATTGTGTTTGGATCGGTTTTGGTTTTTCTCCCGCCTTTACGTACCACCCTGGACCAGTCTTGTGGTGGCATCCGCAATCTCCTTTACAATACTCGTGTAACTCTTCGGCCTTATCGTAGTTGCTTTGACTATTGAAATCACCAGCAACACTACAGTCTGTGCAGATCATTTCTTCTTAGCCTTTTTATCTATGGCTTCTTCTGCTACTTCTTCTTTCTCTTCTACCTCTGTTGGTTCCTCAGGTAGTGGTGGTTCTGCTGGTGTTGTCCACCCTTGACTACTTGTTATCTGTCCTTGTGGTACTGGCATTTGTTCCATCCATTTCTCTAGTGTTTGTATTACCCAAGCATCCTCAATACTTGCATTACGACGTTTCACTATAACGAAGGCAGGTGGAGCAACCACTTGTCCACGAGCCTTCGCATAGTTGGCTGCCTCAGTTTGGGCTTCTGCCCAGAACTGCGGAAGATTGATTGACTTGCGGTTCTTGCATTCCAAAATATAGGTCTGACCTGCGATTATGGTAACGATGTCACCTTCATCATTGGCCCCAGCCTTAGCCAGACGCTCAGCAAAGTGTCCAAGTTTGCGTAGATATTTCATAACATCTGTCTCAAACTTTGAACCTTTTATCTTATTATATGAACTCAATACTTCACCTGTGGATTAGAGTTGAGGTATGCCCTGCCTTGTGCATCGGAGTCACCTATTTGGCAAGCACCGAAGTTTGTAAATAATGTTGCCCACCGTGAAGCATCAGCAAAGTGAGGACCAAAGCGATTCTTCACGGCAGCAACCCGAAGCATTCCTTGGGAGGGGTCATAACCAAGGGTCAGAATGATGGCAGGTAATTGACTTACCTTACCGTGTATGGCACGACGAGGAGGGGGCATCGTGGGAGATCCATACTCACTCTGTTCTGATACGTGATGAAGCACTAGCACACAGGCTTCGGTCTTGCGTGCCATATCGTGTAACTCCATCATAATTGCTCGCAACCCTGCCCACTCATTGTCGGTTTCGGCTGCTACATTCATTAGATTATCTATCACTATAAGTTCAGGTGCAATTCCATACAGTTCTATGTAAGCCTTTATCTCCATCTCGATATCATCGAGTGACGGACTGGAGTCAAAGACCCACTGTATATGTTGCATATCTCCTAAATCTTTTTTATAGAAGTTAGGATTTTCAGTAAGGTTTTTTTCTACTGTCAGTTGTGTATGACCTGACATATGAGCAGCAGCCCTGATAGTTACCGTTGTGGTATCAGTATCTGCTGAGAAGAAGAGCGTTGGAATCTTTGCTTTGATTGCATACACTAGAGCGAACATAGACTTACCTGCATTGGGTGCTGCTGCAACCATACAGACTTGTCCTCGTCTGAAGCGTACGCTTATTTCGCCTGTTACTAAATCTTTCCAGACATCAGGAAGTGGAGTTGCTTTGATCTGCGTGCCTTGCCAAGCACGTGTAAGTCTAAGCACTTCTACCTTCCCTTTCCTCTGGAGGAAGAATGATTCCTCGTTTTCTCCTTATGTATTTACGCTGATTGGCAGTGAGTCCTCCCCACACACCATAGCGTTCTCTAGTAATTCCCCATTCGGCGCATTCAGTTCGGTGACGACAGTTTCCACAGATACTCTTAGCGAGATTGACGTTTTCGTTTTTTCCGAAACCAGATAAATCTTCTGGATACCAGTACTCGCCACCGACTTCCGCACAGAGAGGACTCTCGTACTCTCGTGGGTCGCGCACGTGGTTATCGAACCCAGATTGCGTCGCACTTGTCTGGAGCACCCTTAGGAGCAGCGCACATCCAAGCCTTCCAAGGTCCCTTGGCCCCGTTACCTGTTCTAAATTGCATCTGACCGTGCTTACATTCAGGTGTCTGACCCTCAACTACGACTGGTCGTGGTGCTGCTGGTGCAGCAGGAGTTGATACGGGCGCAGCAGATCGAGCGCCTGAGAAAGATTGGCTAACGCTTCCAATGAGGGCGGAAAAGTCCTGCGCTGCAGTTAGCAACGATTCTAGTTCCTCCTTTGTTGAAGCGTAAAGGTTGATAAGAGTTCCATCAGGTGATTTGAAATTCACTTGGAACTTTGTTGATTCATTCGCAGCCACTTGTTATTTACCTCCAGTATGTTTGATAGAAAGTCGAAGGGATTCTTTCCCTTCAATAGTAGGAACGAAGCCAAGAAGTTCTTTGACCACTTCCTTATTCACTTGTTTAGCACCAGCGACAGAAGACCAACGAACTTCTACTCCTGTATCGGTGACACCCACTACTCCAGCAAGTTCTTCTTTCAAAGCATCTTTCTGTGTAGTGAGATCCTTTATTTGGTTATCTAGTTGTAGATATTGCAAGGCTTTGGTAGCAGTATCTGAATTCTCAATAAGCGGTAATTCAGTTTTTGTACGTTCTTTTTTTAGACCAACGCATCCCATCTCGCCTGATGCGTCATAGTATTTACAGTAGAACTTACAGTAACTCTCATCCTTTTCAGGCTCTGGTGGAAACTCTGATTGCTTCACACCTTCCAACCAAGATAGGGCTTCAAGCGCAATGGAAGAATCGTACTTCTCTGAGTGGACCTTTACATCGCGCTCGTCACCGTCTCGTGGAATAGCCACAAGATGCACATTGTGGACCTTCCCCAATCCACTTTGTTCTATGAGGTATCCGTAAGTATGTACTTGCCAGCGTTGCTGCTGGCTTGGAAAATAGGCAAGGTTCTTCACCTTGACTGTCTTCCAATCAACTACATCTCCTGTCCCAGGGATGTAGAGATCTACGTGTGCTTTCATACCGTTATGTTCTACGGTCTGCTCAATCAAAACTTCTTTGTTATCAGCCATTGCTTTTTCAATGGCACCGTGAATAGCAGTACCCATAATCGCTGCCAACTTCATCTCGTTCTCGTTAGTCTCAGGCTGGTTATGTAACTTGTACCAGACTTTACGACGGCAACCACCTAGTTCAGATGGTCCTACCTGAACCTGAGTAGAACGTGGGCGCTTGTTCTCTTTATCGTGTAGCGCCTTGATAAGTAATTCTTTTATATCCACTGCCGTTTTTCCCATCGAGTAATTGTGATGTTGAACAATAGCAGGTCTATCTGACAAATTCTAGCAAGCATCTCAAATGGTGCTGATTCATATTCGTGGTAATAGTTGATACCAATGCCCCAGTTGTACAAGTGGTTGGCATTGAAATAGATAGTCCAGTGGGACCAATCTTTTCTCATTAGTACTCCCGTCGTTGAGTAACTAATTGAATCGGAGGACAGGTATTGATGTCAAGGATGCTGGCGATTTCAACGGCACGTTGGGCGTGTTGCTCTACATTACCATTAGTGAGACGACCCAGACGATCATAAAGATAACCAAGAGCATAAGCACCGCCACTACCGATTCCATAAATCTTGTGGTCAGATTTGATAAACGATAAGTCCGTCGCGATATGGAATACATTCCCATCAAACGCGACAATGTAGTCGAATCCTGTGTCTTTATCTTTCGTCGCTTCATACGGGTCATATCCATTCTCTTTGAACGCCGTAAGTATTGACGGCATTACTTTCTTGCCCATCCACTGAATCGGGTCTGCGCCTTTGTACACGGGCGGAGTCCAGTTATAGGCGAGGATATCTCCTGGCCTAGCATCACCGACAAGACCTAGTAGATACTTGCCGACGTGAATAATCTTAGGCGTGGAACTGCTAATAGTTCGCAGGTTATCTTCGGTAATCTGTGAGTCTGCTGCTATAACTGCTCTATCGTCTAACTCGACTGCTACTAATGTGGTCACTGGATAATGGTAATGGATACTACGGCGTGTCGCGCCAGCGACACTCTGATGGATTATTACAATATGAGCCGAAGGCGAATAAACGGCACCTCACGGTGCCGAGGCCGAAGGCCGAGAGGCGAACCGACCTTAGGAGGGAGCCGTGCAGAGCAATGTGGTTCCGTCTACTTCGGCTGCTGAAATATAGCACACCTCTACCTCCTATCACTGCTGCTGATCTACGTACTCTAGGTCCAACCCACGCCTGTTCTTGTGGCTCTACCGTATTCAACATCTTTGCACAGTTTGAAGATTATGAGATTTCTTGGTGGGCATTGGATGGTCAATGTGCAAACTGTGGCAACCTAGTCAAAGTTCCCTGTCCTGTGGACAAAGAGGAAAGTTTTTAGGCAACAAAAAAGAAGCCCCTCAGGATTTCTCCTGAAGGGCCTTTCTCGCAGCGCTCTTACAAACTACTTCTTACCACGTCCAAATTCTGTGGCAGATGGATCTAGCCACTTTAGGACTGGGCCAAGGAAGCCAGCAAGTGCTGCTGCTCCAAGGGTTTTGAGGTCTGTTTCTCCAGCAAGGTAGAGCGCAATGGCAGCAGACGCTGCAGCGCGGAACCAGGTTAGAGAGATTTGCTTTAGTGTTTCCACTATCGTGCCTTTCTCTTGGGTTTGTGAACCTGACAGCAGGTGCATACGGGTGCCACTGTGACACCTTCTGCCACCTTCTTCTTGGGCTGAGGTTGTAACTTAGCCTTTACTTGGTTCACAACTGTAGGTTGATTCATCCACCAAAACCAAGGGCTAGTGTCATTAGCCATATCAGCGTTGATAGAGATATGAAGATGCTTAGTGTGAGGATTATTACCAGTGTAAAAGCGATTGCCAGACTTAGCATACTGGCGTGACCAAATTTTCTTATTGAAGATAAGGTAAGAAACCCTCTCATCTTCTTTGAGTTTTTCAAATATCGCAGCACAATCAATCCCATTCTCTGGGTCGTGAGTCAGGTCTACCGCCAGCCCAGTGTTGTGATCAGAGTTAGGGCTTGCCTTGATGTGAGCCTTGCTTGGTAATAGTCCATCCGATACCTTGCTCCGCTTGGGTACAAGCGCAGTTGCCTGACGAAGAACGGCAATAGCAGCAGGTGTTGCACGTTTTGCAACAGGTTTCACTTGTCATCCTCTTTCTGCCAGAATCTTGTAGATTTCATCGACACGTTGCTCTAGTCGAGCCACTGTGTCCTTGATACTAGAGCCGCCATTGGGCTTGAGTTCCATAAGAAATGACTTGACTATCCAACGAAGTCCCATAAATAGGGTTGATGTGATACCAAGTATGGTGGCAATAAGCATTGCCCAGTCTGCTATTGTCATTAGACACTCCTGATTGTCACTACAAGAGTTCCACCAAAGCCAGTGAATCTCTTATCTTGCGGTGTACGGTTGATAAAGTCCATCTCTTCTATCAGGCCAATAAAGGATTCACCTGTACGGAAGTCCTCTATTCGGATGGTATCGCCTGCGTTTTCTACTGCTTCGAGTTGTTGCATACGGTCCCAAGCAGAACC
>Ga0181363_1000277_pt1 | contig 14915 bp, 19 predicted proteins | sample Fa13NDMLBSN_FD_130109 | JGI IMG/M metagenome (GOLD analysis project Ga0181363, IMG submission 130109) | Freshwater viral communities from Lake Michigan, USA - Fa13.ND.MLB.S.N | ecosystem: Environmental > Aquatic > Freshwater > Lake | place: USA: Michigan | collected 2013-09-23
AGAAGGAGGACCCCGACCCTTCATGGTTCTATTTTTCCCCAAAACGACTCAAAGAGCTTCGAAAATGACTGAGAAGGTCAAAGAAGGTCAAGAAGCGGTTGGAAACGTTTCTAACAGGCTCATGACGGTTTTGGGTAGGGACGCAGAACCCATTTTCGGCAGCCCAACGCCTAGAATCCACACGCCACTGAACGATTTGCCTTCACGGGGGCACGAACTCATTGACTTAGCTGCTGACATTTACCCCAAAGGCTTAATGGACTGGCAAAAGTTCGCACTGATCCATTCACACAAGGTTCTGCCAAATGGCAGGTGGGCGACCCCCGTCAACTGCATTGTTGTAAGTCGTCAAAACGGAAAAAGTTTTTTGCAGCAGCTTCGCATTTTGGGCGGGCTTTTCCTGTGGAAAGAATCGTTGCAAATCGGTTCGGCGCATAGATTGTCCACGTCACTTGAACAATTTCGCCAGCTGATTGACGTTATTGACGCCAACGATTCATTGGCAAAGCAAGTCAAGCGAATTCGCTGGAAACACGGCAGTGAAGAAATTGAAACGCTTCACGGCACGCGCTTCATTGTCAAAGCTGGCGGTTCAGCTGCGCGTGGTATTTCAAAGCCCGAAACCATTCACCTTGACGAACTTCGCGAAATGACTGATTTGGAAAGTTTCGCTTCATTGCGTTACACGCTCATGGCTGCTGAAAACCCAATGGTGATGACGTACAGCAACGCAGGCGATCACACTTCAGTTGTGTTGAACGGATTTCGGGAACGCGCCCTTGCAGCTATCGGCGGGGCAGCTGACGACATTGGTTATTTTGAATGGTCAGCGCCAACCGAAGACATTCAAGACCCAAAGAACTGGATTGCTGCAAACCCAGCCATTGGGCACACGATCAACATTGACAACATCAAAGCTGTTTTGAATGACCCGCCTGACGTTGTGCTGACGGAAGTTTTGTGCCGCTGGGTTGTGGCGATTTCAGCAGCTGTTGATTCTGCTAGTTGGGGCAATTGCCTTGACATGTCAGTTGATTTGGACATTGACAAAACCACATGGCTGGCAATTGACCTGTCGCCTGATCGCAAACATGGGGCTTTGGTTGCTGCTCAAAAGCTAGGTGATGAACGTTTTGTTGTGAAGCTGTTGCACACATGGAAAAACGACTTGCAGCTTGACGACAAAGAAATTGCCAACGAATTGGCTGACTATGCCCGCAAATACAATGTTGAAAATGTTCTTTATTCGCGGCGCACGTCAGGGGCTGTGGCTGCGCGACTTGCACCCGCTGGCATTCCAATTCACGACATGGATTCGGATTACCCACAAAGCTGTGACGAATTGCTGGGTGCGATAAATTCTGGACGACTTCGGCACAGGGGGCAGTCAGCTTTGACCGAACAAATTCTTTCAGCTGTGCAATTGCGTCGCGGTGACGGCGGTTGGGTTATCGGAAGGCGTGCCAGCCAATCGGCAGTGTGCGCAGCTGTGGCAACTGCATTGGTCACACACTTTGCGACGCGTCCCGAAAATGATCTTGACATCATGGTTGGCTGACGACACGCCCACAACCACATTGTTGACATTTGGGGTTTTAGGCAATAAAGCCTGAAAAAATCTGCGCATGGGATTTTTTGATTCATTTGTGCCGACGCGGGTCGCTGCTGCCGATCCAACAGCGCCCGACGTCGAAGCTTCACTTGCGCCTTACTTTACTGAAAACAACAACTTTTATTTTTACGGAATCCAAACAGCAAACCGCGCTGAAGCAATGTCAGTGCCAACGGTCGCGCGTGCGTTGGGCGTTATTCAAACAATTTCATCATTGCCAATGCACACACGAAATGAAGCCACTGGCGAAAAAGTTCAACAGCCGCGTGTGATCAACCAACCTGACCCACGAATTCAGGGTTCAGTGTTTTGGGGTTGGATTATTTCAGATTTATTTTTCCACCCTGCCGCGTATGCGTATGTTATGGATCGCTACGCAGACACGGGAAGAATTCGCGCAATGGAACGCGTCGCACCTGAACGCGTGTCAATTACAACAAACGCAAACGGCACTGAAATTGAAGCGTATGAAATAGACGGCACACCAGTTGACGCAAACAATTTGGTGGTGTTCGCAAATACTCAGGAAGGTTTGCTTGCCCGCGCAGGTCGCACAATCAAGGCTGCTGCTGCGCTAGAAAAAGCCGCAATGAATTTTGCAGTTGAACCAATTCCACAAATGGTTTTAAAATCAAATGGAACTTCATTGCCACCTGATCGCATTGCAAAACTTTTGTCATCATGGCGAACAGCACGTTCAAACAAATCAACAGCGTTTTTGAATGCTGACGTTACACTTGAAACTTTGGGCTACGATCCGAAAAGCATTCAACTAAATGAAGCGCGCAATTATGTTTCACTTGAACTTTCACGCGCCTGTGGCATTCCTGCCTATTTCACAGACAGCCAACAATCAAGTTTTACTTATTCAAACGCGTTAGACAAACGCCGCGATCTAGTTGACTTCGCATTCAGAAATTACATGTCAATTATTGAACAAAGAATGAGTTTTCAAGATTTCACCCCTGCGGGCAATCGCGTGTTGTTCGACCTTGACGACTTCTTGCGTGGCAATCCTTATGAGCGTGCGCAAGTGTACGAAATTCTCAACAGAATCGGCGCAATGAGCGTTGAAGAAATCCGCGAAGAGGAAGACCTACTGCTATGAAAAAAGTGATCACACCAATGCACATAACGGCAGCTGATTCAGCCAGCCGAACAATCACAGGGCGCATTGTCACATTTGAAGAAACAGGAAACGCGTCAATTGGCAAAGTGCAGTTTGCACGCAATTCAATTGAACCAACACCTGTTTTGTTAAACCTTGAACATGATCGCACACGCAGAATTGGCAAAACATTAAGCACAGAATTGTCAGCAGACGGTTCAGGAATTGACGCAACTTTCAAAATTGCAAACACAACCGCAGGCACTGACGCATTGGTGGAAGCTGCCGAAGGTTTGCGCGACGGTTTTAGCGTCGAAGTTTATTTTGACGAATACGACACACTCAAAGACGGAACTGTTCGAATCGTCAAAGGCGAATTGACTGGCGTCGCTTTAACGAGCGAACCAGCCATTCGTTCAGCCCGCGTCGAAGAAGTCGCCGCAACAGAAAATGAAGAACAAGTTTCTGATTCCACAATTGGAACAGAAGAAACACCAACGACAACAGAAAAGGAAAACGAAGTGGAAGACACCGTCAAAGACGCTTCAACCGCCGAAACGGTAGAAGCCGCTCAATTAGTAACAGTTGCCGCAAATTCAATTGGTGGTTTTACATCAAAGCCACGCCTAGAGTTCACAGCTGCTAAGTATTTGGAAAACACAATTCGCGCTTCACTTGGCGAGGAGTCAGCACGTCAGTATGTAGCTGCCGCAGATGACACAACAGACAACGCAGGTCTTGTGCCTACACGTCAGTTGACAGAAGTTATCAACGGACTTGCTAACAACACACGATCAGCAATTGACGCAATCAGTCGTGGCGTTTTGCCTGATGCTGGTATGTCATTTGAAATTCCAAAGATCACAACAATGCCAACAGTTGCTGAAACAGCAGAAGCAGGCACACCAAGCGAAACAGATCAGGCTTCAAGTTTCTTGTCAGTTACAGTCAAAAAGTATGCTGGACAACAAACATTCAGCGTTGAATTGCTAGATCGCACATCACCGTTATTCTTTAACGAGTTGCTTAACAACATGTCAGCAGCTTATGCAAAGGCAACAGACCTTGCTGTTTACACAGCACTGGCATCTGGTGCAACAGCTGATGCAACAACACTTACAACATACCCAACAGCTGCTGAGTTGCTTGGCTTTGTGTCACGCGGTGCTGCATCTGTTTATTCAAATACACAGGGATTTGCAACGAACATCTTGGCAAACACAAGCCAGTGGGCAAACCTAATGACACTTAACGACTCAGGTCGTCCAATTTACATGGCTGCACAGCCAAGCAACGCAGGCGGCGCAGTACGTCCAGACTCAATTCGCGGCAACGTCGCAGGTCTTGATCTATACGTCACAGCAAACGTACCGTCAGCAAATGACACTGACAAAGATGACTCAATGCTAATCATCAACCCAAGTGCTTACACATGGTACGAATCACCAACTTATCGCCTACGCGCAGACGTAATTGCGTCAGGTCAAATCGCAGTATCTGTTTACGGTTACGGCGCAATTGCAACCAAGATCGGTGCAGGCGCGTTCGGTATCAACAAGACCTGATAACAGCCCAACTCAATCATGCGCTGTGGTCACTCCCGAACGCAGCGCAGCAGTCGAAAGGAAAACTCATGCCCAACATTGTCACAGCTTCGCAGTTGCGATCAGTGCTGGGCGTGAGTTCTTCCCTATACAACGACGCTTATCTTGAAGGCATAATTGACACCAGCGAAGCAGTAATTTTGCCAATGCTTGTTGCTTATTCATCAGCCGTTGATTATCACGAAAGAAAAGACAACGTCGCAAAATTGTGGACAGTTCGCCCGCATAATTTTGTTATAGGTTCAAGCGTGGTTGTTGCTATCGGTCACGCAGGTTTTAACGGTACACATTCAGTCACCGTTGTTGATAGCCCTTATTCATTCAGTTATTCAAATGCAGGCGCAGACGTTGCAAAAAATGCAATTATTCCCAACGGCACGGCAACACTTTCAGGCTATTCAGCAGCTGACATTTACGCAAACAACCAACCCATTGAATCAGCTGTGTTGGCAGTGAGCGTTGAAGTGTTTCAATCACGCGTTGCCGCTGGCGGTCAAATCGAAGGCGTTGATTTTGCTAGCACGCCTTACAGAATGGGGCGCAGCTTAACAAACAGGGTTTCCACATTGCTTCAGCCATTTTTGGACAGCGAAGGAATTGTTCAATGACCGCTTCAACTATTTCAGGCACACGGTCAACGCTGGCTTCAGCTTTTAATTCACTAGCTGCAAACGTATTTTCAAGCGTCCCCGAATCACCTATTCCACCAGCAATCGTTATTGTGCCAAATTCGCCTTACATGGAAATTGCGTTGATCAACGACGCAACAACCAAAGTGAAGCTGAATTTTGCGGTCACAGTAATGGTTCAATACAACAGCAATGCGGCTGCGCTTGACAATCTTGAACAGCTGCTAATTGGCGTTCTTGCGGCAATGCCCGCAGGTTACATTGTTGGCAACGTCGAAAAACCGACAGTTCTTGAAATTGGTGCTTCACCAGTTTTGGCAGCTGACATCAACGTGTCAACTTATTACACCCAAACCAACTAAGGAGAAAACGTGCCAACGACGATCATCACGGGTCGCGATCTAACTTTGACGATCGCGTCCACAAACTACGACGCACAGGCAACCAGTGCTGTGCTAGCAAACTCACCAACAATTGAAACTTACCAAACGCTTGACGGTAAGGCTTACAAGCACATTGACGACCAATGGACTTTTGACGTGTCAATGCTTTCAGACTGGGGCGCAAGTGGTTCACTATGCGAAGCACTTTGGACAGCTTGCGAATCAGCACCAAACACAACTTTGGCAGTGTCATTGACGGCAGTCACTGGCGCAGTCTTTGCGTTTAACGTTATGCCAGTGTTCCCAGCAGTGGGCGGCACAGCACCTGACGCGCAAACTGTGGATTTGTCATTCACAGTTGTTGGAACACCAACGGAAACATTCAGCTAAACCAACAGAATCGGGAGAAAACAGAATGAAGCTACCAATAACAATTGAATACAATTCAGGGGAATCGGTGACATTTGTTGCCGCAATCCCTGAATGGGTCAAGTGGGAGAAGCACAGCGGGTCAACCATTAGCCAAGCACGGGATAAAATCGGCGTTTCTGATTTGGTTTTTTTGGCGTATCACGCCATGAAGCGTGAAGCTGCTGGGAAACCAGTTAAACCAATCGAAGTGTGGACAGAAACCATTGCTGAAGTAACGGTTGGTGAGGCAGACCCAAAAGCTACGGCGTCGGAAGCTTAAACAGAATCCTTTGGGAAATCGTCATTGCGACGGGAATCCAAAAATCTGAATTGGAAACAGCGGAAGACATTCTGACAGTTCTTGAAATAGTCGAAAGGCGGGCAAATGGCAAGTGAAGCGATCAGCTACGACAAAGCTGAACTTCGCGCCATTGCCCGTTCTTTCAAAGCAATGGACGAAGAAGCACTGAATCAAGCAAAAGCAAAATCAAACGCTTTGGCTGAATTTGTGTCCGACAAAGTCAAGGCAGCAGCTGCCATGACGCGTTCAATTCCAAAAGTTTCAACGCGCATTGCTGAAGGTTCAAAGGTCAGCAAATCGTCCAAATTTGGTGAAATCAGTTACGGCTTTGCACGCCAAAAGTTTTCAGGCGGTGGCACGACTCAGCAGCTGTGGGGTGGCGCTGAATTCGGTTCAAATAAGTTTCGTCAATTTCCCCTGTGGTCAGGTCGCGAAGGAAAAGGTTCACGCGGCTGGTTTATTTATCCAACGCTTAGATCAGTGCAGCCTGACATCATCAAACAATGGGAAGCTGGCTTTTCTGAAATAGTGAAAAGGTTTGACTAATGGCTGGAAGTAGAACACTAAAGCTCACCATTTTGGGTGACGTTGACAATCTAAACAAAAGCCTAAAGGTCGCAACCGACGACGTCGAAACCTTCGGCGACAAAATGGGCAAGGTTGGCAAAGTCGTTGGGGCAGCCTTTGCAGCCGCAGCTGCTGCCGCTGGTGCTTACGCAATCAAAATCGGCATTGAAGGGGTCAAATCAGCCATTGCCGACGAAAAGGCACAGACACAGTTGGCTTTGGCTTTACAGAACGCCACAGGGGCAACCACAGCCCAAATTGCAGCCACTGAACAAAGCATTCTTCAAATGTCATTGGCGACAGGCGTTGCCGACGATCAGCTTCGACCAGCATTGGGCAGACTGGTTCGCTCAACTGGTGACGTGGCTTCAGCGCAAGATTTATTGAACACAGCCCTTGACGTTTCAACAGCCACAGGCAAACCGCTTGAAACCGTTGCAAATGCTTTGGGCAAAGCTTATGAAGGCAACACGACGGCGTTGGGCAAATTAGGTTTGGGGCTATCCGCTGCCGAATTGAAAACAATGTCATTCACCGACGTGCAAGATCGTTTGACCGAATTGTTCGGCGGCGCAGCTGCGGCAAATGCCGAAACCTATGCTGGCAGACTTGATCGTGTTCAGCGCGCACTTGACGAAGCCAAAGAAACTTTGGGCACGGCGTTGTTGCCTGTGGTCGCTTACTTCATTGACCTAATCAACCGTTACGCATTGCCAGCGCTCACAGCTTTTGCTGACGCCTTCAGCGGAAAAGAAGGCGGGTTGACGACCTACATCACAACAGTTGGGACTTTGATCAAAAACGTTTTCAGCCCAATTTTGGAAGGGTTGTTCAAAGCTTTTGGATACATCAAAACAGCGGTTGAAGATAATCTTGCAGCATTCATGGAATTTGGCGGTTACATTGCCAAGTATCTTGCGCCAATCATTGGCGAAACTTTGGGCGGCGCTTTTAAGATCGTGGGCAAAGTTGCAGCTGGCGTCATTGACATTGTTGGCAGCGTTGTTGGTGCAATCAACACCGTCATAAACACAGCCATTGACGGAATCAACTTTTTGATTCGTTCTTATAACGCAATTCCATTTTTGGGCAATGTCAGTGAATTGGGCAAACTTTCAACTTCAGTTTCAGGTGGCGCACCAAGCGCAATTTCAGGCGGCGGTGGCGGTGGTTCGGTTTCTGGATTTTCAGGCGGTGGCGGCTTAACTGGCGGGGGATTCAGTGGTGGCGGTGGACTATCAGGTGGCACAGGCGGCGGTGGCGGTGGATCAGCTGCACCAGCAAAAAGTTTGACTGATTTGGTTGGCAAACTCACTTCAGTATCTGAAAACTTAACTGAACTTCAATTTATGGTTGACACAGGCGCAATCAGCAAATCAGCAGGCACAAAGCAATTGAACGCTTTGGTCAAACAGTTTGACGTTCTTAGCAAACAAGCCGACGCCCTGACTTCAACAAGTACCACAGGCGGCGGTTTGGCAGGCTTAAAATCTGACAGCGCAGCAAGTGTTGTGAACATAACTGTGAACGGCGCAATTGACAAAGAAGGAACAGTTCGCAGCGTTTCAGATTTGTTCAACAATTCTTATTATCGTGGAACAGGCGGCGCGCTGAACTTCGCTGGATTACAAGCATGACGCAATGGTCACCCGTTTGGAAAGTTGAAATTGACGGCACTGAATACACGTCAGCTGTTTTGGCGAATTTGGTTATTCGCAGCGGTCGTTCAAACATCTATGAGCAGGCACAGGCAGGTTATGTCAACATTCAGCTGATTGACGTCAATCAAACAACTTTGCCTGTCAACATCAACAGCACACTTTCAGTTTCAGTCAAGAATTCGTCAAACACGTTTGTGCCAATTTTTGGCGGCAATGTCGTTGAAGTAGGGCTGGAAGTTCGCGACGTGGGTTCAAGCATGTTCACGCAGACTTATTCGATCATTGCATTGGGTGCGCTGGCACGCCTGCCAAAAACACTGACTGACGGGGTGCTGGCAAAAGATTTGGACGGCGTTCAAATTGCCACGATCCTTGAAGCCGTTCTTTTTGGAACATGGGCTTCAGTTGCAGGTGCTGAAACATGGGCTGATTACAACCCAACAACAACGTGGGCAAACGCCGAAAACAATGGATTGGGCGAAATTGACGCTGGTAATTATGAACTGGCAGCCCGTTCTTCATCACGCACTGACGTTTATTCACTCATTGCAGCTTTGGCGACTTCAGGGGCTGGGTACATTGGCGAAGACGGGTTTGGACGCATTTTCTATGCAGACAGCACCCACAGGTCAGTTTATTTGGCAACCAATGGTTACGTTGATCTAACAGCCAACCACGCCCGTGCTGCGGGCATTCGGATTGAAACCCGTGCTGGCGACGTGCGCAACAACCTAACAATCAAATACAATGCCACCAGTTCAGCCGAAGTTTCAGCCAGCGACGCAGCTTCAATTGCTGAATTTGGTGAGCTGTCCCAAATCATCACAACCACACTGCACAATTCAGCTGACGCGACCAGTCAGGCAAACTTTTATTTGTCGCTTCGCAAAACCCCGCAGCCAATCTTTTCTGACATTACTTTTGACCTGACTAACCCTGAACTGGACAACACTGACCGCAACAGCCTAATTGGCATTTTCATGGGCATGCCTGTGGCTTTGACTGATCTTCCATTGAACATGAACAGCGGCACTTTTCAGGGATTTGTTGAAGGTTGGGAATTTCGTGCCAGTTACAATCAGCTTGCAATCACTTTGAACATGTCGCCGTTGGCGTACAGCTTGCAGGCAATGCAATGGAACGACGTCCCAGCCGTTGAAACATGGTCAAGCGTGTCGCCAACACTTGACTGGGAAAATGCGACAATTGTCGCCTGATAAGGAGAACAACAATGAGTAACCCAACCAGCAATTATTCGTTCCAAATGCCTACTTCGACGGATTTGGTCACGGATTTGCCAGCAGACTTTGAAGTGTTTGGTCAAGCTGTTGACACGCAAATGAAAACCAACGCTGACGCTGCAATTGCCAAAACCATTGTGGACGCAAAAGGCGATTTAATTGCCGCAACGGCAGCCGATACAGTGGCGCGTTTAGCAATTGGTTCAAACGATCAAGTTTTGACAGCAGATTCAACTGCCGCAACTGGCATGAAATGGGCTACGCCAACAAGCAGTGGAATGACTTTGCTTAGCACTACAACATTAAGTGGCGCTAGCACAACAATTTCAAGTATTTCTCAATCTTACAATTCTTTATTCATGGTAATTTATGGCGTGACAAATGCAACAGCAGATGGAAGTTTTTATTGTCGTCCTAATTCTGTCAATGAAGGTTTTTTTGCGGGCGGCGGTACTGGAAACGCAACATCAGTATTTAGAGAACCAAATTCCGCAACTTTATTTATAACTGGAACAAATGTCGTTCGCACAGACTCGGGAAATTGCTGGAGTTATACAATAAATAACTACACATCAGCATCAGCCTTAAAAACAATTCGCGTTGAAGGATTATACAACACAGGCGGAACAGGGCAAAGTTATTTTGCTGGTGGTGGTCTTAAAACAACTTCGGCAATTACTTCTCTTTATTTTGCAAACAGCGGCGGCAACTTATCAACTGGCACAGTCCTACTTTACGGAGTTAAATAATGGCTACAACATCACGTCCAATGGTAAGAATTCACAATGTGGAAACAGATGAAGTAATCGATCGTGAAATGAATGACGAAGAATTTGCACAATACGAAGCCGATCAAGCTGCTAACTCAGCTCGTCAAGCAGCGGAAGCTCAAAAGGTTGCGGATCGGGCAGGTCTTCTTGCACAGCTAGGCATCACTGAAGAGCAAGCAAAGCTTTTGCTGTCATGAATTACCCAACTGGCACAGCCGCAGCTGTGGTCGAATTAGCACTTGCGGAAGTGGGCACAATCGAAGAAGGCGACAACCTGACCAAATACGGCGCTTTTACAAAAGCCAATGGTTTGGCATGGTGCGGTTCATTCTGCAATTGGGTATTTCATCACGCAGGCGTCAAGCTTCACAATGTTGTTTCAACAGCTGTGGGCGCACATAAATTCAAAGAAGTATCCCGCTGGCATGAAACTGATCCACAAATTGGTGATTTGGCGTTTATGGATTTTCCACATGACGGCGTTGACAGAATTTCACACATTGGCATTGTTGTGGGTGTTAATGGCAAACAGGTAACAACGATCGAAGGCAACACCAGCGGGACAGGCGACCAGCGCAACGGCGGCATGGTAATGGTGAAGGTTCGGTCATTCGGGGGCGGCAAAGAAGTGGTTGGATTTGGGCGACCAAAATTCATCCCCTACAAAGGCGACTTTCCACAAGTCGTTGTTCCCGAATCGGCAGCGAAGCCGAAGAAAGAAGCAAAAAAATGGACAAAGCAAAAGCCCTAGCAGCTAGTTGGGCACGTTCATTCATGGCAGCAGCAATTGCTGTTTACATGGCTGGACAAACCAACCCAAAGGACATTGCAATGGCAGGTGTTGCAGCTGTTCTTCCCGTCATTTTGCGTTGGTTAAATCCAAATGACAAAAGTTTTGGCTTATCGGGGAAGTGAGCCAAAAAGCACGCGCGGGGGCATTGTTGTTGATCATGGCAACAATGCTTTCGTCGTGCGGTTATCAGGGGTGGGTTCGTTATGAATGCCAAGAATTTGAAAACTGGGAAACCGAAGAATGCCAAAAACCGCAATGCGTCCCAACTGGAACATGCGCTGAAGACATCATTGGCGACGGTTTCAAACCGACACATGCGACGAAGAAGTCCTGAAGAAGTCCACGCCCAACTGATCTTGATTATTGGGTCAACGCTGGCGGCTGTCTTTCTCATTGTCACTTTGGGGATAACTTATGCACTCATTTTTGTAACCCAGCCAATAGGTGGACAAGCACCAAATGACGCAGCATTCATTGACCTATTGAAAACACTGGCGATTTTCTTGACGGGATCACTGGGCGGGGTGTTGGCAGGCAATGGGCTGAAATCGAAGCCAAAGCCACAGGACACGCCGAAAACCACACAGGAAACTTGATTTTGTCAGCGTTGTGCTTCACCCTGAAGCCAAGAAACCTAACAACGGGTTTCTAGATTCGGGAGAATTAACATGTTGGATTGGACAACCGCCGAACTTATCGGCACAAGCTTGTTGATTATTGTCACCGCTGCGTTATCAGGTGCAATTTGTTACGCCATAGGGCACAGGGACGGATCACGCGAAGGCTACACACGCGGGCGCGCTGTGAGCCGTCACCTAGCAGGCAAGGCGGTGAAGTAATGGGATTCCTAGACAATTACGAAGCCGCACGCGAAAGAACTGACCGCTGGCTTCGCACATTCCCCAACGGCAGAATTGAAACTTCAATTGTAGATTTCAGCGCTGAAAAAGGTTACGTGCTAGTTGAAGCGCGCGGATACCGTTCAGCTGACGATTTACAACCAGCAGGCATTGACTACGCTTACGGTTATCAGGGCGCATTTCAGCAAAACATGAAGCGTTGGTTTGTGGAAGATACCGTGACCAGCGCAATTTTGCGTGTCATGCAGCTGATCATGGGCGGGGCTGAACGAACAACCCGTGAAGTCATGGCGTCATTGGAAACATTGCCTGCAAAGGTTGCAAACGCTGAACCTGAAAAGGATTACTGGACAACACCATTTGAAGAACAGCCTGCATTTAATGGGGCGTTTGAATCGCAAGCTGCTGGAATCCCAACATTGGGCACAGCATTTGACGAAATCAGTTCGAAGCTGGGTGGAGAAGTAATGCCCGAAGCGCCAAAGTGCCAACACGGTCACAGAATTTGGCGTGAAGGCGTCAGCGCAAAAACAGGCAAAGCATGGGCAAATTTCAGTTGTGTTGAAAAGCGCAAAGCTGAACAGTGTCAGCCGTTGTGGTACGTCATGACCAGCAATGGTCAATGGAAGCCACAGGTGTGACAATGGCTGACTTTCTTGAACTGATCAACCCACAAACCATGACTTGCACGCTGTTGTTAAATGGCGAAGTTGTCCAAACGTACAAAGTTGAACGCTGCGATAACTGCGCAATGATCACAAAGCTTGACGATTTTGGCTATCAAAGGGGACAGGCTGGCGAAAAAATTCTTTGGTTTTGCGGTGGTTGTCGGTGAAAATAACACTGACGCCACAACAGCAGCAAGCGTGCGCATGGGCTGCATTGGTCAAAATGTCAAAGGACGACGAAAGTTTGACAAATGGGCGCAGGTATAACAATTCAATAAACTATTTTGAACGCATTGCTGAATTCACAGAATCAACAGCTAGTGAATGGGCAGTTGCGCTTTACTTTGGCATTGAATTTGACCCGTTTGAAATCAAATACAAAAACAAAGCCGACGTTGGTTCAAAGCTTGAAATCAAGTGGACAAAATACGACGAAGGCTCACTGATCGTTCACGAATACGACAGACCCACTGACATTGCCGTGCTGGTTGTAGGCAAAGCGCCAACGTATCGGATCGCGGGCTGGATTCCTGTATCTATTGCCCAACGTGCCCGCTATCGCCACACAACACAGCCCAATTGGTGGGTTTCACAAATCAACCTTCAACCTATTGAAAACCTAAGGCGGTCAAACTATGGACAAGCTGCAATTTGAATGTCGCGTGTGCAAGAAAATCACCGCGCAAATGGTAAGGGTTGTCACTGACAATTTGCCACCAAACGTTAAAGTGTTGCAATGCGCAGTGTGCAGCACAATGGGGGTTGCAATGATTGGTGACGATTATGCCGACGTATGATTACCGCTGCGAAGCCTGCTCACAGGTCATTACGGTAGAACGCTCAATTGCTGACCAGTTAGCCCGTGAACCGTATTGCGACAACTGTCTAATCCCAGCAAAACGCATTTGGTCGCCAACACCAGCTGTTTTCAAAGGCACGGGTTGGGGTGGTCAAAAATGATTGTTTATGACTTCTTTTCGGGAACTGGTTCATCAACAAAACCATTTGAAGACATGGGTCACACAATTGTGAAAGTTGAACTGGACGAATACTTCGAAGCTCATGAACGGGACATTTTGAAGCTTACACCCGCTTATTTAATTGAAAAATACGGCAAACCCGATTTCATTTGGGCTTCACCCCCATGTCAAAAATTTAGCGTTGCTAGTCTTTGGAAATACTGGGAAGGATCGCGAGGCAAATCAGTACCAAAACACCCAGCTGTTTATGAAGCCATTGCATTGGTTGAACACACGGTTGATTTAATGAACAATTTGAACCCTACACATGGCTGGATTATGGAAAACCCACGCGGAATGCTTAGACATCAAGAAGTTGTTAAAAATTTGCAACGGTGGACAATCAGCTATTGCCAATACGGTGACACCCGAATGAAGCCAACAGATTTGTGGGGCACAATTCAAAAGTGGACGCCAAGACCAATTTGCCGCCCTAAAGCGCCATGTCACGAATCATCACCAGCTGGTACAAATGCAGGCGGCACAGGAAAATTAAAAAATGCACGGCTTCGGTCAATGATTCCTTACGATTTAGGAAAGGAAATTTGCAATGTTCTTTCATCAACAGCCTGTGGATAACCCTGTGACGACACGCCGCAGCCCCGTTCAAGTTGTCCACAATTGCGTGACCTATTTGACTGCCATGCTACGCTGTCAACGCTTGAAGCGAGCCGCTGAGGCGGTTAGCTCGCAAAAGCGATTGCAGCTGTTTGGGGCAGTTATTGCCTGTGCGGCATTGCTTTCAATAACAAGCAAACCCGCAGCTTATGCAGTCAGTTATTCAGTTGACCATTTGAAGCTGTATGCACATTCAAGATTGTTGGACTATAAAGAGTTTCAATGTTTCAACAAGATCATCACAAAAGAATCACGTTGGAATTACAAAGCACGCAACGGCTCACACTTTGGATTGGGTCAAATGCGTTCAAAGCATTATCGTGACCTTGACCCTTATCGCCAAATTGACGCAACCATTGCTTACGCTTCAAAGCGGTATGGCACGATTTGCCTAGCATGGGCATTCCACCAAGAACGGAACTATTACTGACATGAGTTCAGCACTTAAACACAACGGTTCAACGTCACAATGGCGACGTATTCGGGAACGAATCATTCAACGCGATCAAGGCACATGTCAGATGTGTGGCAATGAAGGCAATTCGGTTGACCACATCACACCGCGTTCAGCTGGTGGCACTGATGATGATTGGAATTTGCAATTGTTGTGCGGTTCTTGCAATTCTTCGAAGGGGGGGCGGTTTTTTAATAGCCCGACGACACCCCCGAC
>Ga0181363_1000280_pt1 | contig 14851 bp, 16 predicted proteins | sample Fa13NDMLBSN_FD_130109 | JGI IMG/M metagenome (GOLD analysis project Ga0181363, IMG submission 130109) | Freshwater viral communities from Lake Michigan, USA - Fa13.ND.MLB.S.N | ecosystem: Environmental > Aquatic > Freshwater > Lake | place: USA: Michigan | collected 2013-09-23
ACCGATTATCTTCACGAAATAGGAAAAAGATGGTATGATTATTTGGTGTCTAAAGGTGTACAATTTCATTGGGAAACTAAAGTAAATTATATTGATTTTAATGATAATTATATTGTCGGAGAAGTTCAAGAAAAAAATATAGACTGGCATTACGATGAACTCATCTTTGCAGTAGGCAAATCAGGCATTGACTTTGCTCAATCCCTCGCAAAACAATATGAACTCCCAGATGAACCAAAATCAGTTCAAATTGGAGTTCGCTTTGAAGCACCACAACATCACTTCCAAAAACTAATCGATATATCATATGATTTCAAACTTTATAGAAAATTTGAAGATAAAGGCGTTTCACTTCGCTCTTTTTGTACAAACAATAATGCAGCGTATGTTGCCGTAGAAGAAACATACGGCGATATTAGTTACAACGGGCACGCCAAAAAAGATCCGAAATACAAAAACGATATGACCAATTTTGGCATTTTGATGGAAATTAATGGCATTGAAGATCCGTTTGAATGGTCACGTGAATTAGTTTCCAAAGTACAATCAAATGGGACTGGTTTATATTATAGCCCTTCACGTAAACCCTCAACAACCTCTGAAGGTAATAATGTATCAGCTCATCAAATTGATTGGATGGGTTTACAAGTAGTATCAGAATACTTTCAAGGCTATTTTAGCTATATTACAGATTTTATTGACGATATGAAAAAAGTATTCCCAACATTAGAAGATGATTGGGGGATATATATTCCTGAGGTAAAATATTTGAGCCCAGAGCCTCTTGTAAATTACAACGATTTGTCACTAACTAAATATCCAAATGTGCACTTTGTAGGTGATGCTTTATCAGCTCGTGGTATAACAGTTTCAGGTGCTCATGGTATTTATGTAGCGGAAAGCTTAATTTAAAAAAATAACACTATGGAAAAATGGGAACTCACCAAAAAACTCACTAAAGCCGACGGCACAATAGCATACATATGGGAAGGCAAGCTTCACAACTGGGACGGCCCGGCTTTAATACCCGAAGGTAATATGCGTAAACGCGAATACTATCTTTATGGTATTTCTAAAACAGAAGAACAATGGAAAGAAGCACGCAAGGATAGAGAAGGACTTCCGTGGTACAAAAAACCTAGCGTTACAGGAACAAGTAGGTATTAAAAACATCGTTTTTTATTTTTTTTTTTGATATGTATAATCAAACCCATAACAATTTAAACTAAAAAATATGAAATTATCACAATTAAGACAATTAATTAGAGAAGAAATTAGTGAAGCTGCTTCTAACCCATTAAAAGAACTAGTTAGCCTTTTAAGTAAAGCTAAATCATTAGCCGAATCTAATATAGGAAAAGCTGATAATTTTGATTTGGAAGATTTATCATATAAACTTGAAGAATACATTGATGAATTAAATGAGCTAGGAAAATTTGAGACATACGATGAAGATTAATAATACATCTATATTAAAAACTAAAAATTACTTAAAGTAAAGCTTGGGAAACCAAGCTTTCTTTGTTATATTTAAATAATAAAAATATTGTTATATGAAAATAGGTTTTTGCGGAACAATGTCATGTGGGAAAACAACTTTAGTCAATGCTCTAAAACAGCATAAATTATTCAAAGATTATGAATCTAGAACTGAACGTTCAAAATATCTAAATAGTTTAGGCATCCCATTAAATACAGATTCAACATTCAAAGGACAACTTGTATTTTTAGCTGAACGCTCAGCTGAACTATTGTGCGAAAACATTATTACAGACAGAACTGTTATTGATGTTATAGCATTTAGTCAATGTTCTGAATCTATGAGTATATATGAAAAGGAAACATTTGAAAATACTGCTAAGTTTCTAATCGAAGAATACGATTATATTTTCTATGTTAGTCCTGTAGGAGTTGCTATTGAGGATAATGGGGTCAGAGAAACAAATGCAGAATATAGAGATAAAATAGATCAAACTATCAGTAAAACGCTATGGATTTACAATCATAGAATTAAAAATTTAATTGAATTATCGGGTTCTGTTGAGGAACGAGTTGAAAAGGTAATATCTACTGTATTTCCGTAATATTTATAAGAAAAACTGATATGAAAAAATCCGAATTAAAGCAATATATTAAAGAAATCATTTTAGCTGAGCTAGAAGAGAATGAAGCCTATAAAGTTACTGGCAGAACAGGAGAAACAGCTGTTCAATCTTTTGCAGATTCTACTGCTGCTAGTAAATTTAAACAGGAAAATCCTAATATTGCTGCTATAAAAAAACTTGAAGAATCCGAAGAAGAACCTACAGAAGCTGAAATTAGAAAAGAAAAATCTTTAGCTAAAGCTCAAACCGAATTTACTAAAATTGCTAAGGAACTTAAAGCCAATGTCGGTAAAATTAAAGCTATAGTAGCTAAAAAATCTACGGAAAGAACCAAAGAAGAAGAAATGCTTTTAGCCAAAATGAAAGAACTTACCCAACGCAAAAACCAGCTTAAGACTAAGTTCAGCAAACTAGAAGATGAAGACTAAAATATTACATTATTCAATAATAGCTATATTAGTTGGTATTATAATTTATCTACTTACCCTCGATAAAACCCAAGAGGAACGAATAGAGATTAAAACAACAATCAAAAAAATTCCAGTTAAAGTTGAAACTCCAGTATATGTTCCCAAATGGAGAACTAAAGTAGAAACTGTAACTGAATTTGAATTCGAAACAGATACATTCTACAGATCAATAGATACTAGTGAAATATTAAAAGACTATTACTCCAAATACGCTTATCAAGACACAGTTCAAGTTGATACATTTGGTAATATAGTAATAAGTGACACTATAACAAAAAATTACATTATCGCTCGTAAGGTTCAATCAAATTTAGAAATACCTGAAATTACAATTGAAAAAACTATTTATCTCAATAATAGAGAATGGTATGCTGGTGTAGAAATAGTTGGAAGCCCAAGACGTCTTGGTTATATTGGTGGTGAAATTCTATACAGAACCAAAAAACGTAAAGCAATTGGTGTGGGTGTAGGGATAAATCAAGATTTAACCCCACAAGGCTCGTTCAAATTGCTTTGGAAACTAGGTAAATGAGTGAAGATTTAAGACAGATAATAAAAGATGAATATATCGCCTGCGCTAAAGACCCAAGTCACTTTATGCGCAAGTATTGTTTCATCCAACACCCCCAAAGGGGAAGGGTAATATTCAACTTATATCCTTTCCAAGGTAAAGTACTAAATCTTTGGAGAGATAACCCATATTCTATTGTATTAAAATCTAGACAGCTAGGTATATCAACTTTAGCTGCTGGATATTCTTTATGGTGGATGTTGTTTCACAAAGATAAAAATGTACTTTGTTTAGCAACCAAACAGGAAACTGCTAAAAATATGGTAACCAAGGTTAAGTTTATGTACGATAACTTACCTTCATGGTTAAAAATAGGAGCCGAAGAAAATAATAAGCTAACCCTCAGATTAGACAATGGCTCGCAAATCAAAGCAGTATCAGCTGCTAGTGATGCAGGTAGATCTGAAGCAGTATCTTTATTAATAATTGACGAGGCTGCATTTATTGAGCACGTAGAAAATATTTGGGCATCTGCACAACAAACCTTAGCAACAGGTGGTGGAGCAATTGTATTATCTACTCCAAACGGAACAGGTAACTGGTTTCACCAAACTTGGGCTAGAGCTGAAGCAGCAGACAACGACTTTTTACCCATCAAGTTACCTTGGTATGTTCATCCTGAACGAGATGAAGCTTGGAGAAAACGTCAAGACGAACTATTAGGTAATCCTAGAATAGCCGCTCAAGAATGTGACTGTGATTTTAGCACATCCGGAGAAACAGTATTTTTTCCTGAATGGATTGAATTTATATCTCAAACTTCCATCAGAGAACCTATGGAACGTAGAGGTTTAGATAAAAATTTATGGGTTTGGGAGCAAGTAGACTATTCAAGAGAATATATGGTTACAGCAGATGTAGCTAGGGGGGATGGTAGAGACTTTTCTACAGCCCACGTTATAGATATTGAGACAAATGTGCAGGTAGCCGAATATAAGGGGCAATTATCCCCAAAAGAATTTGGACATTTTTTGGTTGGTTTAGCAACAGAATACAATAATGCACTATTAGCTCCCGAAAACTCATCTATAGGGTGGGCTACTTTAGAAACTATAATGGAAAGGGGATATCAAAATTTATATTATTCCCCTAAAAGTGATGCCTTATCTGCAGAATCATATTTTAATAGATACGAATATGGCTCAAACATGACTCCAGGCTTCACAATGTCCCAACGTACTCGTCCTCTTATAGTAAATAAAATGAGAGAATATATTGGTGATAAAAGTGTTACAATACAATCTAAACGTTTACTTGAAGAAATGAAAGTATTTGTTTGGAAAAACGGAAGACCCGAAGCTCAACCAGGTTATAACGATGATTTAGTAATGTCTTTTGGAATAGCAATGTATTTAAGAGATACATCACTTAAATTCCAACAACAAGGTCTAGATATGACTAGAGCGGCTTTAGGAAATATGAGAAAAAATAATACTCCTGTAGTATTTAATAATAATAATGTCCCTAACCCATATATGCAACAAATAGGGGGCCAACAAGAAGATATTAGGTGGCTCCTTTAATATATTTATAAACAATGGCAAACACTGATGTATTTTCGAGATTAAGGCGTCTATTTTCAACAGACGTAATCATTAGAAACGATGGAGGTAATCAATTAAAAGTAATTGATACTGACCATATCCAAACTAGTGGGGAATTTCAAACAAATTCTCTAATAGATAAATTTAATAAAATATACACCAACCCAGCTGCTACATCTTTATTAGGTCAGCAGTTTAATTTACAATACCAGTATTTAAGAACTTATTTATACAGTGATTATGATACAATGGATACAGATGCTATTGTAGCTTCTGCCCTTGATATTATAGCTGATGAATGTACCTTAAAAAACGATATGGGTGAGGTACTTCAAATTAAAAGTAGTGACGATGATATTCAAAAAATACTTTATAATTTATTTTATGATGTATTGAATATCGAATTTAATTTATGGTCTTGGACTCGCCAAATGTGTAAATATGGTGATTTTTTCCTTAAATTAGAAATAGCAGAAAAATATGGAGTATACAATGTAATACCTTATACAGCTTACCATATTCAAAGACGCGAAAACTTTGATATGCAAAATCCAGCCAAAGTTCAATTCTTATATTCTCCCGATGGTTATTATACAGGTGGCTCAGGATATTATTCTACTCCTAATACTAAACCTTCCGAAAACCAAATTGTATTTGATAACTACGAAATGGCCCATTTTAGATTATTAACAGATGTTAATTATCTTCCTTATGGTCGTTCATACCTAGAACCAGGTCGTAGATTATTCAAACAATACATTTTGATGGAAGATGCGATGTTAATTCATAGAATTTCTCGCGCCCCTGAAAGACGTATATTTTATATAAACGTAGGTAATATTCCTCCCCAAGAAGTTGATGCATTTATGCAAAAGACTATCCAAACAATGAAAAAAACTCCATTGATGGATGAAAAAACAGGAGAATATAATCTAAAGTATAACATGCAAAATATACTTGAGGATTTCTTTATCCCAGTTAGAGGTAATGATACTACAACTAAAATTGATACTGCTAAAGGATTAGAATATAATGGTATAGAAGACGTTGCTTATTTAAGAGATAAATTATTTGCCGCCCTTAAGGTGCCTAAAGCATTTATGGGATACGAAAAAGATTTGACAGGTAAAGCAACATTAGCAGCAGAAGATATTAGATTTGCTCGTACAATTGATAGAATACAACGTATTTTATTGTCTGAATTATATAAAATTGCATTAGTACATTTATATACTCAAGGGTATGATGGTGACCAATTAACAAATTTTGAATTAAGCTTAACAACCCCTTCGATTATTGCTGAACAGGAAAAAGTAGCTTTATTAAAAGAAAAAGTTGATTTAGCTAATCAAATGCTTGAGCTAAAAATTATCCCTACTGATTGGATATATAATCACATATTCCAATTCAGTGAAGACCAATATGAAGAATATAGAGATTTAGTAATCGAGGACCAAAAACGTGCATTTAGAAACAAACAAATAGCAGAAGAAGGAAATGATCCGCAAGAAACAGGACGCTCATATGGTACCCCACACGATTTAGCTTCTTTATATGGCAGAAATAGATACGAAGATACCTCAGTACCCCAAGGGTACGATGAAAAAGCACCACTAGGCCGCCCTGAAGAAAAAGTATCTAATATAAATACTCAACAAAACGCATTAGGTAGAGACAGATTAGGTAGAAAAGATAATAAAGTAGATGACCAAGAAGGATTTGGAACACCAAATTACAAAGGAGGTTCACCCTTAGCTTTAGAAACTTCCAAATCTGTGTACGCCAAAAACAAAACCTTATTAGAAAGTCTAAATAAAGATATTATCTTTGGTAAGAAAAGTGCAGGAGAATCGTTATTAGACGAAAATAATTTAACTGAATAAATATCTTTATATATTTATAAATAAAGCCTAGGATGAAGATAAAACATTCCAAGTTTAAGAATACGGGTATTCTATTTGAACTATTAGTACGTCAGGTAACAGCTGATACACTTAATAATATTCAATCTCCTGCCTTAAACATAATTAAAAAACATTTTGTAAAAAGTGAACTAGGTAAAGAATTAAAGTTATATGAGGGTTTAACTAAAAGTAAAAAACTAAGTGAAGCCAAATCAAATATTTTAATTCAAACTATCTTAGAATCATCTAAAAAACTTAATAGAACTTCATTAAGAAAACAAAAATATAATTTAATTAACGAAATTCAAAAACATTATAATTTAGACGAGTTTTTTAAAACAAAATTACCAAATTATAAAGCCCAAGCTGCTCTATACTCATTAATCGAACTAGAATCTTCAGGAGTAATTGATGTAGAACAAGTTTCATCTAATAGATTTGCTCTATTAGAATATTTATCTACTACCCCTGTTGCTGAATCTAAAGTTAAAGAAGATGTAATAGATGAATTTAAGTCATACGACAAAGACTTAAGAATTTTAACATACAAAATTTTATTAGAAAAATTTAATACTAAATATACTAATTTATATGAATCCCAAAAGCTAGTATTAAAAGAATTTATTACATCAGTTGATTCTACGCCTAAACTTAGAACATTTTACAATACAAAAATACAAGAACTTAAAACTGAACTTACTAAACTAAGTAAAAATATTACAGATAAAGCAGTTCAAATTAAGTTAAATGAAGTTTTACCTTTAATAGTTGAAGTAGAAAAAACTACTCCTATTAAAAATGATAATATAATTGACTTACTCCAATATTGTGAACTTGTAGAAGAACTAAAAAAGGCAAATGGAAACCCCAAATAAAAAGATAAAAGAAATGTCCGGAACAGGAGGGGGAGCAGGTGTTGCTTCCTTTTCTCCGGGTCAAGGGGCGCAATATGCTACTCCTTATGCTTTTAGATTAACTAAAAAAATGAAAAAACTAGGTGAAGCTAATCCTGGGGCATCTTTAGGTAAAGGGCCCAAAGCAGGATCTAGTGGAGTAAAAAATAACTATTATACTAAAAGTTTAGGATTTAAACCTGTAGACTCTAAAAAGCTAGCATCCCAATCAAAAGCAATAGATACTAAATATTTATGGGGAGAAAATAATATGTATAAGTATAAACTATCCAAAAAACTTAATGAAGCAGATCCTGCTAGGATTAATTTTCAAGAAGAACGCATAGCAGCATTTAAACAAATTGAGGAAAAATTAAATAGTTTATATCCTCTTATAGATAATGCTAAGGAAGAAACTATAGCTTACTACAAAGATAAACCACAATCATACGCTGTTGTTAAACCAACAGATTTAATTTTAGATTATTTAAACGATATAGAAGAACTATTAAATAGATAAAAATGAGAAGTCTACAAGAACAATTTAATTCAATCAACGAAGGTAAAGGGCACAAAGATGTGTTCTTAAAATCTGCTCGTAGATTATTTCCAGAATATGTTACTAATTTTGCTACATATAACGAAGCTGTAAAAATACTTAAACAAAAAAGTATTATTAATGAGGCCGCAGGAGGAGTAGTAACACAACGTACTTTTGATCCATTTAAATCATTTGAAGCATTTGTAAATGAAGCTTCAACACAAGAAAATCCTATTAAAGCCCCTAAAGCATCCGGAGTTTACGACACTAAAGCAGTTAACACTAAATTATCTAAAGAAGTAGAAGATAACCAAAGAGAAACTGGATATGATTTAACTAATAAAAAAATTATAGACAATGTATATGGTGAAGCATTTTTAGAAGGATATTACGCTGAAATGAAAGATCCTAAAAATGAAGATAAAACTGTAGACCAATTAAAAGAAATAGTTCGTAAAAATTTAGCTAAAAGTCCTACATACTATGTAGAAAACGCAGCTTTTGGAATTAAAGGAATTGGATATACCAAAGATGTTCCTGGTTTAGGTGAACCCAAAGCACCAACTGGTAAATACAAGTCAAGTGGGTATGGTAATTTAAAAGAAAATAAACTCCGCTCTATTATCAGCTCTATCATTAGAGAAGAATTAAAAAATGAGTCTTATGACTATGAAACCCAAGCTGATTTAAGGGGCATGGCAAACGAAGAATCTTTAGCACAAGCTATAAAGTTAGCTAAAGCAATATCAAGAGAAGGAGTAGTACAACACGTTAACCAACGAGAAGATGGTTCCTATGAAGTATCAGATTGGTACGATTCAGACACAACTGCATTTTCATACCAAAACGGAGTAGAATTATAATATGAGACAGGTACTCATAGAAACTATCCCATTCAACATATCTCCTGTTCAACTAACAGAAGGTATGAGAGCCCCATCAGGTAATCCGATGGTTGAAGGTATATTAGCTACCGCCGAAGTAAAAAACGGAAACGGCAGATACTATTCTAAAGACTTATGGGAACGCGAAATAGATAAATACCAACAAATTGTTAAAGAAAATAGAGCAACAGGAGAACTTGACCATCCTGAAAGCTCAATTATAAACCTAAAAAATGTATCTCACATCATTAGAGAAATTTGGTGGAATGGTGATAAAGTATTAGGTAAAATAGAAATACTTCCAACTACTTCCGGTAATATCCTAAAAGCATTAATTGATAACGGAGTAATGGTTGGAGTATCATCTCGCGGGATGGGTTCATTAAAGCAAATGGGTGAAACTATGGAGGTACAAGACGATTTCGAACTACTTTGTTGGGATTTTGTATCTACCCCATCCAACCCAGGCTCGTACATGGCTTTAGTTAAAGAAGGCAAAGAAAACAACATTAATTTATATTCAAAGGCAAATAGTATCCTTACAGATATCCTCTGTGCTCACGGGACTTGTCCTCTATTTTAACCCCTCTATCGGTAGCTCCGTTAGACCGACCCTCCCCTAAAAAGGAGGGTTTCTTTTTGCGATTTTTATAGATCTTAATATATGTATTGTTGATAATATGCCATTTATATATGGCATCCATATTTGTATAATCCCTATTACGATTTTATAAATAATCGTATTCCACAAACAAAAATTTTGAGGTAATTATGGCAACAAACAGAGATTTGTTAAAAGAAGCCATTGCTGATGCTAAAGCTGTTAAAGAAGCAGCCATCGCCAATGCAAAAGTCGCTCTCGAAGAAGCCTTCACCCCATATCTTAAAGAAAAATTCGCAGCTAAATTAGCTGAAATTGAAGAAATGGAAGATATGGAAGAAGGGGCTGAAATGGAGAACGAAGGTTATGGAGAAGACACAATGGAAGAACGTTTAGGTACAATTAACGACCCAAGTGAAGAAGGTGTAGGAAACGCATTTAGCGATGAACCACACGGAAATCTTGAAGAAGAAGACACTATGGACGAAGAATTAGATCTAGAAGCTCTTCTAAGAGAACTCGAAGATGAAACAAACGAAGGAATGGACAAAGAGGAAATGACTGAAGCCAAAGAAGAAGGTGAAGGTGAGGGTGAAGAGGAAGGCGAAGAAGAAGTTAGCCTTGAAGACATGACTGAGGATGAACTTAGAGATCTCATTGAAGATGTAATCGCTGGAATGGTTGAAGCTGGGGAACTAGAAGGAAACATTGAAGGCGAAGAAGGCGAAGAAGAGATGGAAATGGGTGGTGAAGAAGAAATGATGGACGAAGTTGATATCGATGAACTAATGGCTGAAGCTAAAAAAGAAAAAATGATGAAGTCTAAAGGCCGTGAAGAAATCGAAGAAGCTAAGAAAAAAGCAGCAAAAGCAGAAATGGACAAGAAAAAAGCAGAAAAAGAACTTCAAGAAGCATACGCTACACTTGAAGAAATCCAAGCTAGTCTCCAAGAAGTGAAGCTCTTAAACGCCAAGCTCCTTTACACCAACAAAATCTTCAGAGCTAAAAACTTAACCGAAAGTCAAAAAGTAAAAGTATTGGAATCTTTCGATAAAGCCACATCTGTAAAAGAAGCAAAACTTGTTTATGAAACATTAAACGAAGGTTTAAAAACTAAAAAACCTGTTAATGAATCAATGGTAAGAGGTTTAGCTTCCAAAGCAGTAGGTTCAGTTGAAACTAAAAAACCAATCTTTGAAGTAGACAGCCAATTTGCAAGATGGCAAGTTCTTGCAGGACTTAAAAACAACGACTAATTTAAAAATTTAAAAAAATGTCACAAGTACAACAATTATTAGAGTCTGCAGCTTCCGGGTGGAAGAATTTGCAGTCAGACGCAGCTAAATTAGCTGCCAAATGGGGTAAGACAGGTTTACTTGAAGGTCTTAAAAGTGAGACCGACAAGAATAACATGTCTATGATCCTTGAAAACCAAGCCAAGCAACTTGTTGTTGAAACCTCTAACGTAGGTGGTGGAACAGGCTATGGTGCTTTTTCAGTAGGACAAGGTGCTGAGTGGGCAGGTATTGCTCTCCCATTAGTACGTAAAGTGTTTGGTCAAATCGCTGCTAAAGAATTCGTTTCTGTACAGCCTATGAACCTACCTTCAGGTCTTGTATTCTATTTAGACTTCCAATACGGAACTACTAAGAACCCATTCACCGAAGGAAAATCACTTTATGGTAATACTGGTTCTCAGTATCCTTTCTCTACAGATCCTACCAACGTAGGTACTAACTATGGTAACCAAGGTGGTTTATATGGTGCTGGTAAGTTTACTTACTCAACCAACCAATTCTCCGCTTCTGTACAGGTAACTTCAGGTTCATCTGCTACAGCTACTGTTGCTACATGGGCTGAATTAAACTTTGACTCTGCATTCTCAGCATCTGCTGCAGGCAGCAGAATTATCAAAGTTACTATCCCATCTGCTACTACAGCTTTATCTAGCTTTGATCCTGATGCAGTTCGTGGATTCTTAATCACTTCAGCATCCGCTATTACTGTAGCTACTAACTTACCTCAGTTCACTACCTACAATTACACAGCTAACACCATTTCATTCTATGTAACATCATCTGGTGCTTCTGCGGTATATACCAATGGTACCTCTTCTGTAGTAGTAGAGTATAACAAAGCTACTCAAATGAGCCCATACAATGTAGGTGATTTTGAAGCTGGTAATGCATTCGCAGTTCCAAACGCTGAAAGCTCTACTGAAATCGTAATCCCTGAGATCAACATCAACATGAGATCAGAAGCCATTGTAGCTAAAACCAAGAAATTGAAAGCTGTATGGACGCCTGAATTTGCTCAAGACTTGAATGCTTACCAAGCACTTGATGCTGAAGCAGAAGTAACCAATATCATGAGCGAATATATCTCTCTTGAAATTGACCTTGAGATTCTTGACATGTTAATCGAAGATGCTGCAGCTGGTACTGAATACTGGTCAGCTCTTAACAATGAAGTTATCAACGCTACTGGTACTGCGTTCACAACTTCTACTAGTGGTTTCTACAACACTCAAGGCCAATGGTTCCAAACTCTTGGTACTAAGATGCAGAAACTTTCTAACAGAATCCACCAATTAACTTTAAGAGGTGGTGCTAACTTCTTAGTATGTTCCCCAACTGTAGCTACTATCATCGAATCCATCCCTGGATTTGCTTCTAACAGTGATGGTAATGTTACTAAGGCAGAATATGCATTTGGTGTACAAAAAGCTGGTCAATTGAACAGCAGATACACTGTTTATAAGAACCCATACATGACTGAAAACACCATTTTAATGGGCTTCAGAGGTACTCAGTTCTTAGAGGCAGGTGCTGTATTTGCTCCTTACGTTCCGTTAATCATGACTCCTCTTATCTACGATCCTAACACGTTCGTACCAAGAAAAGGTCTATTAACTAGATACGCTAAGAAGATGTTACGTCCCGAGTTTTATGGTAAAATTTATGTTAGTGGTTTAACTAGCCTCTAATCTAAAAAAAACCATAAGTGTTGAAGAGAGCCTTGCGAAAGCAAGGCTCTTTTTTATATTTATAAGCACATGAATATCTTTGAAGAAATATTATGGCCTCAGTTCGTTAAAATCGAACGCATAAGTAAGTTGCCACTACATGAACAAGTAGCAGCTTACCAACAATATACCCAAGATTTATCAATTGCAAGGCAAAACTGGTTAAATTATCAAAATAAGGGACCACTTACCTCAGGTTCAGTTGTCCCCACCCCAATTGAATCTGGTTTTTTACTTCAAGAAGATTTATTTGATTTATTACAAGAAGACGGATCTAATATCATAATCACTACACTCCCATAACTATGCCAAATTTACCAATATCAGGATTACCATCCTCTTCGATAGCTCTAACCGGTCAGGTGCTTCCTATCGTTCAAGAAGGTGTTACTAAGCAGATTACTTCTAATAATCTAGGTCAAGGGATTTTCAATCTAGATCTTACACTAAGTTCCAGCGGTGTATCTCTATCTGGGGATATAGTACCTCGTACTGCACAAGGAGCTAACCTGGGATCTCTATCTCAACCATTTAAAGAAATATATTTGCAGTCCGGTTCAATTAATATTGAAAGTGATATTCCGGGTGGCAGACGCGCAACAATTTCAAACGCTGATGGTAATGTAACAATTGAAGCCGCAGGTTTCCAATTAAAAAGTGGTTCATTTGTAGCATTTGAAGTATCAGAAACTGCTAGAACAATCATAAGAGCCCCAAATATCCCTGCTGGAGATATTGGAGCATTTAGTATTATAGGAAACCAATCAGGTTCATACCAGCCAGTAACTAATGAGGGAGGATTAATACACTTAACTAGTAATGATGGTTTAAGTTCTAGAATTACTAGTGATGCCTATGGAACTACTGCATTTGCAGCTTATGTAGGAAGAAAGGCAAGGGGAACTGCAGCAAATCCACTACCCGTACAAGCTAATGATACACTTAGTAGAATTAGTTCTATTGGATGGACTGGACCTGAATACGGATTTACAATGTCATCCAGTTTAACAACTGCCCCCACATCCTTAGATGTAGTTGCACTTGAAAACTTTACAACATCAAGTTTTGGTACTGCCTATAGATTTTTTAGTACACCTCTAGGTAGTACAACAAGAAACTTATCAGCACAATTAGATACAACCGGCTTATTTGTAAGTGGGGCACTCTCTGCCTCCCTACAACAAAACTATGTTTGGTTAGGTAACTCATCTAATAGAAGTGCTGCAGTTCCTTTAGCTACTATTGCTGTCTCAGGAGGCTTTTACACAACAGGTAGTTTTGGATTTTATGGAGCATTCTGTTCTACAGGTTCCCAATCAAACCCTAGTCCAAATGTATCTCGTTCAATGCAGCTAGAAACTACTGAACATTCAGATGGTGTATCTGTTGTAAGTGGTAGTAGAATTACAGTAGCAAACCCAGGAACATATAATTTACAGTTCTCAGCCCAATTAGAAAAAACAGATAATGGTGTTAATACTGTTTATATTTGGTTCAAGAAAAACGGAACAAATGTTCCTCGTTCAAATACAGCAGTAGATGTGTTAAAACAAGCAGGAGGTAGTGGTAAATTTGTTGCTGCTTGGAATTATATAGATACCTTTAACGCAAATGATTATTTAGAAATAATATGGCAATCTGATGATACTGCTATGCAATTAGCAGCTGATCCAGCCTCGGGCAATTACCCATCAATCCCCTCAGTAATAGCAACTCTCACACAAGTCTCTTAATTTATGTTCAACTTAAACTTCTTTTATGAACCCAAACCATCACGAAGATGAAATATTCCAAGAAAAGCGCAAACCTAAAAACCCCATAAAATTTAAAATAGAACTTAACCAAGAACAGAAAGAAGCAAAATCCAAAATATTAGAAAATACAGTTACGTTATTAGCAGGCTCTGCGGGTTCAGGTAAAACACTTTTGGCGTGTCAAATAGCGTTAGAAAAGCTATTTATGAAGGAAGTTGAAAAAATAATTATAACACGCCCCACAGTATCCAAAGAAGAAATTGGTTTTTTACCTGGTGATTTACGCGAGAAAATGGATCCTTGGGTACAACCCATATACCAAAACATGTACATACTGTATGATCGAATAAAAATAGAAAAACACATACAAGAAGGCGACATCGAGATAGTACCTGTTAGCTTTATGCGAGGTAGAACATTTCTAGATTCAATTGTTATAGTAGACGAAGCACAAAACGTTACACACGAGCAAATGGAAATGATTGTAACACGTTTAGGTTTACGTTCTAAAATGATAATTTGTGGTGACGATAATCAAGTAGACTTAAAAAACAAACGC
>Ga0181363_1000283_pt1 | contig 14744 bp, 21 predicted proteins | sample Fa13NDMLBSN_FD_130109 | JGI IMG/M metagenome (GOLD analysis project Ga0181363, IMG submission 130109) | Freshwater viral communities from Lake Michigan, USA - Fa13.ND.MLB.S.N | ecosystem: Environmental > Aquatic > Freshwater > Lake | place: USA: Michigan | collected 2013-09-23
AGGATGGCGACCTCATCATCGACGGCGTCATCATCCGCCAGATTGAGGAAATCTCGACGCTTATCACAACGTCGAGCATCTTCGCGACGGCTGGTAACGGTTCGATTCCGGTCGAGCCCGGCTTCCTCTGTGGCCAGCAGGCTATGGGCGTTGCCTGGGGTCAGGAACCGATGCCGATCACCGACATGACGGCGGACTACAAGTTCCGTCCGGGTGTCGCCATCGAAGAACTGCGCGGCATTGCCAAGCTGCACTTTGGAACCGGGTCGTCCTCGGCTTCGAAGCAGCAGGGCATCGTGACGGTCTATTCGTCCGGCGTTGCTGACTAAGTTTGAGCGGCTGGCTTATGGCTGGCCGCTTCCCTTTTCTCAAATGAGGTATAATTGAAATGGCTGCTTACACTTCAAAACAGTACGCCAATTCGCCCAAGTCGTTTGTCGGCGCTACGCCGGGGAACATGATGGCTTTCTACTGGGAAGTCAGCATTACGGCGAACGCGGCGAACGCAGACACCTTCACCTTCGGCACGGTTCCAAAGGGCTTCCGCGTACTTGGCGCTTGCCTTGAAGCCACGGACATCGACACGAACGGCACGCCGACCGTGACGCTGAACATCGGTGACGCTGGAGACGCTGACCGCCTGTTTGCGGCGTCAACTGTTGGTCAGACGGGAACGGCTGATCGCGCAGTTGCTGTGACGGGCCAGCATTACCTGTTCACCGACGACACGGTCATCACAGGCATCATCCCCACGGGTCCGGCAACGGGCACCACGGGCACGCTGCTGCTGTCGGTCTATGGCCGCTTCGAAGGCCCTGCATCGTAAACATGAGTTGGAAGGGGCGGGCGATGGTTCGCCCCTTTCTTTTTCTGACAAGGAGGAACTATGACGCGCTTCGTTTATCTCGGAGGTACGGAATTCGATGGCACCGAAATGCCAGCATCCGTCACCATTTTCGGCATTAAATTTATTGAAGGCGTGGCCAAGGATGTGCTCCCGGCCAACTTCGCCGACGATGCGAAGTATCAGCACGCAATTGCGAAGCTGAAGACGCACCAGTTTTTCCAGACGGTCAACGACGAACCCGGCACGCTTGAAGTGCTTGAGGCTCCGAAGGCCAAGCGCGGACGGCCTGCCAAGGTCGTGGCTGAAGACGCTGTATTTGTTGAGGATGCTGCAGAGTGACGACAAGCAATGTGGAACTCTACGCGCTAGTCGCTGAAGAGTTGGGCCTGATCAGCAATGGTGAGACGCTCGACGCGAACACGAGCGACATGATTTCCAGGCGGGCGTCCAAGGTGCGCAGTTGGCTCATCGAAGAGGGCCTCGTGTATTTCCTAGACGACGCCATCCCAGACGCTGCTGCGCTTCCGTATGCCCAAGTCGTTGCCGGCCAATGCGCTGAAGCCTTCGGGCGCGGGCCGAATTCCGACACACCCTATCTGCTTGGCGAGACGGGCTACCGCTTGCTTGAGCGTCACGTTTCCCAACGCTCTAGCAAAGAGCCTGTCATGGTGGAGTATTTCTAATGACGAAGATTGCGCGGGCCGTAGCAGTAAGCGGCACATTCACAGGCACGGGTCAGTCAAGCGCGTTCCTGCCGAACCCTGGTTCGTTCAGCGTGACGCTTTCCTCTGGCGTGGCCACGGTGAAGCTGGAGCGGTCTACAGATGTCGGCTCAACGTGGATTGACGTGTCTTCGGATGCGCTCGGCACGGTCGCTAGCTGGTCGGTCAACTCGACGGAAGTCGCGGTCATCGTGGATGAGCCAGAGGCAGGTTGCCACTTCCGGCTGAACTGCACGGCATACACGTCTGGAACTGTCACCTACCGCTTGGGTCAATAACATGACGCATGTCAGGGCGCATGTGCGCTCTATGGTCAGGCCGATGGCGCGGGGCGTCATTGGCTCACCTTACGGTGGGTCATCGTTCCATGACGGCATCAGCTACAGCGCAGAGACCGGGCGGGTTGTCATCAAGGCTGTAGGCGCGGCTCCGACCATCACGACGCTGGCGAGTGCTTTCACTTTCACGGGTGGCAATCAAAGCATGTACATGGGGCCAGCGGGCTTGCTTGTGGCCTCTGCGACGAACACACCGCGCATTGAATATGATGCAAGCGGCAACTGTCTGGGGCTTCTGATGGAAGCGAGCAGGACGAACCTGTACCTGCAGTCTCAGGACTTTGCGACATCGCATTCTTCAGTTGGGCTGAACGCTGTAACAACGAACGCCACGACCGCGCCGGATGGGACGCTGACCGCAGACAGAATTTCAGAAGATACGAGTGGGTCGCAGCATCGCATCCGCCAAGCAACAGACATCACAATCACATCCGGTTCGACCAATACCTTTTCCGTGTTTGTGAAGGCAGACCAGAAAACACATGTCAGCCTCCGCCTGACAGAAAACACCTTTGCATCTGCGGTGGAGTGCATCTTCAACCTGTCTGCGGGCACTGCCGGAACCCCTGTGAACATCGGCGCTGCAAGTGGCGGCGTCGCGCGCATCCAGCCCGCAGGGAACGGCTGGTTCCGCTGCTCGCTCACGGGCGCAGTCAACGGCGGCTTTCTCAATTGCCGTGCTTTGACAGAACTTCTCGACCCGACGAACACCACCATCACCTACACGGGCGGCGGGACGGCGGGTCTGTTTGTGTGGGGCGGTCAATTTGAGGCGGGGGCAGCCTTCCCCTCATCCTACATCCCTACCACCACCGCATCCGTTGACCGAACGCAAGATAGTTGCATCCGCACTCTTGGGTCAGAGTTTTCAGCGACAGCGGGGACCGCGCTTGTTCTCAGCAGATCTTCGGGCGGGCAGGCGACTGGCGCGGGCGGTGTATGGTCATTTGATGACGGAACTACCAACAACAGAATAACGCTTGTACGAGGAGCGAACAGCGACTCAGCGCGAGTAAACGTGACGGCAGGAGGTGCCGCGCAAGCGCAAACAGACGCAACTATTACGAACTCGACATTCTTTAAGCACGCCACGGCGTGGGCTTCAAATGATGTAGCGTCTTCACTGAATGGCGCGACGGTGTTGACTGACGCAACCGTTACCGTGCCGACAGTCACAAGCCTTTTTATCGGCGGGCTAGCGTCGGGCTTTCAGGGAAACTGCCACGTCCGCCGCTTCGACTACTGGCCGACTAGATTAAGCAACCCCTTCCTTGTGAGCGCATCAGCCTAATGCCCCGCGTCCGCATCCCCTTTGGCCGCACCTTCAACAAAGGCCGGTCGAACGCCGCAGGTATGCAGTCTTTGGTGAACCTCTACGGTGAGCCTGTAGACGGCGAGGGGCGCACGGACTTTGTCTGCTATGGCACGCCTGCCCGGTCCCTGTTCGCCACAGTGGGCGGGGGAACTGTTCGCGGCATGATTACGGCTAGCGATGTTCACTACGCAGTGGTGGGCACCAGCCTCTACAAAGTGAACTCTGACGGCACATCATCGAGCCTTGGGACCATTGAGGGCGCTTTGCCTGTCGACATGTCCTACAACTCAAACCAGATCGACATCGTCGCTGAGGTTAAATCTTACTACTTCGATGTGCCATCCCTGACCCTTACCGAGCATTCTGGCGGGGGATATGAGCAAGCCACGTCATGCACGTCCTTGGCTTCGTATTCGATTATCGCAGTTAAAGACACGGGCCGCTTCCGCTGGAGACTGACGAACGTCTTCACCTTTGACGCGCTCGACTTCGCCACGGCTGAAGCTGAAAGCGATAACCTTGTGGCTGTTCGTGCAGTGGCCAACGATGTGGCATTGCTCGGCACGAAGACCACGGAATGGTGGGGGCCTACGGGTGACAGCGGGGCTAACGCATTCGCTAGAACTGCCACGGCATCGGCCAATATCGGCTGCACGTCACGGGATACGGCCTTGGTCGTGGACAGCGGGCTTACATGGGTGGGGCGGGATGGGAAGGCTGGCGGCGTGTCGGTCTATCGTGCAGAGGGCTACGCTCCGCGCAAGATCAGCCCGCCTGAGATTGACACGCTCTTGGAAGCAGTCGCAGACCTGTCCACGCTGAAGGCGTTTGCTTATCAGCAGAGAGGCCACCTGTTCTACGTCCTGACGCTCCCAGACGAGTGGTCAGTGGCTTGGGACATCTCCACCAACATGTGGAGCTATCGCAAGTCCGGGACATGGCCGATGGGTGAAGATCCCACGGGCGGGTGGGACGCAGAAAACTTCGCCATCAACGGTACAAAGCAAGTCGTCGGTTCCTCAGACGGCAATCTCTACGAACTGCTTGCCGACAGTTTCACGGAAAACACCGAGGGCATTGTCCGCGAGGCGACAAGCACGCAGATAAGCCACGATGGCAAGCGCGCGTTCATGTCCCGCCTGGAGTTGGACATAGAGGCAGGCGTCGGCCTTACCTCCGGTCAGGGTTCAAGCCCTATCGTGATGGAAAGCCACAGCGACGATGGCGGCATGACATGGAGCAATCCCCGCAATGCCAGCATGGGCCAGATCGGTCAGTACAAGTACCGGGCCGTCTGGAATGCAATGGGGTCTTATCGTAACCGGATTATCAAGTTCCGCGTGTCCGACCCCGTCAAGGTTGTGATGCTTGGGGCTTGGGCAGATGTCAGAGTAGGGGCGCACTAATGAACGCGAATTATCTCAGCATGATGGCGCAGCGTTTCCCTGTGAATGGGCAAGTGCAGCAATCCAAGATGATGCAGATGCTGCAGACAAGGCGCCCTCAGACGCAGCCACAGGTCAGCATCATGCCGGTGGGCCAGCCCCAGACAATCGCACAGCCTCCCATGCGTCCCGGCAACAGGCTGATGCCGAAGGGAATGCAGTCCCACTGATGGCCCGCAGAAGGACAAACGTCCCCCAGAAGATCCACCTAGATGACCGCGAGGTGCTTGGCTTCTACCAAGCCCTGCTAGACTACCAGCCTTTCCTCATCCCAACGGGTGAGGGCATCAGGCACTTCCTCGCTACGGTCCCTGACGGGTTCCTGTCGTGTGATGGGTCGGCAGTCAGCCGGTCAACCTACGGGGCGCTATTTGCTGCAATCGGGACAGCATACGGGGCAGGGGATGGGTCAACGACTTTCAACCTGCCGACAGCGGCGGGGTTCATAGTCAAGACATGATAGTCCGCAAGGCCGCGCCGGCAGACCTGCCTGACCTGGTGGGCTGCGTGGTTGAGTTTGCAAGCGTCGGCTATCCTGACGAGGTGCCTGACAGGGACCACATAGCGCAGGTCGTGTCGGGAGCGATTGGCAATCCATCTTCGCTCGTGGCTGTGCTGCAGGAAGACGATGGGGGGCTGTCCGGGTGTTACATGGGCACCGTCATACCAAGCATGATCTCGGGTCAGTCGGTGTCTGTGGAGATACTGTTCTGGGTCAGGGAAAGCAGGCGCGGACATGGGGCAAAGCTCCTGTCATTTGCTGAAGCATGGGCTGACGACATGGGCTGCGTGCAGATGTTCCTGTCATGCCCTGCAACATCCCCACGCGCGGGGAAATACTTTGAGGCCAAGGGCTACAAGCTGGCCGAATGCCATTATGGGAAGGCGATCTGATGTCTCTATTTTCTTCGGTTGTGAATGCGTTCTCTGCTCAAAAGGCAGCGAAGGCACAGAAGCGGGCGGCGGATGCTGCCAACGACACGATCAAGCAGCAGTATGAGCAGACACGCTCTGACCTGCAGCCATACCGCCAGAGCGGGACAAACGCCCTGAGCCGCTATGGCGACCTCATGGGCATGAATGGCAACGAGGCTTATGGGCAGGCCCTTCAGGGCTACACACAAAGCCCTTTCCTCGCTCAGCTGGTACAGAACACCCAGAAGGGCGTGGACGCCTCCAGCGCAGCTCGTGGTGGCCTGTTCTCAGGTGCTACGGCGCAAGCCATCGGCGACCGGACAGGGCAACTCTACCTGCAAGACTTCAACAACTATCTTGGCCGACTTGGTGGCATGGCTGACTCAGGCCAGAACGCAGCAACGCAGGGCGCGCAGATGGGCGCGCAGGCGGCAGCACAGCGCGGTCAGTATTACACAGACCGAGGCAACGCGAACGCGAACAGCATCATGGCCCCGGCCCTTGGCTGGCAGCAGTTTACTAACAACGTGTCCAAGGCTATGGGCGCTTACGGCGGCGGAGGTATGGGCTAATGCCACAGGATAACTCAATTCCGCTTCTAGCGTTCCAGGGTGAGAGTCCGGTTGACAATTTCCTGTCGTCCTATTCCAAGTCCCAGCAGCAAGCGCAGGGAAACGAACTGCATCAGCGCAAGATCGGGATGCTGGACCAGCAGACGGAGCAGGCCAAGCTCGAGATGGTGGCTGACGCGCTCGTCAATGTCGCGGACGGTGACGCCGCAGGCTTTGAGCGTGTGAAGCAGGGGCTGGTGGCTCGCAAGATCATCGACCCGCAGACAGCGGCTCAGTATGACGTGTCAGCCCTTCCGCAGATCAAGGCCGCTTCTGAGAAGTGGCGGGCCGCGCAGAAGTTCAACATGGACCAAGAAGGCCATGCGGTGGACCTGCAGTATAAGCGGGCGCAGATCGGCGCTGCTCAGGCTGCAGCTAACAGGTCGAACGCCGCCGCTCGCCAGTACAGCACCCAAGGCGGCGCGGGTGCGTCCGATGTCTACGACACATCAGACCCATTTGCAGGATTGAGCGACAAGGCGCGTGAGCGTCTTATCCTCCAGAACGCAAAAGATTACGCCAACGTCGCCAAAGAGAATGACAAGGAAGTGCAGGGGGCGCGCGCTACAGCGACAGACGCCGCTCGCTTCATCAGCCTTTCAAAGAAGGTCAACGCGCCGGGCGATTGGTCCACTGGCACAGGTTGGCTTGCAAACTTTCCAGGCGTCAGGCAGGCGCAGACCGCGCTTGACTCTCGCTTTTCTGAAATGGACGCCATTACGGCACGCCTTGTTCCAAAGCTCAGGGAGCCGGGGTCAGGTGCAACATCTGACTTTGACGCAAAGATGTTCCAGCGGGGCACGCTTGACATTGGCAAGCCCGGCCCAGCCAACGAGGCGCTTGGCGTGGGGATGCAGGCTGCTGCGGCGAACCTTATCGACAAGGCACGCTTTGAGGAGGCTTATTTCAAGGCGCGCAAGACGCTCGTCGGTGCGCAAGACGCTTGGCAGCAGTATCTAGAAGACAACCCGATCTTTGACCCAAGCGCAGAAGGGGCAGAGGTTCCGGTGTTGAACCAGAAGCGCGTCAACTGGAAGCGATATTTTGGCGCTGAAGGTGTGGCCGCAAGACCAAAGGCCGCTGCGCCTGCTGCCGATGACTTTTCTGACGTGGACGCACTTTTGGGGCTTAAGTAATGGCGACCAATGAAGAACGGCTTGCTGCATCTGCTGCGTGGCTTCGCGCCAACAAAGACAAGGCAAACACCCCCGAGTTCAACAGGGTGGCGCAGGTCTATAAGACCCTGAGAACTGCGCCTGTAACGCAAGCCGCAATGCAGCCAGATGCGCAAGCGAGCGCCCCACAGCCCGCCCAGCAGGGGCAGCCACAGACGACGCTTGAAAGCCTCGCGGGCAACTTCGCGGGCGGCGCGGCTGATGCCATCCTTACTCTGCCTGGTGCTGTCAATGACCTGATGCTTATGGGCGTTGACAAGGTTGCGCAGCAGTTTGGCGCGAAGCCGATGACACCAGAGCAATACGCGCAAAACCCCTTTGGCGCAGAAACAACGCGCGGAATGCTGCGGGACTACGTGGGGCCTGAAATCCTTGGGCCTGAAGCCAAGACCACGGCGGAGCAATACGCGCGCAGGATCGGCGAGTTTGTCGGCCCCGGTGCAGCGTTGGCACCTGTCAAGATGCTCAAGCCTATCGTAACCGCGAGCGTAACGGGTGGCATTGGCTCAAGGGCGGCGCAGGATGCCTTCCCAGACAATCCGTGGGCTCCTGTTCTCGGTGGTCTGGCTGGTGGCTTTGCTCCGTCTGCCGTTGCAGCCGCGCGCAACGCAAGGGTGCCGACTGCTGGCATGAATGCAGAGACGGCGAAACTCGCACAGCAGATGCTGGACGAAGGCATCGACATCCTGCCCGGTCAGGTTGGCAGCAAGCCGGCCAAGATTGCCTACGACGCAGTGTCCAAGTTGCCATTCATGGGCGACAAGGCCCGGCAGTCGCAGTTGAAGCAGTTCAACGCGGCCATTGCCCGGACCTTCGGCGAGATTGCGGACGCCATCACTCCAGAGGTCATGACGCGGGCCAAAGACCGTATCGGCAAGATGTTTAACGAGGTGTTCGACAACAACACCATCAACGCGGACAAGCAGCTTCTTGATGACCTTGGCGACGTGCAAATGCGCGCCACGGCTAACCTGACAGACGCGCAGGCCAACGATGTCGGCAAGATGGTCGCAACCATCCTGAACGAATTTAACAAGGGCGGCGGCACCATGAAGGGGCGCGTGTATAGCGCGTTTACCAGCAAGGGCGGCGCTCTGCAGAACCTCACAAGTAGCGTGGACCCCAATATCAAGTTTTACGCGGGGCAGGTTCGCGATGCGATTGACGACGCCTTCACCCGCTTTGCGAATGCCGACGATGTGGCGAAACTGAAGACGGCAAAGACGCAATACCGCTCAATGAAGACCATTCAGGACCTCGTGCCCAAGGCTGCAGACGGGAACATCAGCCCTGCGCTGCTGCTTGGCAAGGTCATGGCAAACGACAAGGGCATGGCCTACACGGGCGGCGGCAAGTTGGGCACGCTCGCGCGCGGGGGGCAGCGGTTTCTGAAAGAGGTTGCCGGGTCACAGACGCCAGAGCGTCAGGCCATCTACACCGCGCTTGGTGGGGCTGGTGCGGCGGCATATGCACCTCAAGTGCTTGCGCCTGCGGCTGCTCTTTGGGGCGGTGCCAAGGTCATCAAGTCGCTGCTCGAGAGCAAGAAGCTGGGGGCGCGCATGGTGGCTGGGGCGCTTCGCAGGGCTAACGGCAACACGCGGAAGTTTGACCCGCGCGTCATTGCTGCCCAAGCGGCTCGTGGATCGGCTCCAGGCTCAATCGGTGTCGCGGGGCGGGGGCAAAGCCTTGAGCGGCAGTCTCCGCTGGCGCTTCCGCGCCCGGAATAACCCCACTGCCCAATTGAACAGTACAGGCAAGCCCCTGATGACCAAGATCAGGACGGCGAAGGTGATGACTGCGGTCATGCCCAAACTCTAGCAGAACTCCCAAGGGGATCAAATGGCTCAACTCTTCCACCTTTCCGGCCAAACACTCGTAGACGGCAACGGCGCTCCGTATGCTGCTGCCAAGGCGTATTTTTACGAGACCGGGACCACAACCCCGAAGGCCACGTATTCAAACGCGGGGCTGTCTTCGGCCAATACTAACCCGGTGGTAGCTGATGCCGATGGGCGCTTTGGAGACATTTACCTAATCGCGGGTCGCTACAAGGTGGTTTACGCCACTTCCGCCGATGTCACCATTGACACGCTGGACCCGGTCGACGGGACATCCCAACTCATTACGGCTGCAAGCGCGCCAAGTGGCTACGCGTTTTTACGCTACTACAACACGACAGACGGTCGCGTGTACCGCCGCAACGCTGCAAACAGCGCGTGGATTGACGAAGGCTTGGTGGACGAACTCATCAACGCTGCGACTGTCTCTGAAGTCCTGACGGGCACCTCTACAGCCAAGGCAGTCACTCCAGACGCTCTTGCAGGCTTGTGGCAGCGTGGGGCGGATATCGCATCAGCCTCGACCATCTCGCTGCCTGCGGTTGGTGGCGGGGTCTACAACATCACAGGCACGACCGGCATCACGGGTATCTCGTCGGCGCAGGGCGGGCGGTGCATCAAGTTGCGCTTTGCGGGCGCTCTGACGATAACGCATAACGCAACCAGCATGATCCTGTTTGGTGCCAACATCACGACCGCTGCGGGCGATGTGGCCGAGTTTATCAACGAAGCGGCGGCTGATGCTTCTGGGTCGAACTGGCGCTGCTTCAATTACCAGCGCGCATCAGGCTCACCCATCAATATCACGGACCAGATTGCCGCCCAAGCGGACCAAGAGACCGCAACAAGCGTTCTCCTGTCAGTCACACCGGGGCGTCAGCAGTTCCATCCAAGCGCGGCCAAGGCGTGGGGCATGTCCACGCTTGCGGCTGGTGTTCCCGCATCTCCACCAACGGTTCATTACAACATCACATCGGTGACAGACACGGGCACGGGCCGCGCGGTCTTTGTTATCGCCACGGACTTCTCATCAGCCGATTGGAATTGCGTTGCCATGCCAGAGCAGAACATCCCAACCGTGAACCAGTTTTGCGGCATTCGCCAGACAACGCGGGCGGCGGGGTCCATTGAAATCGACTGCATGGAAGCCACAAGCGGCATTCAAGACCCCTTCGCCTACAACATGGCAGCGTTCGGTGATCAGTGAGCCTGATTGTCTATACCCGCCCAAGTGATAACGGCATATCAGTCTGCAATCCTACCCCGTGGTCGCTCGACATCATGTGCAATGGGGGCGGGCTGTGGAACGACAGGCCGCGCGGGTTTGTTGACGAGATGGTGCGGCGCAAGTCTTGCCCGGTCCTTCAGAAAGGCAAGCACGTCTCAGAGGGCATAGCTTGGCGCTTTGTCAGGGCGATGCAGTACGGCGGATGCACGACAGCCGAGGCACTCGACATCATCCGCGAGCATGACTGCACGCGCGGCGGGGACGGCACGCTGCACGAGGTCATGGATTGGGGCGACCTGCCAGACCGCTGGTTCCGTGATGCGTGGCGGCGCTCAAGCAATGGCGGGCCACCGTCTGTAGACCTTGAGAAAGCCAAGCCCATTCAGTGGCGCAAGTTGGTGGACGCTGTTTCACGCGAAAACAAGCGTAGAGAGTTGGACCTGTTTGGCCTGCCGCCCATCAAGCTCTCAAGGCTCACGTACCAGAACGCAATCCGCAACGCGCGGGACGATGAAGAATTGAGGCGCATATGGGTTCCATCATTGCCGCAGTCATAGGCGGCATCCTCTACCGTCTCCGTGGCGGCTGGTTCTCTGTCCTGGCTCGGAAATATGGCTGGGAATGGGCTGGCAAACAAAGAACACAGACAATGCGCCTAATCTGGGCGCTACCAACGGCGCTGCTGATTACCCTCCTTCTCAGCGCGCCTAGCTGGTGGACATTCCCCGTTCTGTCCATCGCCGTGTTCGCGTCCGTGGCCCTTTGGGGTCACGGCGCGCACATGATCTTCGACACGCAATACTTCATCGACAAGTCAACGCAAAAGACCGAACTGCTCACCGCCTTCTGGCTCCCCCAAGCCTTTGGCGGCATCCCTGACGTGACGTGGCCGCATTGGAAGGCGACAGCCTACAATCTCGCCGGCATGTCCTTCATCGGCCTTGTGCGCAATACCACTGCCATCCTGCCAATCTCTCCCTTCTACGAAATCCCCTGCCTCATCTATGCGCTGACCGGATTGCTTCACGGGCCACTCTATTGGCTTGGCTGGAGGATCAAGGACGGCGAGACATCAGAGGTGGTTGTGGGTGCATTCACTTGGGCCTCCATCGTCTGGATCTTCGCATGACCCCTGAACTCGTTGCCTTTCTAGGCTTGGTACTTCTCCTCAGTTGGATCTCCTACAATGCTGAATGAACGCAGTCTGAAGGCGCTCGTGGGCGTCCACCCTGACCTTGTGGCCGTGACCAAGCGAGCGGCGGAACTCATGCCCGGTGGCTTTATCTTGACCGAGGGACTCCGCAGCAAGGAGCGACAGCGCGAGCTATTCGCCAAGGGATTGTCCAAGACGATGAACAGCCGCCACCTTGTTGGGCTGGCAGTGGACTTTGCCCCGCTTATAGACGGAGACGTGACGTGGAAGACCCCAGCATTCCTTCCGATCATCAAAGCCTTCAAGACGGCTTCAGCAGACCTGAAGATCCCGATTGTGAGTGGGTCGGAGTGGAAGACGTTCAAGGACTATCCCCACATCGAGTTGAGCAGGGCGGTTTACAAATGAGCAGCGAGTTGGACCTTCATCGCGACTTCGGGCAGTTGCAAGGCACCGTGGCTTCCCTGACCGGCGAAGTCAAAGACCTCAAATCAGAGGTCAAGGAACTCAAGGAAACGGTGACAGAGCTAACCGCGCTGCTCAATCAAGCCAAGGGCGCGAAATACGTCATCTTCCTCGTGCCTGGCATTGTGGGGACGATTGCATCAGTCCTTGGCTACTTCGGACTGAAGGCCATCGTGGGACCGGGTGGCTAGCATGGCGAAGAACACCAAGCCTGCGTCCGAGCGGATATTTTATAGGAATCCGCGCAATTGGCGCTGTTTCCAGTTCGAGTGGCTTTGGACGCCCGCGAGCCTCGTGTTCTGCACGCTCGCATTTTTCCCGCTCGCGCTCATTTACACAATTCTATCGCATACCTGACCTAAATTGCCCCGAACGGTAAAGGTGACACGGTGCCAACTCCCCCGCTGAATAAGCAAGAGTGGAACAGACGCAAAGCCGTTATCGAAGACGCACTGAGAAAAGGGCACCCGCCACCGGGGACAGGCGGGCAGCATGTCCGGGGCGCAATCGCTACTGCCGCAGAAGCCCTAGGCATTGGCCCTGCAAGCCTCCAGAACTCAGTCCACCGGGCCAAGATACTGAAGTTCGCCCCGCCAAAGTGGAGCCTGTACAAAGCCTCCGACGCGGCAAAGATCGAAGCGCAGACGCCGGATACGGTGCGCACGCGGAACCAAGTCGCTGACCTGCAGAAGCGCCTGACCGATGCGCTGGAGTACGCCAGCAAACTGGAAGACATCCGCAAGTCTGTTTTTAACCTGCAGCCTGAAAACGTCACTGTCCCTTCGTGGCAAGTGAAGACCGGCCCGCACAAGTCGCAGCCCGAGATACCGACGCTCCTGACCTCTGACTTTCAGGCGGGCGAGGTGATTCGCAGCGCAGAGCTGGACTTCCCGAATGACTACAGTCCCACGATCTTCCGCGAGCGGTATCGTCGCCTGATACAGACCAGCGTCAAGCTGCTCGAGCGCGAAGACCCGCAGATGCGCTATCCCGGAATGATCTACCTTCGTGCCGGCGATGCCGTGTCAGGCGATATTCATAGCGATCTTTCTGAGAGCCAAGATACCGTCCCAACCGAACAGACATTGCTTGTGGTTGAAGAAGAGATACGGGGCATTGAGGAGTTGCTTCGTGCAGTTCCGAAGCTGACTGTGTACTCGGTCCCCGGAAATCACGACCGCACGACCTTCAAGCCGCGCGCCAAACGCTTTGTGGCGCTGTCTTACGACTACCTCGCCATATGGGCCATACAGTCCTATTTCAAGGCAAAGGGCGAGACCCGCGTTACCTTCAGCGCCCCAGAGTCCGGCGATGCGCTCTACAATGTTTTCGACACCAACTACCTCCTGACGCACGGCGACAGGATCGGAGCGCGAGGGGGCACGGGCTTTATCGGGCCTGCAGCGACGGTGGCCAAAGGCGCGTTCAAACTTCGTGCCCAGTACGCCCAAATGCAGAAGCGCGTGGACTACGTGCTTATGGGCCACTTCCACACGCCCATGCAGCTACCCAATGCAATTGTGAATGGCTCTCTGGCCGGGTTCAACGAATACGCGCGCAGTGAGTTGCGTTGCGAGCCGGGACCGCCAGTGCAGACCATGTTTTGGACCCACGCGAAATGGGGCCTGACAACGCTTCGCAGGATAAGGGTGGACCATGACTAAGAGGCCGTCAGAACAAATCACAGACCACGAAGACCCGGACCCCGTGCAGCCTACAGTCTTGGCCTACCACGCCCTGCCGTATCCCTTCGGGGATCAGAGCGCGCAGAGCCTTTATATGTGGTGCGTCGAGCAAGTCCTGCAGCACGCAGAGACGCCCCTGACCGACCAGACCCGCAAGTTCATCCGTGGCATTTATGGCGATGTGGTCGCTGCTGGGACCGTGGCACCAGAACCCAACATCACGGTGGTCAAGTGAAGAACGAGCGAACACTGCGCATTGCAGAAGACGCAGGGCCGTTTGTTGCCAGCGTGTCCTTCAAGTTCAACAAGGAAAGCGGGGAGTGGGACATTCCACACTCTGTGTTCATTGAGGGGCGTGGCAGGACGGGTACAGAGTTGGACAACTGGCTAAACGAACTTGGCGTGAAACTGTCGAAAATCCTTCAAGGCAAGAGGTGAGAATAGGCCATGGAAACCTGCAAAAGCTGCAAGTTCTTCGAGGAACGCGCGAAGCAATGCCGCGCAGTTCCTCCGCTTGTCCATCTCCTGCAGAACGACAGGTGGGTGACGCTTTTCCCAGAAACAACTCGTGATTCCTGGTGCGGGAAACACGAGGCTCCAGAACAAGCGCACCGTTTCGAACTCGGTTCACCCTTCATTTTTGACAAGGAAAACTCACATGGCTGATTATCAGGTTTTCGAAGGCAAAGACCTCCGCGTCCCCTTCAAGGTCGTGACCGCTACCGGCAAGTCCGGCAAGGTTGACGGCGCTGTTGAAGTCTCGTCTGACGATCTGGATGTGGCTTCGGTCTCTATTGATGGCGACTTCATCGTCATCTCGACGGCGAACGTGGGCGATGCGCTCATCACGCTGTCGGCTGACGCTGATCTTGGCGAAGGCAAGAAGTACATCGAGACCAGCTTCACCGTTGAAGTTCTGAGCGAGAGCGCGTCTGCGTTCGATCTCGGCACGGGCGTTGAAGTGGACAAGGTCGTCGCGCCGGCGGAACCGACTGCCTTTTTTTCTC
>Ga0181363_1000287_pt1 | contig 14671 bp, 18 predicted proteins | sample Fa13NDMLBSN_FD_130109 | JGI IMG/M metagenome (GOLD analysis project Ga0181363, IMG submission 130109) | Freshwater viral communities from Lake Michigan, USA - Fa13.ND.MLB.S.N | ecosystem: Environmental > Aquatic > Freshwater > Lake | place: USA: Michigan | collected 2013-09-23
CGCTACGTCGTCCAGGCCTGCCGCCGCCACCTCGCCGATCTTGCCCGCGCCGGCTGCGATGACCACGGCCGGCCCCGCCCGGATGCCCCGCCCCCGGCGGCCGAGGGCCTCGTGTGGCTGCCGGCCAAGGCCGAAAGCGCGCTCATGTTTTTCGAGGAGGTGCTGCACCTCCGCGAGGGCGTGCCCTTCCGCCTCGCCGAGTTTCAGGCCTTCATCGTCGGCTCGCTCTTCGGCTGGCATCGCCGCATCGCCGACAGCCCCGACCCCACCGACACCCTGCGTCGCCGCTTCCGTTTTTTCTACGGCGAGATCGGCAAGGCCAACGGCAAGACGCCCCTCGCCGCCGGCATCGGCCTTTACGGCCTGCTCGTCGACGATGAGCACGCGCCCGAGATCTACTCCGCCGCCGCCGCCAAGGAGCAAGCGATGATTTGTTTCCGCGATGCCGCGCAAATGGTCGAGGCTTCGCCCGAGCTGCGCGGCCTCATCGAGGTGCTCTCCAACTCCCTCGCCATCCCGCGGCGCCACGCCGTCTTCCGCCCCCTCTCGTCGGAGGACCGCGGCCAACACGGCAAGCGCGTGCACATGGCGATCCTCGACGAGATCCACGCGCACAACAGCGCCGCCATCGTGCGCGCCCTGGAAGCCGGCACCAAGGCGCGGCGCAACGCGCTCATCGTCCTCATCACCAATTCCGGTTCGGACCGCACCGGCATCTGCTGGGCCTACCACGAGAGCGCGCGCAAAGTATTGGAAGGCTCGATACGGAAGGACGACTTTTTCGCCTACGTCTGCACCCTCGACCCCTGCCCCGAGTGCGAGGCCGCGCGCAAACGCCAGCCCGACCCCAAGTGCCGGCACTGCGACAGCCCGGCCGACCCCGCCGTGTGGGTGAAGGCCAATCCCCGCATCGCCGATCCCGAGGTGCGCCGCTACGTGGCCGAGCGCGTGGAGTTCATGCGCGCCATGCCCAGCGCGACCAACGACGTGCTCCAGCTCAACTTTTGCCTCTGGACGCAGAGCGACGCCGGCTGGCTCTCCATGTATGCGTGGCACAACCGCTGCCTGCAGGTCGGCCTACGCCTGGAGGATTTCCGCGGGCGCACCGGCTCCGTCGCCATGGATGCGGCCAACAAGGTCGACCTCACCTCCATGGCCGTGGTCTTCGAGCGCGAGGTGGGCGCCGGCCGGCTCGACCCCGCGCAGCTCGATGCCGCGGCCCGCGCCGCCCTCTCGGCCGCCGTGGGCGCCGAGGCCGGCGCCGGCCCCGCCGCGCAGGCGGAGTTGCTGGAGCGCAGTCGCCAACTCAGCGCCGCCGGCTACGCTGTTTTTTGGCGCCACTTCCTGCCGGAGGACACCGTGCAAAATGCCTCCGGGCCCAACCACGAGCTGTATCGCGAGTGGTCGCGCACCGGGCACCTGATCGTCACCCCCGGCGCGCGCACCTCGTTTGCCCGCATCATGCAGGAGCTGCGCGCGTGGCGGGAGCTGTTCTCGATCTCGCGCTTCGGCTTCGACCCGCGGGAAATGTCCTACTTCGTCGAGCAGCTCCAGGCGGAGCCCTGGTGCGATTTTCCGCTGGTCGAGGTCGTGCAATCCCCAAGTATGATTTCGCAGCCGATGAAAGAGCTGGAGGCGCTGGTCAATGCCGGCCTGCTCCGGCACGACGGCGACCCCGTGGCCGCTTGGGCGATGGGAAATGTCGTGCAGAAGACCGCGCACACCGGCGGCCAAACCAAGGCCTACTTCCCCGCGCGCCCCGCCGAGCACAGCAAGATCGATCCCGCCGCCGCCGCCATCATGGCCCTCGACGGCGCCCTGCGCGCCGCACCGGAGTCGGCCGCCGTCGGCGTATTCTGATCGCGAATACCCGGCCCGGTGTGCGGCCCCGGCGCCCCGCGGCGTCCGGCGCGGCGCCCCGCAAGTTTGCCGGAGTTTGCCGAAGTTTCCGGTAGTTTGCCGGAGTTTGCCCGGACCGGGTGCTTTGCGCTTGAGCGTCGGCCCGCCCGGGTTGCCGGTGCGTGGTCGATGCGCGCCGCCGCGACACATTACGCCATGAGGGGACTGGGACAGGCCCCCGCCTGGGGAGGCGGTCGGGCCGATCCGGCGGTGCGCATCGCCCTCTCCGCGGAGGTGCGCGCATGAGCGCCGCCGCCCTGCTCGCCGCCGACGAGGCCCGCACCGCGCGCGTCGCCCTCGCCGCGCAGCGTGCCGGCCCCGCGCCGCGCGAGGCCCGCTCGTCGCTCACCGCGCCCGAGTCCTGGCTTACCGCGTGGTTTGGCGGCGGCGCCGTGAAGAGCGGTGCCACCGTGAGCGAGCACACCGCGTTCAACGTCGCTGTGGTCCGCGCCTGCATCGATGTCCGCGCGCTGCTCGTCGCCATGCTGCCGGTCAAGGTCTACCTCCGCACGCCCAAGGGCCCGGAGGAGCAGCGCGACCACGCCGTGGCTCGCCTCCTGCGCGGCCGCGTGAGCGACAGCCAGACAAGTTTCAAATGGCGCTACGCCTCGCAGGTCTGCCACGACCTCGGCGGCAATGCCTACTCCCGCATCGTGCGCGACCGCTACGGCGCGCCCGAGTCGATCCGCTTCACCAAGCCCGCCGACATCGCGCCGCGGTGGAATCCCGACACCGAGGTGCTCGCCTACGAGCACAAGGGCCGCGTGCTCACCCGCGACGAGGTGCTGCACATCGCCAACCTCTCGACCAACGGCCTCACCGGCCGCTCCCCGCTCGCCGATCTGCGCGAGGTCGTGGGCCTCGCCATGACGGCGGAGGAGTTCACCGCGCGCACCTTCGCCAACGGCAACCGCAAGCCCGGCGTCTTCACCGCGCACCCCGGCGTCTCCGATCTTTCCAAGGCCAAGGCCGCGGCCGAGGCCTACCACACGCAATACGGCGGCGCGCAAAATGCCGGCAAGGCCCCCTTCATCGTCGGCTACGATTGGAAAGAGAGCGGCTTCTCCAATGCCGACGCGGAGCTGATGGCCCTGCGCAAGTTTTCGCTCGAAGAGGTCGCGCGGGTTTACCACCTGCCGCTGCACCTGCTCGGCGCCACCGGCCCCACGCTCGGCAGCGGCGTGGAGCAGCTCAACCGCGCGCTCGTCGACTACACGCTCGCCCCCCTCTGCGCCAACTGGGAGGCGGAGATGAACACCACGCTTCTCACTGAGCAGGAGCAGGACGAGGGCTACTACGTCAAATTTGTCGTCGACGCGCTCCTCCGCGGCAATCCCCTCCAGCGCGCGCAGGTCTACCAGATTCTCCGCTCCATCGCCGCGATGGATGTCAACCAGATCCGCCGCCTCGAAGAGTGGGGCGAGTATCCCGACGGCTGGGCCGGCGACCCGCGCCTGCCGATGAACAACCAGGGTGGCATCGCCACCGCCGCCTCCGGCGCGCCCGCCAGCGGCGCCGCCACCGAACCCACCGCCGCACCATGAGCCTCCGCACCGAACTCCGCGCCCGCGCCTCCCTGGAGCGCCGCGCCCTCACCGCCGAGGAAAAGGCCGCCGGCTACATCGGCGCCCTCCGCGGCACGATCCCCTACGACGCCGATTCCGAAGTGCTCACGCAGCGCGGTCGCCCGCGGCCCTTCGTCGAGCGCATCGCGCCCGGCGCCTTCGACGCCTCGCTCGTCGGCCGCCGCGATATCGTCGCCGCCGCCGGCCATACCGACGATCCTCTCGCCTCCCTCGGCCGCGTGGGGGCCAATCTCACGCTCGCCAGCGATGCCCGCGCGCTCACGTGGGAGGCGCTGGTGCCCGATACCTCGGCCGGCCGCGACCTCGTGACGCTCGTCGACAAGGGCATTATCACCGGCACCTCCTTCGAGTTCGAGGTCGACGGCGAGGCCGGGCAGAAGTGGGAGGCGCGCGATGCGCGCACCGATCAGCGCACGATCACGAGCGCGCGCCTCGTGGCGCTCAATCCCGTCGTCTGGCCCGCGTATTCCGACAGCTCGCTCACCGTCGAGCTGCGCCGCCGCGCCGCGCCTGCCGCCGGCGAGACCCGCGGCGCCTACCTCTCGCACGACGGCGAGCCCGCCGCCGATTGGAGCGACCCTACCCTCTCCGGCCCGGTCAAGTTTGCCACCGCCGCGCTGCACCGCGCCATCTACGCGCTCGCCGATGCGCAGGAGTTTCTCCGCGCCGAGGCCGCGCTCGTGGCCGCCGGCCAGCCGGCGTCGGATGCCGCCATCGTCGCCCTCGCCGGGGCCGAGGCCACGGCCGCCGCCGAGCGCGCCGCCGCGCTGGTCGACTGGGTGGCGGCCAATGGCGCCGCGGTGCCCGCCGCCGTGCTCGACCGCGCCCGCGCCCGCCTCGCCGAGGCCCGCACCGCCGCCGCTGCCGCGCCGGCCGATGCCGCCGCGCTTGAGCTGGCCCTCCGCGAGCGCCGCCGGCGCCGCCTGCAATTCCCGTCCCGCTGAACCACCCGCAGAGAAAACCAAACCACACACGCACCATGAACCGAATCAAGCTCCTAAAAGAGCAGCGGGGCGCCAAGCTCAAGGAGCTGGATGCCCTTTCCACCGCCGCTGAAAAGCGCGCGTTCACTGACGACGAGGGCAAGCGCTTCGATGCCCTCGAAGCCGAGATCCGCGGCATCGATGCCGACCTCGCCCGCGCCGAGCGCGCCGCCGGCCTCGCCGCCAGCGCGCCCGTCGAGGCCCGCACGCAGCAGGTCGCCGACCAGCGCCTCGGCCTCTCGGCCAAGGAGATCCGCAGCTACTCGCTGCTCAAGGTCATCAACACCCTCGCCACGCCCGGCGCCCAGCTCGACGGCCTCGAGCTGGAGTGCAGCAAGGCCGAGGAAAAGCGCACCGGCCGTGCGCCGAGCGGCGTGTTCGTGCCGTTCGAGGTGCTGGCCAGTGTCGCCGGTGCCCGCGAGGCCCGCGCCAACCAGAGCGCCGGCACCGCGGCCGATGGCGGCTACCTCGTCGCCACCGAGATCGACTACGGCAACATGGTCGCGCTCCTGCGCAACCAGTCGCACGTCATGTCGCTCGGTGCCCGGATGATTACCGGCCTCACCGGCGATGTCTCCATCCCGCGCCAGCTTACCGGCGCCACCGCCTACTGGCTCACCGAGACCGGCTCGGTGTCCACGAGCAAGGCCACCTTCGGCCAGATCACGCTCAAGCCCCGCCGCATCGCCGCCGCGGTGCCCTACACCAAGCAGCTCATCGCGCAGAGCGGCATGGGCATCGATGCCTTCGTGCGCGAGGATATCCTCGCCGCATTCGCCACCGAGTTCGACCGCGCCGCGATCAACGGCGCCGGCGGCCCCGAGCCGCTCGGCATCCTCAACCTCGACAGCGTCGACCGCGCCACGAGCGTCACCTTCGGCGCGACCGCCACCTGGGCCAAGGTCATCTCCTTCGAGACCAACGTCGAGACGGCCAACGCCCTCTCGCTGCCGGGCGCCCGCTACGCCTACCTCACCACGCCCGCCGTCAAAGGCGCCTGGCGCGGCATCGCCAAGGCCTCCGGCCAGGGCGGCTTCATCTGGGAAGGCGATCTCGTCAACGGCTACGCCGCCCGCAGCACCAACCAGGTGCCGAGCGGCAAGGTCATCTTCGGCGACTTCACGCAAGTCATCGTCGGCGAGTGGACGGGCAACGACATCACCGTCGATCCCTACACGCTCGCCGGCGAGGGCCAGGTGCGCGTCGTGATCCAGAAGCACGTCGATATCGTCACCCGCCAGGGCAAGGCCTTCGCGGTCTCGACCGATTCCGGCGCCCAGTAACGAGAACCCGGATACCCAAGGAGAACACCACCCATGAATACCAGCGATCTCGTCTCGCGCCTCACGCTCACCTCGCACTCCAACATCGCGGCCCGCACCTCTACGGTCACGGCCACGGGCATGGATGTGAGCGCCTACAAGGGCTCCCTGATCCTCATCCAAAACGTCGGCACCGTGTCGGGCATCAGCCCCACGCTCGACGGGAAGTGGCAGTCGTCGCCCGACAACTCCACCTGGAGCGATATCAGCGGCGCCACCTACACGCAGGTCACCGCCAGCAACAGCACGCAGGCCATCGGCCTCGATGTGCGCGCCGGCGCGAAGTATCTGCGCTACGTGGGCACCATCGCCGGCACCAGCCCCTCGTTCACGATGGGCATCACGGTGCAGGGCCAGAAGGAGCGCACCTGAGCCGCGGAGGCTTCCCGAGCTGCGCCCCTCGCCGGGCGCGGCTCTTTGCAGCCTCACTGCCTCTCCCGCCCATGCTCGCCTTCATCCTCCGACCCATCCCCCGCGCCGAGGGCACGGTGCCCGCCGGCTTCCGCGAGGTCTCGCCCGCGGAGTATCACAGCCTCGCCCAGTGCGGCCCCATCCGCCCCGCCACCGCCGAGGAGGCGCAGCGCCACGCCGCCGCCGCGCCCGCGCCGGAGGCGCCTCCGCCGCGCGAGGCCGCCGCCGCCGCCCCGGAGGTCGAGACGGCCGCCGGCTCCATCCTCACCGTGCCGCTCCGCCGTCGTCGCGCCGCCGCCGCCGCCGCGCCTGTGCCTGAGTCTGCCGCCGCCGCCGCATGAGCCTGCGCTACCCCGAGGATTTTCCGCTCGGCTCCGGCATCGCCTACAACCTGCCGCGCCTCGTGCTCGTCACCGCCCCCGCGGTCGAGCCCTGGACCGTGAGCGATGCCGAGGTGCAGAAGCACCTCGAGCTCGACGACACGAGCGGCGACGACTACGTGACCGCGCTCCTCAAGGCCGCGCGCATCACGCTCGAGCGCCAGACCGGCCGCAGCCTCATCGATACCGTGTGGCGCGCCGAGTGGGACATGCTCCCCCGTGCCGGCACCTACCAAGGCGCCCCCGTCGTGCGCGAGCTCGTGCTGCCCCGCGCCCCGCTCTCGGCGGTCACGAGCGTCACCTACCTCGACAGCACCGGCGCCAGCGCCACCGTCTCCGCGAGCGATTACACCGTGGGCCCGCTCGACCCCGCACGCCCCGGCCGCCTCTGGCTCGACGACGATGCCAGCTGGCCCGATCTCGGCAGCTACCCCGGCGCGCTCCGCTGCACCTTCACCGCCGGCTACGGTGCCGCGGCCACCGCCATCCCGGCCGATCTCCGCCTCGCCGTGCTCTGGCTCACCGCCTGGTGGTATGAGGAGCGCCAGCCGGTCAACGTGGGCAACATCACGAGCGAGCTGCCCCACCACCTCGCCGCCATCGTCGACGGCTACCGCACGGAGTCCATCGCATGAGCCTGCGCGCCCAAGGCAACACCAACCCCGGCCGCCTCGACCGCCGCGTGACGCTGCAATACGCCGTGCTGGCGCGCGATGCCGCCGGCGGCCAGGTGCCCACGTGGTATGACCTCGCGACCGTGAGCGCGGCCAAGATCCCCGTGCGCGGCGCGCGCTTCTACGCCGCCGAGAGCAAGCAATTCGAGACGCTCGTCGGCTACCGCATCCGCCACCGCTCCGGCGTCGCCGCCGGTATGCGCCTCGTGCACGGCGACGATGTGCTGGAGATCGTCGCCCCGCCCGAGGAGCAGGGCCGCCGCCAGTATCTCGACCTCACCTGCCGCGGCATCGACCAGAGCACCGGCGACAATCGCGATCTCCTCGACCTCGGCGACGGTGAGACCCGCTTCGACCTCGGCGACGCCGCCACCGATCTGAGCCGCGGCGGCGCCGTGGCCGCCTGACCCCCGCACCATGAGCGAAAATCTCAGCCAACAGACCGCAATCACCGGCGCCGATGTGGCGGCCGGAGACCTCTTCTACGTCTTCGACGTAAGCGCCAGCGGCAAGGCCCGCTCGAAAAAGATCACGCGCACGGAGCTGCGCCGCGCCCTCGCCGAGGGCTACAATGCGCAGACCTGGGCGAGCGGGTCCACGCTCACGATCACGCCCGGCGACTACGTGCAGCAGCACCTGGAGGTGCTCACGATCACGCTCACCGCGGCGGCCTACACGCTCACCGTGGCCGATGGCACGGCGAGCACGCGCTTTGCCGGCAACCGCTGCGCGCTCCTGCTCAAGTTCTCCGGCACCGCCGGCGTGCAGATCGTCGTTAAAAACGGTGCTGCCGCCACGCTCCACACCGCCGAGGACGACGGCACCGGCGACGACTACCGCGTCGACCTCTACCACGACGGCACCTCGTGGCAGCTCCTCGGCCGCCAGTATCCCGTCAACTGATGCCCTTTCACGCCATGCGCCGCCACCTCTCCCGCCTTGCCCGCTGCCTCGCGCTGCTTGCCTGCCACGCCCTGCTCGTCGCCACCGCGGCGCACGCGCAGAAAGCCATCGAGAAAGATGCCTCCGGCAACCTGACGGCCAGCTACTCGGTGGGCAACCGCACGCTCACGATCGCCAGCGGCGGCACGCTCAACGCCGTCGCCGGCTCCAACGTCATCCTCGCCGGCACGACCACGCTCTCAGGCAACATCACGAGCAACGCCACCCTCACCGGCGGCACGCTCGCCAACGTGACGCTCGCCGGCAACAGCACGCTCGCCGGCAACCTCACCAGCAACGCGACCGTCACCCACAGCGGCGCCCTGACCGTGACCGGCAACAGCACGCTCGGAAACGCTACGATCACCGGGAACCTCACGCTATCCGGCAACAACAACACGGCCACGCCGAATCGCACAATCGATCTCGGCACCGGCCCCTCCAGCGACGGCTATTTCTACCCGCTGAAGTGGGGCAGCGGCTCGCGCTACACGCTCGGGGGCGGATATTCAACGTTTCAAGGCGTGCCGGATCACCTTGGGAATTTTGCATACAACCAAGTGCAGACCGCTGGCGATGTAAACTTCGGGCTCGGTTTTGAGGCACGATTTCAAAACGCGCCGCAGGGCACCGACACCGAGCACTATTATTTTTGGAATGGCCCGATCGGCGTATCGGCAGACAGTGGAGGTCGCACTTCTCGCCGCATTTGGCAAATAAACACAAGTTGGGGAACTGGGTATTCGGCGCCGCCGGCTCGACCGATGGGCTACTCAGAAATCGGATACGACGTGAACAAATTTTACGTCGACAACGGAGCCAACTACAACGGCGAGTTTCTGATCGACTTCACCAGCAGCCCTAAGCGGCTCACATGGCAAAATGCCATGACGCTGAACGGTGCGCTGACCATCGGCGGCGCCATCACGCAGAGCGGCACCAACACCAACACGCTGTCCGGCGCGACGACGATCATTGCGAGCAACGCATCGTATGCGTTTGCTTCGTCGGCTTCTGACTCTTTGCTTACACTGACTAACGCCGTAGCGGATACTGGCGCTCGGTTTGTGCGTGGCACGGCAACCGGCGAGCATATCACCATCGGCGCCGCGGCCGGCGGCGGAATCTTCGGCGGCTCGCCATCGCTTTCAAATGCGTTTGTGATTCAGCGCGCCGGAAACCCGACCATCCGCGACCTTTATTTCCGGAGTTACGACGGCACGACCTACACTCAAGACGGCCGTCTGACTGCTGCAGGGTTGTGGATTCTAGGTGAAGGTGCCGACGACACCGTGAATAGATTGCAAGTCTACGGAAACGCGCTCTTCACCGCCTCCAACGGCAACACCGTGCGCATCCTGAACGCCGCGCAGGGTGCGGGCAATGCGGGGATTTGGCTCAACGATGCCAGCTCTCCCTCCGCTACCAACTATGCTCTTCTTGGCAGCGGGACCAATACCGTGCTCAACAGCCCCAACGGCTCGATCCTGTTTCGCAACGGAAACAACGACCGCGCGACGCTGACGAGCACAAGTTTCGCAATCGACTTAACAACCCAGGCAACGAGCACAACCGTAGCCTCGCTCCAAACCGATGGTGGGTTAGGCGTGGTGAAAAAGACGTTCTTGGGCGATGACTTGACCATTGTCCCGGCGGGAGACACTGCCTCGACGATATTCTTCTCGGGCACCACTGTCGCTGGCAACCCTAGCATCTGGTTTAGGCAGGCGAGTCCCAGCAACACCAATTACGCGCTATCCGGAAGCAGCTCAAACACGATCCTCAATGTGCCGACTGGTGGCACGGTTCGACTCCGCGTGGCCAACTCGGACTACCTCACGCTCACCTCAAGTGCCTTGGTTGTGCAGAATGCGCCGGTTACGCTGCCGAGCACCGACGGCAGCGGCTACATTCAGGTTGTCGAACAATCCAGCTCGCCCGCGGCAGGTTCGGCTAACTCTGCGCGCATCTACGCAAAAGACAACGGCAGCGGCAAAACTCAATTGATCGTTCGTTTTGCCAGCGGTGCCGAACAAGTGCTTGCGACTGAGCCCTAATTCCGCCCGTGACCTTCCTCCGCAAATACTCCGACGTGCGCGCCTGGCTGCGCCACCTCGCCCGCGCCAGTATTCACAGCGGCGTGACGGCGGTGCTTGCGACCTTTGGCACCAATGCCGCGGAGAATCTGGCTCCCGTGGCGTTCAAAGACCTCGGCATGGATGCGCGGCAAATGTGCGCCGCCTTTCTGATCGCGGCCTTTGCCGAGGCGCTGCGCCAGATCCAGCAAGCCACCGCCGAGACCAAGCCCCCCTTCGCCCGATGAACTCGCCCCGCCTGAACTCGTCACTCGTCACTCGTCACTTGTCACTCATCGTCGCGCTGTGCGCGACGATGCTCTGCGGCTGCCATTATCGCAGCTACAAGGAAGGCGCCACCTCCTACACCTCCATCGGCGTCGGCACCGCGCAGACCGTGGCGCCGTTTACGCTCCGCGCCGGCAAAGAGGGCGACCCATCTTGGCGCGAACTTTCGAGCAAAGGCCTCACCAACGACAACACCGCGGCGCTCGAAGCCGCCGTGTCCGCCGCCGTGCGCGCCGCCTCCGGCAAATGAGCGGAACTGTCAAATTTCTCGGCCGCCCGGTGCTGGAGGCGCTCACGCCGGCAGAGGTGCGCACGCGCGGCAGCCGCGCGCAGCTCTACGCCCTGCGCGAGCCCTTCGCCGTCGTGTTGCCCGAGGGGGTGCAGATCGTCGTGCCCGCCGGCTTTGTGTCGGATTTCGCGAGCGTGCCCGCCGCGGCGCACTGGTATCTCGACGACGAGGCGCCGGAGATCCTCTACCCCGCGCTGGTGCACGACTGGCTCTACGCCCAGCAGGGCGCGGTCGAGCCGCACAGCTTTACCCGTGCGGAGTGCGACGAGATTTTCCGCCGCCTGATGCTGGCCTGCGGGGCGCGGCCCGCGCAGGCCTGGGTGGCGCACCGCGCCGTGCGCCTCTGCGGCGCCGCGCACTGGGAAAAAGATCGCCCCGCTCCCTCTGCATGACTCCGCCCACCGCCACGGACTCCGCCCTGACCATCGTCGCCCAGCTGGCCGCGCTCGCCGTGCTCTCGGCCGACCGGCTTTTCGCCGTGCTCACCAAGCGGCAGGAGGATTTGCACTGGGCGGTCACCACGGGCGCCGCGGTGCTCGCCGGCGTGGCTGCCCTGCTCGCCATCTACCGCCACCTCCGCGCCATCCGCCGCAAATGAGCCTGCGCGCCGATCTCTTTGCCGCTCTGAGTGCCGCCGGCACCGCCACCGCCTCGATTGTGGGCAGCGGCGCCGCCGCGCGCATCTACCCCGTGCTGGAGCAGGCCGGAGCGGTGGCGCCGTATGTGATTTTCCAGCCCATCGCCGCGACGCCCGCCACCACGCACGGCGAGGCCGCGCAGGTGAAGCACACGCTGGTGCAGTTCTCCTGCTACGCGGCGACCTACGATGGCGCCGCCACGCTGCGCGAGGCGCTGATCGCCGATCTCGACAACGTGCCCCTCGCCTCCGGGGAAAAGCCCATCCTGCAGGATGAGCGCGACGGCTACGAGCCGCAGGTCGATCTCTACCGGGCCGACGCCGATTTTCTGATCTAGCACCACCGCCAACCGCAACCACCGAACCACCGCACTACCATGGCCAAAGTAAAAGCCAAGGGCGTCGTCCTCAAATACGGCGACAGCTCCGGCCCCTCCACCACGATCCCGCAGCACGCCAGCGTCTCCTACGATGGCGGCGGCTGGGACCGCGCCAACACCACCACGCACGACACCAGCGGCAGCACCAAGACCTACACGCCCACGCTGAAAGAGCCGTCGAGCGTCGACGTGCGCATCATGCTCGACCCGGCCGATACGGCGCACGCCTGGCTGATCGCCGCGCACGCGAGCGGGGACACCAAATACCTCACGATGGTCTTGCCCGATGCCGGCTCCGCCCAGTGGGCGCTCGTGGGCAACGTGACCAACCTCTCCATCGGCGACCTGACGCCCGAGGGTATGGTCGAGGCGAGCTTCACCTTTGCGGGCAACGCCGCCGACACCTTCACCGCCTGAGCCGCCCTGCCGGTCCCCGGCTCATCACTCCTCACTCGCCACTCATCACTCCCCTCCCGTGAACGCTCCGCCCAACACCGTCGTCGTCCTCGACGGCACGCCGTATCAACTTCGGTGGGACAAGGCCGCCATGTTCCGCGCCGACGAGATCGGCCTCTTTGGAAAGCACCTCCCCGGCGTTGGCCTGGCGCGCGCCGCAAAATACGTGTGGGCCATGCTGCCGGAAACCGGCCGCACGAAATACGCGCAGCCCGTGCATGTCGCGGAGGCGTTGCCGCCGCTGGCAGAGGTGTGGCCGACGATCAACAACGCAATCAAAGTCGCTGGCCCGGGAGCCGAGCCAAAAAACGTCGTTGGCTCGACGAGTGGGCCTTCGCCCGCGTCGAGCTCGGCCTGACGGATGAGGAGTATTGGAGCATGACCGAAGAGAAATTCAGTGCTCTTTTGCGGGCATGGGACCGCAAGCGGAGGCGGCCGGTGCTGACCGCTGCGGTCGTGGTCGACGAAGACTATCTGCGGCCCGTCGAAGACGGCGAAAGCGGTCAAAAGTCGCTGTCGGCCCAACTGCGGCGGCGGGAGGCCCAGCATGGCTAGAAACTCTATGCGCATCGGCTTTGCCCTGCCGAATTTCGCGGCAATGACAAAGACGATTCAAGCGTTGCCGGCGGCTATGCAGGCGCGGGTGATGAAAGGCGCGCTCGCGCGGGCGGCACGGCCTATCGTTCAGGCGGCAAAGCAGCGTGCCCCCAAGCGCACGGGGGCTTTGCGGCGCTCCATCACGGCCATCGTGCGCGAGTATCCGCGGGCCGGCAAAGTCATTGCCATCATCGGACCGGACCACGGAACGTATGCCAAGGGAGCGCGGCTAAAAGCCGGGGTGCGGAACGGCAAGGTCGACCGGCCGGCAAAGTATGCGCACCTCGTGGAGTTTGGTCACTACACCGGCACTAGGTCGGGAAAGTTTGGCGGATTCGCGAAGGGATTCAAGCGCTCGAAGGCGGTCACGGCTGGACTCGGTAGCCAGTCGGCGACCGCATACGTGCTGGCGCAGCCTTTTTTGCGGCCGGCCGTGATGGGCGCGACCAATCAGTCGGCAGACGAACTGGCGCGCGCAGTCGAGGCCGGTATGGCTCGTGAGGTCGAGCGGCTGCGCGTGCGGTTGCGCTCAAATCGCCTGCAATTGGCGACCTGATTTTATGGCGAAAAAACGCATTGCCGATCTGCACGCCGCGCTGACGGCGGACGTGTTGCCCTATGAAAAGGCGATGATGCGCGCGGCCGCGGCAACGCGAGGCGCCGAGCGCTCCGTCGGTGCATCGTTTTCACGCATGGCCAAGGACGGGGCGAGGTTCTCTCTCGGGTTCTTCGGCGTCGAGAGTTTGGCGAAAGGCGTGCAAAAGGAATTTCGCTCGGTGTTGGAAAACATCGAGAACGTGCAGGGCGTCGACCCGCAGACAATTGCATCCGTGAAGCAATTTGAGGGTGTGCTGGCGGGCGCAAAGACCGGCTTGGATCAGCTGGTCGCCGCCTCTCTCTCCGGTGGTGTGCAAGCGCTGGAGGCGCTCCGGTATCAACTCGACGCCGTGCGATTTGGCGAAACGGAGGCGGCAAAAATGCAGGAGGCGCGGCGAACTGAGGCCCAGGTGGCGCTGCAGCAAACGCCGGAAGCGCTAAAGGCTCGCGCGGAGGCTACGAAGGAGCTGGCCGAAGCGCAGGCGGAGCTTGCAAGAGTGGGCGAAACAGAGGCCGCCAAGATCGCGAGATTGCGAGCAGAGGCGGTCCAGTTCGACAAAAAGGCTGCCGGAGCAGTCGCAGGCTCGGTCGAGCAAATCAAGGCGCAGACGGAGGCGGTCAAGCTGCGCACCGATGCCGGCGAGGCCCTCGTCAAGTTGCAGGAAGAGGAGCGCAAGGCGCAAAGTGAAGCCGGCAAGGCGGTCCAGTTTTTCAGCGGAGCCGCGCTCACCGGCAGAGAAAGTGTCGACGCCCTGAAGGCGGCGGTGGCTCGTCTGCAATATGAACTTGCGTCGCTGGATGCTGGCACGCCGGAAGGGCTGGAGGCGCGGATCAAAAAATATGATGAGCTGACGAAAAAAGCGGAGGCACTTGAGAAGGCGACGGAGAATGCGGGAAGGCTTGGGGCGGAACTGGGGATGACATTTTCGTCGGCGTTTGAGGATGCGGTCATCGATGGCGAGAAGCTGTCGGAAGTTCTGCGGGGGCTCGCGCAGGATGTGCTGCGAATCTTCTTGCGTGAAACAATCACGGCGCGGATGGCCAAGGGCCTTGGCACGTTCTTCGGCGGCTTCTTCGCCGATGGCGGCCGGCCGCCGGTGGGCGTGCCCTCGGTGGTGGGCGAAGAGGGGCCCGAGTTGTTTGTGCCCGACAGCG
>Ga0181363_1000290_pt1 | contig 14598 bp, 13 predicted proteins | sample Fa13NDMLBSN_FD_130109 | JGI IMG/M metagenome (GOLD analysis project Ga0181363, IMG submission 130109) | Freshwater viral communities from Lake Michigan, USA - Fa13.ND.MLB.S.N | ecosystem: Environmental > Aquatic > Freshwater > Lake | place: USA: Michigan | collected 2013-09-23
CGGGAGGAAATTGCCCGTGATCACATCACTCGCGCAGAAGTTCGTGCAGACCTTGAAAGAATCATGGAAAGGTTTGACGCAGGTATTGGCAGGTTGGAAGCAAAAATTGATGCCCTCGCTGAAAGGAAATGACGATGGAAAATGACCCCCGTAAAGGCCGTGGGCGCCATGGCGACACGAACTACAACCCTAACTATGATCTTGTACCCACCCAGAAAGAGAAGGGTGCGATGCAACAAGAAGTAGAGGATGCCAAGCTTCGCAAGCTGGACCAGCGTCCTAATCTTGGCAAGATGTTTAAGAAAGGTGGTTACGTAACCGCTGCTGATGGTTGCGCTAAGCGTGGCAAGACTAAAGGCACGATGGTCGTGATGAAGTAATTCCGCCAGCTGGCGGTATTTGCTACTAAAGTAGGGGGTAGTATGAAGAAGCGCAGGCGTTTCCAAGAAGGTGGGGACATTCCTGATATAGATCGGGAGCCTCTAAGGGATAGCAGCGGTGAGATTGTTAGGGATAGTAGTGGTGAAGCTATTATGTCTGGCAGCACCCCTAGGAAGCCCCTGCGCCAAGTTATGTCTGAGATGGATGATCGGCAGGGTATAGACTTAAGCAATATACGCAAGGCAGAAGCCGCACCGGTACGAACTTCTCGTATTGAATCAATCGGCGATACAGATCTTGCCGAGCCTGGTACAGCTGGTTTTTCACGCACGCCTTTGAAAGCATCGGCACAAAAAGTGCAAACAAAACCACCTCCCAAGGTAGAGGTTAGAACCCAGACTAAGGCAGAAGTCCAAGCTCCACCCAAGAAGGATGTCAAAGCCGAGATTGAGAGACTCAAGGCGTATGACAAACCTATTGAGCGTGTTACGCCTGAATTAGCCCTTGTAGGCAGTCCTTTATTAAAAGGATTAAAAACCGCCGGTTCAGGTATTTTGTCAAAGCTTGCACCACAAGCGGCTAAGACTCGCGTTGAGCCATCTATCCCACAGGAAGCAGCAAAAGCGCTTGCTATGGCGCCAAAGCGTGGTGGTGAATTGGCTACCCGTGGTGGAGAACTGGCAACGCGCGGGGGAGAACTTGCCAACAAGTCTCCCAAGGGTGAATTAGTTACCAAGGGAAGCGATCTGGTGAAGCGTCGTGAAGCCATGGCGCAGTTAGAATCACCTCGCAGGCGATTGCCATTTGAGAAGGACATGGGCAAAGCCAGGATTGAGACTCAAGCTAATAAGCGCAGGCAGCTTGGTGGCTCCAGTCGTAGCGAAGATGTGATTGAAATGGGCATGAAGCGCGGCGGCAAGGTTGGATCAGCATCTAGCCGTGGCGACGGTATTGCAAAACGAGGTAAGACCCGCGGAAGGTATATTTAATGGACAAGATCAAACGTGTCATGAAAGAGTTCAAGGAAGGCAAACTCAAGTCTTCTTCGGGCCAGAAAGTTACTAACCCCAAGCAAGCCATAGCAATTGGCATATCGGAGCAAAAAGCCATGAAAGGTTATAAAGCGGGCGGTGAGCCCAAGGCAATGGTCAAGAAAGAAGTTGCTTTTATGAAAGCAAAGGGCGCACCTAAGTCTATGGTCAAGCATGAAATGGCCGAGATGAAGAGTATGAAGAAAGGCGGATCCGTTGGTCAAACCAAAATGGGCGCAGTTAAGACGGCTGCACCAAGTCGTGATGGCGTTGCATCCAAAGGCAAGACCAAGGGAACCATGGTCAAGATGGCCAAAGGCGGCTATTCCTGCTAAGGTGATTTGTGGCCTTTAATCAGGGCGTCTACGACTTTGTCGTAGCAAACCTTAATAGTCCGTCCACCATTCTTGCTGCAATGCAGCAGTTTGGTGTGGACGTCAATCAGTTATCTGATGCGATAGGTATGCCTGTCTCTCAGATAACAAGCTACTTTCAAAATGCTGGCATAGTTGCACCGGGGATGGAGGCTCCAGAACCGCCACCTCAGGACCAACCACCACCGCCGCCAACTTACTACCCTGCTGATGACGGCAGGATGTTTACGTCTTCAAGCGAGAGAGATTCTTATAATTCTCAGCTAGCCGCCCAAAGACAAAGAGAGGCTGACGCCCAATCTAGGACCGATGCTGCGATAAGCATTTGGGCAAGAGAAACCGGGCAAACAGCTACAAGCGAGCAAAGGAATGCTGCATATCAGACGTTCCTACAGAATCCAAGCTTAACGGCGGATCAGGGTATTAAGCCTTGGATTGATAAGTACAAGGCAGATCTACAAGCCCAGAAAGAAGCTGAAGCAAAACAAGCTCAGGCGCTGAACGATGCGGTAACCCGTGCCATACAAAACGGCATGACGGTTGAAGAGATCAAGTCAATAGCCAGTGAATTAAACATTCCAGAGTCGCAAGTTAATACTGCACTTGAAGCATCAGTTGGCTCAAAAGAAGCGGCCCAGATTGTTAAGGATGTGTCTGGGCTGGTTGATAACAACCAGATAAGCATAGAGAAGGTTGTTAAGTACGCAGACGAAAACAAGCTGCCGTATGCAACCGTGGCTGGCGCCTTGACCAAAGTCATGCCAGGCGTGACGACTGACTCGCTTGTATATGAGAAAGACAGGCAGCAGATCTCATCGATTGCGAAAGACGGCAAGGTCGATCTTGGTAGTGCTATGGCTCTGGCTATTAAGCAATCAATTGAACCAAAGAACCTTGCAAAGTTCTTTAGCACTGATAGCACCGGTTTGGTAGCGCTCGCAGAAAAGAACCTTGGGTCAGTGGCAAATGCGCTTAGGGAGTCAGGGATAAACCCGGGCATGGGGATGTCTGATCTTTTAGGGCTAGATGAAACCAAGACAGTCGCGGCGCTTAAGGACTTTGACCTGACGGCAGGTCTTAATAAACTTGCGGTCACTACGGACGGCAAGACAACCATCCCGATGGACAAGGCGTTTGAATACGCCAAAGCCAACAATATTTCAGATGCAAATCTTGGTAGGTACTTAAATATCACCCAAGATGTGATCACCAAGTCTAGGGATCAAATTGATACCAAGGGCAAGCTTGACGCGCTACAAGCAACCGATAACACACTAACGTTAAATGAAGTCTTGGGTCTTGCTGCTAGCAAGAACATGACGCCAGAAGATTTTGCCAAAGCCTATCTTGGCGGCGGGCAGGCAACGATTGACTCTCTCAATAAAGAGGCGTCATTCACGCCGCAAGAAAGGACGTGGCGCGAGGCGTATACGTTACTTAAAACGCCTCCAACGATTGACCAGATACTCACCTTCCAGAACACAGAAAAGCTATCTGATGCTGATTTCCAAAGGATATTTGGGGATATAACAAAGCTTACCGCTTCAGACTTAGACAAGGCTAGAGTAGGCCAAGAAATATCAGCGTTAAAAGAAAGCGGCGGCAAATTAACATCTAATGAATTGCTTGGCCTGATTGGCCAGAAGCAAATGACCATCGATGACTTTGTGAAAACCTATCTTGGTGATAACAAAGACACCTTGGCTCAGCTCAAAGCTGAATCTGTTTATTCACCGCAAGAGCGCACATGGCGTGAAACGATGCCATTTGATGTGAAAGACTTTGGCAAGATTACCGAGTTCCAGACAGCAAACAAGCTATCCGATGCGGATATGGAGCGCGTGTTTGGCATACCAACGAAGAGCCTTGACACTTACCGTGTAACCACGGAAATGAACAAGTATGCTGGCGAAGATAAGCAGCTAAGCTACGCAGAGCTTGCCCAGTTTGCCAAAGATAACAACATGGATTTATCCAAGTTGGCTAATTATCTTGGAACGGATGAAACCCGGCCGGACATTCTCAAGAATCTTCAGGCTTATGTAGCAGACGCCCAGATGACCCCGAAAGAGCGGTTAACCAACCAGCTCACAGAGATTACTAGCGGCGGAACGAAGAACGGCGTATGGGATAAAAACAGCGGATGGGACCATCACCTAGAAAAGATGGTCAATTACCTAGAGGGTTATGGCATCAAAGACCTTAACCAAATTGGTACGCGTGTTGAAACAAGGAATTTGCCTGCAACTGGTGACGTTGTTGGCGGCGACTTCAGAGAAACCGAGGGCGAGAAAGCAACGAATTACGTGGTGTACTTTGATAAAGCCACGGGCAAAGAGTTGCAAGCTGTACCACAGTCACAGAATGGCGGCATGTGGCGATTTGGTTCTGAGGGAGAAGGGTCTGGCAGTACAGGGTACTTCCTTGGTCAGACGCCTGGCGGCGGAGCCGGTATAGCTAGCAACTGGGAAGAGAAGTACGGCGCCAAGGAATATGCCTTACCTCTTGCAGTTATATCAGCAATCGCTGCGCCTTACTTGTTACCCGAGCTTATTGGTGGCGCGGTGAGCGGCATAGAACTGGCTGGCCTTGGCGGAGGCATGACAGCCGGAACAGGTCTAACCGGCATGTTAATGACAACAGGTATGTCAGCGCCCGTGGCCACAGCAACTGCAACAGCGATTGTGCGCGGCACCTATCAAGGATTGGTATCTGAAGCAGCTGGAGGTGATTTCAGCAAAGGCTTTATTGCTGGCGGCGTAGCACCGGTTATTAGCAATATGGCGACTCAAGAAGCCTACAAGATGCTATCGAATCTTGAGGGTGTTGACTTAACGCATGAGCAGGCAGTAGTTGCGGCAAGAGCTATTGGTAGCTCACTAAACCAGCTGATGGTTAATGGTGACATTGACCTGACAAAAACACTCACAACATCCATAACGCCATTGGTAGTCGATAAGCTTGTTGAGGCTAGCGGTAATACGCTAACCGCGGCGCAGGCAAAACTTATCGTACAGACTGCATTTACAGGTGGCCAGAACATCACGGCCATGGCAACCAATCCCTTGGCGGTTCTTAACTTTGTACAAAACAATTCCAAGCTTATTGATGAGATTGCTTCAGGTGTATCACCTAGTGCAACATCAACCCAGCTGAATACGACCGGCCTTAATGAAATTCAGAAGACGGCGCTTGAAACAAGCTCTGGTGGTTCAACGGATCAGGTTGTAGTAACCGCAGGCCAAGACACTGTTATGTCAGCAACTGGCCAGGATACATTAACGGGTAGTACAGGAACGGTCGGTACACCATCGGTAACGGTCACAGGGGCGGTAGGTGCTCCAACTGTTGGTGGCGTTCTTACACAAGACGTGATTACCGCACAACCGCCGCCAGTCACTACGGTTACCGACCCTTCGGTAACGGTTACAGGGGTAAAACCTTCTGAAGGTACAGCATTAAATGTGGATGTCGCAGCGCCAGTAGTACCGGTATCTGGCACAACAGGCTCGACTCCGGTTGTTGTTACGGGTACAAAAGACTCAGTTAGCTCTGGCTTATCGGATACCGACGTTATTACGCTGGACACCCCTTCTGGCGGTGGTGGTGCAGACACCATTCCAGGAGGTTCGGTAAACGCGGGAACTGTAACGGTTACCGCACCGAAAGAGCCTATAACGGCAGACCCTCTGGACTTGCCTCCGGTTTTGCCGCCGTCAACAACAACTACGACGACAACAACCACGGGCGGAGGGGCTACCACAACCAATCCTCCAATTACGGTTCCGCCAATTATTGTTGTGCCAGGGACTGACATCCCCGTAACGCAACCAGCCAATACGTCAACGGTTGCCAATGGTATTAATTACGAATATCCAAACGTACCGGCCCCAGAACTTCCCACATACTATGGAATGCCGTATCCTAATTACCTGCGACCCATGCAGCCTTATTTGCCCATGGGCCTTGCCTCTCTGATGGAGAATATCTATGCTCAAGAGCCGGGGTATGGGGTGTATCAACCCCTCGAAAATGCCGGGTCCCAAATTAAAATCCCGACGTGATGATACTGATTTCATTCAGTACGCAGAGGGAGGCAAGGTCTCAAAAGTTAATGAGGCTGGTAATTACACGAAGCCCGGTATGAGAAAGCGTTTGTTTAATTCTATTAAAGCGGCTGCTATTCAGGGAACTGGCGCAGGCCAATGGAGCGCTAGGAAGGCTCAGCTATTAGCCAAGCGTTATAAAGCCGCAGGGGGCGGGTACAAGTGAAAGCCCCGCAGCAATCCTTGAAAGCCTGGGGCGATCAGAAATGGACGACCAAGAGCGGCAAACGATCATCGGATACAGGGGAGCGTTATCTACCTGAATCTGCAATCAAATCGTTATCGGCACAGGAGTATGCTGCAACAACCCGGGCAAAACGCGCCGGTAAGGCCAAAGGTAAGCAGTTTGTAGCGCAGCCAAAGACAATTGCCAAAAAGGTTGCACCGTTTAGGAAGGTGGGCAAATGACAACCACAGGTACAACAAACTTCAACCCAAATTTAAATGAATTAGTTGAAGAAGCATACGAACGATGTGGCAGGGAGCTTCGTTCCGGCTACGATCTGCGTACGGCAAGACGATCGCTTAATCTTTTGTTAACCGAGTTTGCTAACCGCGGCATCAATTTGTGGACTATGGAGCAAGGGGCTATCCAGCTCTATGCCAACCAGATAACCTATCCGCTACCAATCAACACAGTTGATTTGGTTGAGACGATCATTCGTACGGGTGATAGCCAGAACCAGACCGATATAAACATCAGTCGAATCTCGGTTAGTACTTATTCGACCATACCAAATAAGCTTGCCACGGGGCGGCCTATTCAAATTTACATTGACAGACAGGGCGGTCAAACGTATGTCTTTACTGGGACACTTGCGGCAAACATCTCATCCTCTGCTACGTCAATACCGATGTCTAGCCTCGCAGGGATACCATATGCAGGATATGCAAACATTGGAGCGGAGACGGTTTATTACTACGGAACTTCAACCCAAGCCGAGAATGTGGCAACGGGTGCTTCAGCTTATGCAACGCTAGATAACGTAGTTCGCGGCCAGAACAACACCACGGCTGCATCTCACACATCTGGGGCCACAGTAAGCAACACCAAATTCCCTAACGTCACGGTATGGCCAGCACCAGATCAAGGATCAATCTCAACACCTTATTACACGCTTGTTTACTGGCGCATGAGAAGGCTGCAAGACGCGGGTAATGGCGTGAATGTGGAAGACATTCCATTTAGATTTCAAGAGGCATTGATTGCCGGATTGGCTTACAAGCTATCTATGAAAGTGGAAGGCGGCTTGGAGCGCATGGGGATGCTGAAAGCGCAGTATGACGAGGCATGGCAGCTAGCGGCTGACGAGGATCGGGAGAAGGCTCCGATCAGGTTTGTCCCAAGGCAGTCATTCTTAGGTACGGGCGGGTTCTAAATGCCCAATCAGTTTGCCAGTGGTAAGTGGGCAATATCGCAGTGTGATCGCTGTGGGTTCCGCTACAAGCTAAAACAGCTAAAACCGCTGACAATTAAGACAAAAAATGTCAATATACTGGTATGTCCGACTTGCTGGGAACCTGATCAGCCGCAGTTGCAGCTAGGCATGTTCCCCGTGAACGATCCGCAAGCCGTACGGAATCCACGTCCCGATTCCAATTCGTATTACCAGTCAGGCTACAACGGGATGCAGACGAACAACACGGTAGGAACTAACCCGCTATATACCGGGGTTCCATCTGAGGGAAGCCGAGTTATAGAATGGGGCTTCAATCCGGTTGGCGGTGCAAGATCATACGATTACGGCATGACTCCCAATCACCTTGTGGGTCAAGCATTGTTGAACAGTGTCACAGTATCTTAGGAGCCGACATGAAAGACGACATCAAGCAGGACAAAAAGACCGCGGCTGCTGCGGTACACAAGCACGAGAAAGCGATGCACCCAGGAAAGCCTTTGACCAAAATGCGCAAGGGCGGACCAACATCAGAGATGATGAGGAAGATGGGTCGCAATCTTGCACGCGCACGCAACCAGGGGTAATCCATGGCTAAGTATTCAATGAAGCAAGGTGGCAAAGAAGTCGGTCCGGCATCTGTTTACGCAGAGCCGCATACGATGACTGGCGCCAAGGTTGTTGCGTCGCCAAGCCCAGGCAAGGAAATGCCATACAACATGGTTAAGGACTGGCAGCCTACTCATGGCGTTGCTATGAATCCAAATAGCCAAGTTAAGACATCTGGCATTAAAATGCGTGGAGCCGGTGCGGCCACTAAAGGTACGATGTGCCGAGGGCCAATGGCTTAAGGAGCCATCATGAATTGGGGCGAGCTTAAGACTGCGATTCAAGATTTCTGCGAAACCACGTTTGAGACAGGTACGCTTCAGACGTTTGCGCAACAGGCTGAGCAGAGAATCTTCAACACAGTTCAGTTTCCGTCATTACGGAGAAACGTAACTGCTGCTTGTGTGGCAAATACTAGGTATTTGCAGGCACCGGATGACTTTCTTGCGCCCTATTCATTTGCGGTTATTGATTCGGATGGTTCTTACTACTATTTGCTCAACAAAGATGTAAACTTTATACGCGAGTCTTTCCCCATACCAACGGGTACAGGGAATACTGGGCGTCCTTATTGTTACGCTTTGTTTGGCCCTGACTATCCAACGAACACTAAAGAGTTGGTTTTTATGCTTGGGCCGACGCCGGACCTGGCGTATTCAGTAGAGCTGCACTATTTCTACTATCCAACATCAATAGGAGTTGGTGACGTAAGTTCTACAACCACATGGCTTGGCGATAACTTTGACACGGTATTGCTATACGGATGCCTTATTGAGGCTTACACCTTTTTGAAAGGTGAGCCTGATATGGTTAACCTGGTTAATAGCCGCTACAAAGAAGCGCTTATATTGGCCAAGCGTCTTGGTGATGGCCTTGAGCGTCAAGATGCCTACAGGACAGGCCAAGTCCGAGACAAGGTGGTGTAATGGCAATCATTCAAACCCTGACCACAAGCTTCAAAGTAGAGCTCGCGCAGGGTCTGCATAACTTCACTGCGAGTACCGGCGATGTCTTTAAGCTTGCCTTATACACCGCAAACTCGGATCTCGGTGCCTCAACGACTGCGTACACAACGGCAGGTGAATCCAGTGGAACCAATTATTCCGCTGGAGGGGTCGTCCTCACAAACATTACCCCTTCCTTTCAAGGAACAACTGCGTATTGGTCTTTTGATACGGCGACGTTCACAAACGTAACACTAACAACCAATGGCGCTTTAATTTATAACTCGACCAATGGAAATCGATCGGTTGCTGTATTAAACTTTGGGTTGAATATCACCAAGAGTGCGCAAGACCTTGTGATTACATTTCCCGCGGCAGATGCCACCAACGCAGTGCTAAGGATCGCCTAAGATGTGGACACCAATTACCCCCGGCGTGACAACAACGTGGGCACCGATCACACCTGGTGTGACTACAACGTGGACCCCAATTACCACGTCTTCGTGAGGTAGGTATGGCTATTAATTACACCACCCTGTTAAAGCTTGCCCAGCCTGTCAATGGCACAGAAGATGGCACTTGGGGTACAACAATTAACAATTCGCTTACGTCTCCCGTGGACGTGGCGATCGGCGGCGCGGTAACGGTTGATGTAACGTCGGCAAGTGTTACGTTAAGCAACGGGGATGGATCGGCTAGCAATCAAGCACGATATGCTGTTATTTTGGTAACAGGTTCTGCTGGAACAAGCAGGAATGTCGTTGCGCCAGGTGGATCTTCAAGTAGAAATTGGTATGTTGTAAAGAATGGTGCAGACGCTGCAATCGTATTTAAGGCATCAGCAACTACGGGCGTAACGATTGCTTCTGGGGCAGAGGCTGTTGTTTACTGGAATGGCTCTGACTATGCGCTTGTTGGTGTCAATGGTCCCGCATCTGCCACGGATAATGCGGTAGCAAGGTTCGATGGAACTACGGGCAAGATCATTCAAAACTCGGCGGTCACGATTGCGGACACGACGGGTGACATTACTGGCGGAAAGTACAACAAAGTAACAATCACTTCTCCGGCTACTGGCTCTACATTGACAGTGGCTGATGGCAAAACATTCACGGCAAGCAACACAGTTACGCTATCAGGGACCGACGGTTCAACGATGGCATTTGGTCCTGGCGGAACGGTTGCCTATACGTCAGACAAACTCTCGGCGTTTGCATCAACAACCTCGGCAGAACTGCGAGGTGTTATTTCTGATGAGACAGGTACGGGATCACTGGTATTTGCGACTAGCCCAACACTTGTTACGCCTATCCTTGGTACACCAACGTCCGTTACGCTGACAAATGCAACGGGACTACCTTTATCTACGGGTGTTACCGGGACGCTTACCTACGGTAACGGTGGTACAGGGCTTTCAAGTCTTGGATCGGCGTTACAAGTGCTACGGGTTAATGCTGGTGGAACTGCGCTTGAGTACGCTTCATCTGGTGCCGGGTCGGTTACAAGTGTTGACGTATCGGGCGGCACGACAGGGCTTACAACATCAGGCGGTCCTATAACGGGAAGCGGAACAATTACGCTCGGTGGAACACTAGCTATAGCTAGTGGCGGTACAGGGCAAAGTGATAAGACATCTGCGTTTGACGCGCTTGCCCCGACAACAACCAAGGGTGACTTGATTGTCAATACTGGCACTGACAACGTTAGACTTCCAGTAGGAACGAACGACTACGTTTTAATTGCTGACTCCACGCAAACAACAGGTGTACGGTGGGGTTCTGTATCAGGAACGGGAACGGTCACATCAGTAGGTATCACACCTCCAGCATTTTTAAACGCTTCCTCGGCGATCACAACGTCAGGGAACATCACCCTTAGTTATAACGGCACAGCTATACCAATCACTTCTGGCGGTACAGGTCTTACCGCATTAGGAGCGTCATTACAGGTGTTGCGTGTTAACTCTGCGGGTACGGCACTAGAGTACGCAACGATTGCTGCTGGTGGAGACGTTACAGGACCGTCTTCCTCTACAGATGGGCAGCTTGCGTTATTTAGTGGCGCCACTGGAAAAGTAATAGTTAATGCAACGACTACCGGCATCCTAAAAGGCACAAGCGGTGTTGTTACGGCGGCATCTGCCGGTTCAGACTATCTTGCTCCGGGTGGTGCGTTAAGTACGCCAAGCTCTGGAACGCTTACAAACTGTACTGGATTGCCGGTAAGCACGGGTATCACGGGTTTAGGTACTAATGTAGCAACTGCACTTGGAGTAAGCGTCGGTTCTTCGGGAGCGTTTGTTGTAAACGGTGGCGCTTTAGGAACGCCAAGCTCAGGAAACTTAACAAACGCTACAGGTCTTCCCGTCTCAACTGGTATATCGGGTTTAGGTACAGGTGTTGCAACAGCGCTTGCAATTAACACAGGATCTTCTGGCGCAGTAGTTGTACTCAATGGTGCGTTAGGTACACCTTCAAGCGGCACACTGACCAATGCAACTGGACTGCCATTATCTACAGGGGTTACAGGAACGCTTGGGACCAGTAATGGCGGTACTGGCTTAACAACAATTGGTACGTCACTTCAATACCTACGTGTTAACTCTGGCGGCACAGCACTTGAGTATGCAACGCTTGCAGCAGGTGGTGATGTAACAGGACCGGCAAGTTCAACGGATAACGCAATTGTCCGCTTTGATTCAACCACCGGGAAGTTGATTCAAAATTCATCGGCAACTATTACTGACACAGGGCAAGCATCATTTGTTGGATATGTCCAAGTAACAGCCAATACAGGCGCTGGCACTTCAGGATACCTAGAACTGCAATCTAATGACGCAGGCGGCGGAACAAAAGTACTTCGCTTGCAGCCAAGTAATGCGGCGTCAACAACACCTCAGACATACACCTTTCCTACAAGTTATGGCACCAACGGCCAGTTGCTTACTTCTAATGGCTCAGGCGGATTATCTTGGACGACTGTATCGGGAACTCCTGGTGGTTCTACTACGCAGATTCAATACAATTCGTCGGGCAATTTCCAAGGGTCCGCAAACTTTACCTTTGATGGAACCAATGTTCAGATCGGATCAACAGGTGCTATTCGCCTAGCAGATTCAGACTCATCCAATTACGTTGCGTTTAAATCACCTTCAACGGTGGCAAGCAATGTGACATGGACATTGCCAAATGCAGATGGAACAAATGGACAGGTACTTTCAACCAATGGTTCCGGTACCTTGTCATGGACTACGGCCAATGCGACACCCGGCGGGTCTTCAACTGAAATTCAGTTCAATAGCTCAGGGTCTTTTGGGGCGTCAGCTAATTTAACGTGGGATGGTACTAACGTACAAATTGGATCGGCAGGGGCTTTACGTTTTGCTGACTCAGACTCCTCTAACTACATTGGTCTTAAATCACCAACAACAGTCGCAGCTAACGTCACATTTACATTACCCAATGCTGATGGAACGTCGGGCCAGTTCCTTAAGACCGACGGTTCTGGTGCGTTGTCTTGGTCTACACCCGCGGGCGGTGGTGATGTTACTGGCCCAAGTTCATCGACAGATAACTTCATTGCTGTCTTTAACGGTACAAGCGGCAAAGCAATTAAACAGAGTTCTGCGCTCTACTGGACGAGTGTTTTAGTAGGACAGGGTTATTTGGCGGCAGACGGTTCTGTTTACGCAGACGGGATTATTGACCTTGTAAACACGGGTGGATCTGGTAAGGGGGTCAAGCTAACCTACGGTTCTTCTGGGACAGCCTCGGTTACGCTTAAGGCTGCATCGTCAGGAACGACGACACTAACATTCCCGTCTAGCGCAGGCTCTAACGGTCAATATTTATCTACTGATGGCTCCGGAAACCTTTCTTGGGCGACTGTTTCTGCAACCCCAGGCGGATCTAATACCCAGATTCAATTTAACAACTCTAGTTCGTTTGGCGGTTCTGCGAATCTGACCTGGGACGGAACAAACGTACAGGTCGGTGCTACAGGTGCGATACGCTTTGCAGATACCGACTCAAGCAATTATGTAGCTTTCAAGGCTGCCGGAACTATTAGTTCTAACGTAACTTGGACACTGCCAAGCACAGACGGAACGAATGGTCAGGTACTTTCTACTAACGGTTCTGGAACACTTTCTTGGGCTACAGCGTCAGGCGGTGGTGGCTTTAGCCCAGTGACAGCAGCAATGATTTTTGGATAGGAATAAACATGGCAGCTCCAAACTTACTTTCACCGACAACCATTAACGGCAAGACCGTAACGGTTGACCTGTCATCAACGTCTGCAACGTCTATTCTTAGTAACGCTGCAAGTTCAGGCAAGGTCTTAAAAGTCAACTCGCTTTATGTTGCTAACGTAGACGGAACGAGCAACGCAGAGATCACGATTAACTTTTACTCTGCTGCTGCGCTAGGCGGTACGGCTACACAGATAGCATCTACAGTAGTTGTTCCTGCTGACTCCACGTTGGTCATCATAGACAAAGACGCTTATATCTATCTGGAAGAAGATAAGTCGTTAGGTGCTACAGCAGGAACGTCCGGTGATCTTAAGGTTGTTTGTTCTTACGAAGATATTAGCTAGGAGTCGCCATGCCTAGAGGTAACGGCGGGGTCATAGGCCCAGCAAATATTCCGACAACAACATCCGCTAAGGGTGTCTGGTCACTGATGGAGCAGTTCCTTGCTCAAAGACAAGGTATATGGCCCACTTTCGGCTACACCATCGTCCAAACCTTTACCGCTACGTCTACTTGGACTTGCCCTACTGGTGTTACCAGTGTTGATTATTTGGTTGTCGCTGGAGGTGGTGGCGGCGGCGGTGGTTATGGTGGCGGCGGCGGGGCTGGCGGTTTTAGGACAGGAACTGGGTTAACTGTAACGGCAGGTGTTGATTACACAATAAACGTAGGAGCTGCTGGTTCTGGCGGAGGTACATCCCCAGGTAATAAAGGTGGTTCAGGAGGTGATTCTTATATTGCAGGGTCGCCTATAACCGAAAGCCCGTCAGGTGCTGGAACTAACACCTTAAAAGCCTATGGCGGCGGAGGTGGTGGGCAAGGCGGTTATGCTCTTTCAGCAGGTGCTAATGGTGGTTCTGGTGGCGGCGGTAGTTTTGGAGGGGCGGGAGGAACAGGCGATACCCCTGCTGCATCTTCTGATGGTGGTAACGGCGCACCAGCAAATCCCCAACAAGGAAGGTCTGGTGGTTCAGGTTCTTCTTCAACACCGAACTATGGGACTGGCGGTGGTGGTGGTTCTAACGCTTCTACTGGGACAGGTACTAACGGTACATCAACTGTTGGCGGAAACGGAGGCGCTGGAACAGCATCAACAATCACGGGATCGTCTGTAACTTATGCTGGCGGCGGTGGCGGCGGCACTTACAGTAGCGGAACAGCAGGCACTGGTGGGGCTGGTGGTGGTGGCAACGCAGGTACGGCAGGAGGTAATAACCCAGGATCGGCTGGAAGTGCTAATACCGGTGGTGGCGGAGGTGGTTCATCTTACTTATCTTCGCTTGTTACAGGCGGCGCAGGCGGCTCCGGCATTGTTATCCTGAAGTACACCGTACCAAGCCAAACTGTATTTACGTTCAAAGGCACTACACAGTGGACAGTTCCAACGGGTGTGACGAGTATTGATTACTTGTGTGTTGCAAGCGGTGGTGGTGGCGGTGGTTCTGGATCAGGATCATTTGCCGGCGGAGGTGGCGGCGCAGGAGGTTTTAGGATTGGGTCATCA
>Ga0181363_1000291_pt1 | contig 14595 bp, 29 predicted proteins | sample Fa13NDMLBSN_FD_130109 | JGI IMG/M metagenome (GOLD analysis project Ga0181363, IMG submission 130109) | Freshwater viral communities from Lake Michigan, USA - Fa13.ND.MLB.S.N | ecosystem: Environmental > Aquatic > Freshwater > Lake | place: USA: Michigan | collected 2013-09-23
CATCTTCATATTGAAAGATGTTCTTGCAGCGTGAGCAACATACAATTGTTGGTAAGAATCCTTACTTGGAGTTCCTGTTTCATCAATTGCAAAACCTTCACCTTGAAATGATTGTGTAAATGAAGGACCAGCTTGATATTGGTCGCCACATTTAGAAGTTGCATCAATAGTGTTAACAGTTGATGTCATTGAGTTAGTTGTAAGACAAGCGACAGGTTTGAATGTTCCGTCATTGTCTATGTCAGCTAATAAGATATAGTCTCTTGCTGATACTTTTGTTTCTGCCATTTTATTTAATTTTGAGTTATTATTATATTATATGTTATAATTGTTCTAAATACATTGTCCAAAGGGTTTAAACCATCTAAATTTCTAATTGCTGCTACTACCAAACTTGAAGCATAAAACCCATTTGCAAGGGTTATGTTTGTGTCTGAATTGATTGCAGTCAGTATTAAATCGCTTATCGTTTCGGCTCTTTTATAACCAAAGTTACTATTTTTTATGACAATGTCAACATCAATGGTAACTCCATTAGTATAACTAATTTTGCCTTGTTCTTGGTTTGAAGTTCTGCCACTCATAACGATATACTCATTAGGTGCATTATCAAGTGCTATGCCATCATAAACAGGCAATGCACTTGAACTTGTTAAGTTAGTATAAAACCACTTCTTTACTTCTATATTAGGATTAAGCATTTAATAATTGATTTAGTCTTTGTATAAGTTTGGGTTTTTCCATTTCATAGGCTGGTATTAAAAATGGTTGTGGTCGCATACCTTTCTTTAGTATGCTTAAAGCTATTACATAAGCTAATCCTTTATCATTTTTCCCATTACCAATACCCTTTCTTTTTACCCACAAAGTTAAGGCTTCAACCATATCTTTAAACTTGCCACCACTTTTGCCTTTAAATTGTAGAGCATAAGATGAAAAGTCAGCTGGAACATTTACTTGTGGTCCTGTGCCAAATTCAACATAAGCAGAGTATGAAGCGTTTGCTGCAACTGTATATGTTAATTCACTATCTTTTGTTAATGCTATTGAATTTCGTAATTGACCTAAATTAATAGGTGCTAATTTTTTAGCTTGATTCTCTATTTTAAGTGCAGATGCATTTATTTCATTACTTACATCTTTTTGCAATGCAGTAGTTAAATTATTTAACTTTCCTTCAAGTTCTTTCATCCCACTTAAACTTACTGCAAATGCCATTATGCGTACATTATTATTTCGTAAAATCTAAACTGATTCTCTACATCTTTGATAGAGTGTATTGTGTACATAACTCCCTCTGCCTGTATTTGATAGTTATTATTGATTGTTACATCGTATCTGATAAATAACTTAGCAGAACGAGTAAAACTTAATTGAGCTTCCAATAATGCTCTGTTTTCGTTCTCTGGTCTAAAATCTCCAAATACAAGTTCTTGTAAGGCAAAGGTTGTAGTATATCCACCTTGCCCATCAGCAGTCCTTGTAGGCACATACAAGCCTATTTCAGAGTACATTGTATTGGCATCCACATAATTTGCTTTCTTGCTTCCTAATCTCATAATATTGGGCTTATTCTTGTCCAGCGTTGACAGGCTTTCCAAGACTTTTCACAAATACCTGTATTTGAATCTAATCCTCTATTCTCGTAATCGTAAGATACTTGGTCTAAAATAGCAATCTTTAAGTCATTAGGGACAGTTGCATATCCAACCACATAAGTAGCCTTTAAATTCCTAAGAGGAGGTCTTTGTAATTGTGGGAACTTACCCCCTACTAAAGTATAATCAGCAGCTACTATTGTATCGTTATTTTCATCTATTAATGAAGTAAAACTATTTACTGGTCCATAAGGAAGGTTAAAACCACCATCAAAATTAGTAAACCAAACTACGGCAGTCTTAGGTATTAAACTTAAGCCTGTACCTACTTCAATGGCTTCTCTTGCTTGTTTAATCATTAAAGAGATTTGGTTATCATCAACAGAAGTAGTTACTCTGCAATACAATTTAGCCTCTGCTAATGTTACAGGTTCCACCACAGTACCTATATCGGTTAAAGTAAAATCTATAATAAAATTAGAATATGCCATATATCTTTTTTACAAATTTACATTATTTATAATAAAAAACCCCCTACTATTAAGTAAGGGGTCTTTATATCTATGTAAGATTAGAACTATACGTTTCCTAAGTCAGCATAAATAGCTGAAGTTGGTTGCATTAAGTTAATATCTTCATAACACTCAATACGAGCAGTAACCATATTTTGTTGGAAGTTACTTGCATTCTCATAAGAGAACTCAATAGCCATTCCTTCAACCTCAATACGTTCTACGAAGTTGTTATCCATAATAAGTACTTTGTCATCAGTTACCCAAGATGCAGCAATTACAGGAGTACCCCATATTGTCATACCACCATTAGGATTAACAATAACACTACCATTACCAGCATAATAACCATTAGTAATAGTTTCTTTCAATAAGCGACCTAATTGTGCAGGACTAACTAACGCAACAGAAGATACAAAGTTTGCAGTCTTTTGGTTGCCAATGTAGTCAACTAATTGTCTTAAATCAATAGTTTCAGCAGTTGTAGTAGAACCAGTTGCAGCAGCAGATACAGTAGAGAAAAAAGCAGAGTTCTCAGCTTTGTAGAAATCTCTAGTTAACATTCTTGGTAAAGTTGTACTCAAGAAAGGTAAACTTCTAGCCATTTGTTTAGAGAAAGTAGAGAAACCAGCGATGTAGTCATTAACTACTTTCACTTCGCTTAATGCGTATGTGTTCTCGCCTTTGTTAGAACCTTCAGTTTGTGCAGCAATGTTGTTAGTTGTAGCAGTCTCTTTGTAGAATACATAAAGTCCTGACTCACTTCTTACAGTTGGTACTAAATCTCTAAAGTTAATTGCTTGACTTGGTAAGATAGATGCATTAAGAGCATAAGATGCTTGAGCATCTCCTGTTAAACTTGCACTTAAAGTCATTGTTTTAACATCAGATAAATCAATACGGAATTTTCCGTTAGACTTCATTTGTTTTTCCATATCATCCAATTTGCCATCTAACTTCTCAATGATAACCTCATCAAGATGTTTTACTTCACGCTTTGCAGCTTTTTTTGTTGCAGCAGCTTGAGCATCAAATTGTTTTTGTGCTTCATCTCTTACAACTCTAATTTCAGACTTAGTTTCTTCTAACTTAGCCTCAATGTTAGCTTGAAAACCTTTAAGGTTCTCAGCCATTTCGTTAATAATGTTTTCCATTTTACTTTTTTAATATTTTATTAAATTCTTTAATTGCCTTCAGGATTTGTTCATCATTGTTTTTAATTTCTTCAATAATCGGCTCAAGTGATTGCTCGGTCTGAGTGATTTCTTTAATGACTTCAATTTCTAATAATTCTGATTGAATCCTTTTTATTTCAATCTCCATCAACGCAAAGGTCTCATCTGTGAAACGACCACCTTTAAACGCTTTCAAGAGTTTCTCTAGCCTATTTGCTAATTGCTCTCTTTTAAATTCACTCTTTACTGAAATAGTTGGTGTCTCTGGGTTTGCTGCCCATAATACTGCACTACCTTCATAAAGTTTAAGTTCACTTATTGTTCTTATTCCGTTTTTATCTACGCTTGAATTAATTGTACTAAATCCAATTGAATGCTGATTGATAAGACCTGCATCGTACATCTTAATCATATCTTCTCCTTTCTCAGTTTCTACTATTGGGGTAATTGCAATAAGCATATCTCCCTCAATGTATAATTGCTCAGGTTTACCTATTACAGCTTCCATTTCAGCACAATGGTCAACTAAAGACCATATTAAGTTTTTACCTGCTGGACCTCTTTCTTTTAGAGTCTTAGTAAAGGCTTCAGGAACTATAATGTCATTATCTAAATCTATGTTTCCTGTTCTAGCCCAAACTGCTTTAACTCTACGAGTTTCGGTATCAACATCCATTACCTCGTAACCAATATCTTGTTTTTCAACAATCGTATCTTTTGATGAGTATGTTTTCATATTGACAAAGTTATTATTTTTTTTGTTATTGTATTAGTGATGCTATAAGTTTTCCTATTGATTGACCGATTACATTTTGTAAGGCATTCCAAATAACTCCTATTCTACCCATTGGAGGATTGTCTGCTAGGGTTAAAAGTTTACCATTTGCACCTCTTACTGCTTCATATCCTAAAGTACAACGGCAATTACAAACATTAGAAGCACTTGCAGATGAATCGCAAGGATGGTCCATTGGGTCGTATCTACCATTCTCTCCCATTAATCTACCTTTTATATTTGGAACTTGGAACTTTGCATTCATAGGAAGTTTAACCCCATCCATAATTAAATGGTCTGTTTGGTCTATTGGTTGCCTTCTTGTTCTGGCATCTCTTGATGCAATCCATTCTTTTAATGTAACTAAACCAGTAGCAGTTGCTCCTACTTGTGAACCTATGTTGGCTGCTCTGCCTGTTTCCGTTCTAGCAATAAGTTCTGCTCTATAATCTGTAATGCCTGAAGTTCTAAGCAAGGCAATTGTTTGAGGCAATGTAAGATTTTTCTCTGCTGACTCTATTAGGTATCTTCTTATTTGTTCTTTGGTTGTTTCGGTAATATCTGCTGCTAATTTATCTAAGCCATCATTCTGAAGGACTTGTATAATAGCAAACTGGAAAGCATCGGTCTTAGCAGATTTAAACTCCATAGGCACATAAACCCCCTTTACAGACTTTTTAACGGCACTTTCACTTATTACAGCCATTTTAGTACCCATAGCTAAATGGAGCTTGTAAATGGTCTTTTTAAGGGCTTTGTCGCTAATTTTGTTGTAGTCTTGTGTACGGCAATAGGTATTCACCTGATTTTGCAGTTCTTTCTTGAACTTAGGCGAATATTGTTTTAAGGCATTAGCATAGAGTTTCCTGTAATCTTGCCAAATCATTTTATGGGTTTAGGTTATCAGGAATATTCAAGGGTTGAAATTGGTCAGTAGGTTGCAAAGATGAAGGAATATAAAGTTTCTCCATTTCCTCTTGTGGAATATAGTCTGGAGTTCTAATGCCCATAATTTCATTCTTTTGTGCTGGAGAAATCCACCAAGCAGTATTTAACCAAGCAACTTGCTCTGTCTTATTTGCCTCTAATTCTTGATAGACTTGAATATCATATCCTACATACAAACCACTATTTCTATAACCCCAATCACTATGTAATTTTCTATTTAAGTTATCAGTCAAAGCATCTAATAAAGGAATAGCACAACGCAAAGTCAATGCCTTCTCTCCCTCTAATTGATTGTTGTAAGTCTTGTTATCTGCATCGTTCAATAGTTGTGATGGTACTCCGTAAATATTACAAAGTGCCTTCATATCCCATTTCTCTGATTCAATAATATTAAGTTCAACAGGGCTTAAACCTATTTGTTTCCAGTCCACCTTATAACCACTTACTGCAATAGAGTTAAAATTAGCTGCTCCACCTTTCTCGCTAACTGCTCTCTTTAGTGCTTGTGCTTGTGCTTGACCACTTGTAGGGTCAAATCTTTCATCGTTCATAAATAAAACTCCTGCTGGTCCACCATTTTGGAATGATGCAACGGCAGCAGTCTTAGCTTCGTTACTTCTAGTTAAAGTTCTAGCAGCTGCTAGTAAAGGACTTTGTCCGTATAATTGTCCACCTGTAACTGTCCATTCAGGATTGAAGTATTTGTCGTGTAAGATTTCTTTTGGGTCAAAGGACCACATTGCTCCGTAGTATAATTGGTAGCCAACTCTGGTTGGTGGGAACACTTCAATGTTTGCGATAATAGCCATATACTGAGCAGGTAAAGCAAATAGTTCAAACGGCTTACCTTGATTGTTTCCTGTTTCAATAAGTTTTCCATATATAAATGAATTTCCTGTTATTAACTTAAATCCACACCATTGCTCAACTAAATCTGCCCAAGTATCTTCTCCATTAGGATATTTTAAAAGGTCGTTTAATCTTTGGTCTCCTGTATATATCTCAAATGCTTTCTTATGTAAATCATTTACCTCTTGCCAGTTAGTAATCTTATCTGGTTGTTTCATTAATGATTTGTATCTTTTTGCAGATACTTCATCTTTAACTTTATATACATGAAATGGAGCAAGTTTAGCTTTATCAGTAATTAGTTTTACAATTGAGTAAACAATATCGTTAGCTATATATCCATCTCTTACGAATGCTCTTGAATCACCACCTTGCCAAGTAACGATACCTCGTTGAATAGCGACACTTGTATCAAAAGGAATATTAGGTAATAGAGTGTTTATCTTCTTTTTAGTTAAGAAGTCAAAAAATGCCATATTATTAGAATTTAAACAAAGTTATGATTTTTACATCAAAATACACTTACTTGAAATCTTGGTGTATATTCAAAGAACATTCTCATAGCTAAACAATCACTAAAATCAGGAGAACGACCTATGGCTGCTTTAACTTTATCTTTAGGAATTACTCCTTTTTTCATATCGTTATCTACTGACTTTTGTTTGACTTGTTCTAGTTCCTGAATGATAGTTTGTTTTTGTTTCCCATCTGCCTGAATGTAAAGTTCAGCTTTGTTAACCATATCTGCTAATTTAAAATAGCATTGAGACTTTAAGTTATCAAAGTTTTCCTTTTCTCTTGTTACAGGGTTTACTAATGGAGAACTATTATTGACAAATCCTTTACACCTAAGAATATCTACAACTCCACCTCCTACTCCATCCTCATCGCAAACTATGTTAGATGTAGGTACTTTGTGTTCGGTTGCAAAGTTCTTTATAAGTTCAGCGACCTCAACAACTGATTTACCATTGAATTGATAAAACCTAACACGAAAGCCACTCCATATACCAATAACAGTACTGTCATTACCAAAGCGTGCCACATCACAAGTAATATAAGAATCGCCAATAGAAACAAAAGTATTGGTAAAAGAATCAAGTATTTTATCATAGTCTATAAGTTGTGCAGGGTCATCTAAGTACTCCCAGTTACCAAATAAAAGCCTCTCCTTTGATACACTATCCAAAGTTAGTAAGTTCTCTTTGTAATGCTTAGAGATAAAAGGGTTATCATCTATCAGGGAAGTAATAAATTTTTTATTCTTAGATATTGTGCCTTCTTGTTCTGGTTTGTAGAACTCCGAGTAGGTCCAGTTCTTTGCTGGGTTACAAGTGTAAAGAATCTTAGGCACTAAATCGTTTTGGTCTAATTGAAATCTTATCCTTGATTTGATAATATTTCTAGCCTTATCATCTACTTGATTAGCCTCATCAATAAACGCATCGGTAATCTCCAATGAACCTAATTCATCAAAGTTAGGGTCGGAAGGGTAGGAGTAAAGGTCTTTTAGTAGGATAGTAGAACCATTAGGAAATTCTATGGTAGAAGATTGAGCATTGAATTTAAAATGCTTGTTGGCTTCTAGTCCTTGCATTTTAGCTATCTGAAAAAACGAGACTAAGGTAGTTTCTTTTAGGGTTTTCAATACGGCTCTACCAATTAATCCTCTTGTATTGGGATATTTTAATCTTTGTTTAAGTTGCCAGTAGCAACCTAATGCAGTCTTTCCACCACCTGCTCCTCCTCCAAATAGAATCTCATTTGTTGTTTTATCTTCTAATAGGTCTAAAGCAGTTGTTTGTTTTATGGATAATTCCATTATAGGCTTCCTTTGTTTTCTACATAGGTTTTATTCTCCTCCCAATTTATTTGCAGTCCTCCTGATAGTTCTATCTCGTTGGTTTGCTTGGCTCTGCCTTCTAGTCTATCAAGAATCTCTTGATAAGCACGAATGTCAGATTTCATTGCCTTCGCAATTATCTTCATATCTAATTGTTCGGCTATTGTAAATTCCTCATCTTCTCCTGTAACTGGGTTACGCACTTTGGTAACTAATTGCAGTAAACGAAGTAATCTTGTTTTACTATGTTCAACTCCTTTAGGTTTACCTGCTGGATTGCCAGATACTCCTTTTGGGAATGGTGTTAAATTTTGTTCGTTAGCCATATATCACTGAATTTTCACTGAATTACAAAGTTACACCACAATTAGGACAAGTCTTGCCACCTTTGGCATTATCCTTTGGTTGTTCTATATCGTTATTAGCAAAAGCTGGTATGTCTAAACCCCATTCATCTAGTTCTATAATGTTCCATTCATTAGCTAAAGAATCCCAGTCGTGTTCACCAAATGATATATTATCCTTGATAATAAATTCTTTCTTTTGTGCTTCGGTTAGATTGTTTGCGTGTATTACTGGAACATCTGTTAACCCAGCTTCAAGACAAGCCTTAAGCCTCATATTGCCACCAAGTACCATATTATGTTCATCAATGACAATAGGTCTAAGTTCTAGCATTTGTGGAAAGTCCTGAATAGACTTTACAAGTTGTTTAAACTTATGGTCCTTAATTAATCTAGGATTATTAGGATTTGATTTTATTTCGGTAATTAGCATTATCTGTTTTTTGTTGGTGTTCGTATTGAAATTATACTATCTACTTTCTTTTCTAAATTGTCATAACCAACTGATTTGCCACATTTAGTGCATTTAAATTTAGTTTCTTTTATCTCACCGAACCATACATATACTTCGGTAACTGTACCACATTTACAAGTATATAGCTTCTTTCCGTATGTGTTTTTCATTATCTGCCTTGTCTGTTATAAGGTTTAGTAGGTTTGTCTTTAGGACCAGATGTCTTTTTAGCCTTTCCTTTTTTCCTTGACCCAAAGGAGACCTTGCCATTAGGATTTAGTTTCGCCATACTTTTCGTTTATTTCGTTTAATTCGGTTCTAGTCCATTTCTTTATAAGTCTTGACTGACTTTCTAAGTGTAATACCATTCTTTCGCCTATCTTATCAATTAGGTTTTTTCGGTAGCCTATTAGGTGAAATTGGTCAAATCCATTACAAGCCTTGCACTCTCCGTTTACATTATACTCATCAAATCTTAAAGCTGAACTATTCTTGACAGGCACATAATGACCTGCATCCATTTGGGAGGTATCTTTAGTAGAGCCACACGATATGCAAGTAAAGTAACCATTTTGACTATCTCTTTGTCGTATATAACGATTAAAAATTGTTTGTGTCTTTCCTGTAAGTTTTGGAATGGTTTGTAATGCCATACCACAAAATTAGATTATTTCTTAATACGGAACGCTATTTGTCTATTTTGGTATTCAAATCGTTTCTTTTTAAGTGGGTTTAGGCTTTCCTTTATTTGATATTCATTTACTCCTGTTACTCTTTTTGCATAGGCTACTGACTTAAATTCTATTTCCTCTTTTGTATCTATAAATATTAATCTTATTGGTTGTGCGTTTTCGTGTCCTCTTATCTTACTCATATTTTTGGATGTATTCTTTTATTTCTATGTAAATCATTACAGAGCAGTAAACACAAAGGAATACTGGAACTGAGATAAAAAAGAATTTAATTAATTGTATTGTTTCTTTCATAATTCGTTGTCGTAATAAAGTTTAAGTGAATATTTTTTGCATTGCTGCCTCATAGTTTCCTCATCTACTAACATATCCTCTGGCTTTTTAGCCTGTGCTAAATGATAGGCTTTTACTTTAGATTTTATGTACTCAGCTTTATCAGGGCTTATCTTTAGGATTTTTCGTTTCCATAGATAATCAAAGCATTGATAGTTTAGGAATCGCCAGTCTTTCTTAGATGTTTTCCAATACTCGGCCTCCTCTCGCATTACTTGTTCCTCATCTACTTTCATTGTTATTTGTTTAGGTTCTTGAATTGTTTTGTTTCTTACTTGTACTGCTATCTTTTTATAGGCATTCATTACCTCTCCAATTAACTTAGGACTAAAGTTTATATGATTGCCAATAGTAAACTTATCCTCTGCAAACATCTTAAATGCTACACCCAGTTCCTTTAGTTTGTACTGTCCGTATGATTCTATTGTAAATGAAACGCATAAATTAAATATTTGATTTGTTGGTACTTGCATACCACTCAAAGCAATACAAGTTTTCAGATGCTCTGTTACTTCTATCCTTGAGCATTTGCCAATGTGCATAGATTCCATAGCCTTATAAACCTTTAGTTCATCCCTATCCAAGATTTTTAAGTCGTTCCCATTCAAGTTCTGCGTAGCTAAGTTTTGTACTAATAGTTCGTTCAATAATTTCATCGTTGAAAGATTTGTTGTTTAGATAGGTTGTAGGATGTTTACGGAATTGTTTATCAGGGGTTGATTTAGCATATACTGGTGCGTGTTGTAAAGCTAAAGCCTTTTCCTCTTGATTTAAAGTTTTCCAAGCCTTTTCTGCTTTATCCCTAGATTTCTTATAATCGTATAAATCCCAAAATTCCTCAAACTGCTCATCTAGTATTTTAGTTTTATTTATAGTTACAGTTCTAGTTTCAGTTTCAGTTTCCATATGCTTAGCATATGCTTTGCTAGTGCTTTCGCTTTTAGGGGTTAAAGCGTTGTTTCTCCTACTTTCTGTAAACTTTTGCCTACGAATTGTCTCGTTTGACATCTTTTCATTAAGGTAGAATCCATCCTCCATCTTGAATTTTTCCCAAATCTCGGAATCATATGCAGAGCATATGCTTAGCATATCCTTATCCGTTAATCTACCTTTTTGATGCTGGAGGCATAATAATCTAATGTATTTACCAACTTGTTCATTGGTCATAGTAAATGTTCCACTTAAAAAATCAGAAGTGTAAAACAATACTGCTGGGTCTTTACTCATAAATAAAAAAGGCTCTCGGCTTCCACCCCAGTAGGATTAGGGTTTCAGCTTTGAGCCAATAAGTTTTAAAATGGATATCCTACATCCTGTTGCAAATATAAACTATTTTAATGAATATTGGGCTATTTGCTTCTTGTTCTCTAGCTTGATAATCTTTGTTTTTATATTCATTCCTTCATTCCTTAAATCGTTTATTCGTGATGCTAATCTAAAGCATCCAAATTTATTTAAGGCATCAAGAGTAGTTAGCTTTTTACCTTTATTTAGGTAGTCTGCTATTTGTTTGTTTTGGCTCATAGTTTTTGTTTTTAATTGTTTTTTCTAATTCTTTGATTCTAATTTCAAGTTTTTCTATTTCATTATGATTTGATTTGTTTATTGATTTAATAATACATTTTTCAATCATATCAGTTAATTCATAGATTGTAATTTGAGTAATGGTTACTGCTTGCATAGTTAAATTTTAGAATGGTAAATCATCTTCGCTTTCTTGTTGGTTTACTGGAGATGCGTACTCCATTTTAGTTTCAGCTTTTGGCTTGTAATCATTAGGATAAATCTTGTAATCTGGTTCTTTTGATTCAGGCTTCTTGTATTGATTTAACCACATTGAGTAGCGTTTGTCCTCAATCGTAAATTCAATTACTTCGCCTTTTGATGTTGTTTTTTTCCAAGCACCATAGTTTTGTTTCTTTTCCATTTTTATTTGTTTTGTTTATTAATTAAATCTTCATCAATTTGGTTTTCTGCATCTATATCCTTTTGTATTATATCTTCATCTTCATCCTCCCAGTCGCAATGCTCTAAACATTCAGGACAAATGCCTATTTCATCCATATCGGTTTCTGCTCCGCAGCAAGTACTAATAGCCATACTAATTGTTTTTAGATTTAAAATAATTCATTTCCTCGTTCTTGATATCTAAAGCTAATCTCATTGCTGCATACAATGTTTTTAGTACAAAGTTTTCGCTTGACATAGATGTAGCTTCAATATCCTTGATTGATTTATTTAATTGACCTATCATTAAGTCAATGCTAGGAAATTCATTCATAGTTTTCGTATTGTTCAGTCCAAGTATCCATCCTTGAGAATGGCTTAGGCTGGGTTAATAATGGGGTTGATGGGTAATGTTTAGACTTATATTCCTTTAGGTTTTGTCTTGCCTTTTTAAGTTCTTGGTAGGTTTCTTTTACCCAAAACTTATGACAGGAACTAGATTTCCATTCCCAATAAGAAACCAAGTCTCTTAATTTTATTAGTTTTTGGTCAATCATAATTTAGATTTTTTAGATGTAAATAATGCAGTTATCCCTTCATTCATTAAATCCTTATTTAAAGAATGCAGTTTAGATAATTCATTTAAGTTTTCGCACATATCAATAGCTAATGTCAAATCAAGTATTGACTTGTGTTTCTTAATAAATACTGAGGCAGCTTTCTCTCCAGAGGCATCGGTATCTTTATCAGTTACTAAGCCAAGAGCAGCACTTAAAGCATATCTCCTGTAATAGGTTATGCCACTTCCAAATGATTGATACTCATTCATACCTCTAAGAGTAATTTGGGGAATTGTTGCATTTGATTCAATTGCCTCTCCACTAATAGTGTGAAAGATAATTGTCTTTAATCCATCCTCAATAAGAAGCTGGGTAAATCCTAGATTGTGCTTCTTGAGTATCGGATTGATTACTTCAAGAATTGTAGGGAAGTCGGCATAGGTGTAATTATGCCCAGTTGTCCCTTTGTGAATTACAGGGCAGTCTTGCTGAAAAGCAGATAAAGCCTTGTAAATGTTGATAAGTGAGTTTGTTTGTAAGTTAATCATACTATGGTTTTTTGGTAAATAATAATTAAAAATAAGACTATTTTGTGAATAACAAAAATTTATATTAATCTTTTTATTTCGTTTAATTCATCTTTTAAATCAGTATCATAATGCAAGTCTAAGGTGTTTTGTATTGTCTTTAAAGAGTGGATAATTGTAGTGTGGTCTCTGCCTACCATATCTGCAATTGCCTTTAATGTTAAAGTTGTGTTATTTTTTATACAATACATTGCTATAAATCTAGCCTTAACAAAATGCCTTTTACGGCTTTTGCCTTTAATGTCCTTAGGTAGTATCTTGTAATATTCTGCAATCTTATCTATAATTGTTTCAGAATACTTTATCATTTCCTTCGTTGTCAGTCTGCTCTCCTTTTGACTTGGTATTGCCCAGTAGTTCATTGATTTCTAGTTTAATTTTTTTAATTTGGTTTCTAAGCATTTCATTCTCTACCTCTAAAATGTAGTTTTCTCGTAATAATTGGGATTTGGTATTGTCTATGTAACTCATATTAAAAGTGTAAAAGGTTAATAGGTAGCATAAAATCTTCGGTAATCTCGTAAAGGTCAAGTATAAGAAAATGGTAAGACTTTAATATTCTTTTTTGTATTTGGTTCATTCTAGCAATCTTAATGAGATAGTCATCTTCGTACTTGTTCATTAGTTTAATAGGATTATCCCAAGTTGCTCCTCTCCATTTGATTAGGTCGGTTTCAATGCTGGATTGCCTTGCTTGAGCCTTCTTTAACAGTTCTAGTAGGCAAGTTGCTCTCTGGTGTAGTTTAAGTTGTTTTCCTTGATAGATTAATGGTTGCATAGGTTTAGTTTTGGTTATAAGTTTTAATATAATAATCATCTCCATTCTCATATTCAAATATGCCACCATCTCTTTCTCTATCCCAAACATTAGCTTCTCCATTATTAAAAGCATCTCTAATATCTCTTTTAAATTTAGGTAAGAATTTATCTTCAATTAGATTTGATAATTGTTCTGGAAGGAATGTTAATGAACGAGTAGTTTTTATATACTCTAATAATTCTTGCATTGCAGTTTTCATAGGTTTTTAGTTTTTAGATTCGTAATATTTTTGTACTATTATGGATACTAATTTACTTGGTGCTAAATACATCTTTTTAGCTTCGGCATCTACTTTCTTTTTGATTGATTCTGGCAGTCGGATGCAGACTACTTCTTTTTTTTCTACTTTCATATTTTGGGTTAAATGTTTTGTAAGATTCCTGTTACAATAAAGACAAAGATTAAAATAACGATTGCCTGAAAATTCTTGTTTTGTTGGTCTGTCATAATTAGCTTTTTACGATTGATAAAATAATTTGATTGTTTGATAAGTCAATAGTTCTTATGGTTACTAAAAAGAATTTAGTTCCTTCTAATTCGTAATCTAAGAAAATGTAATCTCCAGTTTGAGGGATAAACTGCCCATTGTAAGGGTAAAAATTGTTGTTAAATGATAACAGTGTTTTCATACTAATTTGGTTTTGTTTTAACAAAGATACAAACAATTACAATATAAACAATAAATTATTTAAATTTCTTTTTATCAGTCTAAAATGAGCCGATTATCGGTCATTTACGGCTCAAAGTTGCTTTATTAGGTAACTTTTATGATTGATAAAGTTTACTATTAGTGAACTTTTGTAACCAAATTGGTAACATTGTACAATGTTTTAGGTACAATATGTAAAATGTTTTAATGGAATTAGGGCAAATATGTTACTGATTTATATAGACTTGTAACAAAATTTGTTAATTGTTGGTAGTCAAACTACGCAAGTGTTCACATTTTTAAACCTTTCACGGATTCGTGAACATCACAAATTGTGATACCCAAATTATAATTTCCTGCATATAATTGTATAATTGATACACTTATTCATACGATAATGTGTCATTTAAGTAACATATAGGTATTGTTATGTTACTTTTAAGGGATAAATTAACCTAAAAATATCTTTAAGGTTCTTTTGCCATCCTGATATGACAATTCAATAGAAG
>Ga0181363_1000292_pt1 | contig 14574 bp, 21 predicted proteins | sample Fa13NDMLBSN_FD_130109 | JGI IMG/M metagenome (GOLD analysis project Ga0181363, IMG submission 130109) | Freshwater viral communities from Lake Michigan, USA - Fa13.ND.MLB.S.N | ecosystem: Environmental > Aquatic > Freshwater > Lake | place: USA: Michigan | collected 2013-09-23
GTGTTGTTGATGGCGCAGAGAATTGCTTCGAGGGTGTAGGATTTACCAGAACCAGCTGGCGCGATGAGGACTAGGTTGGAGTTTGTGGTTGTGACGTGGTTGACAGCTGCAGCTTGTTCGTCGGATAGGTTGGTGATGAGAGCTGGAGGTGTTGGTGCTTTGGTAGAGAGGGAGATGTTCATGGAGTTAGCCTGCGTTGAAGGATGTTATGATGACACAAGGTTCTGTGCAATTGGAACCGATGTGTTTGATTGTTAGAGTATCAGGGTCTGCTGGCCAAGGGTTGAAGTCTTTTTGCCAGTCGGTGGAAGGATAGACTCCAATGTTGTCAGGGTCAGAGTCTGGATGGGTGAAGCGAGCTTGTTCCAGGGTTTCACAGGAGACGACGAAGCTGTCATATTCATCGTAGTCAACTTTGTCGCTGCGGGTTACAAGCCAGAGGTTGTAGGGTGTGTTCATAAGTTTGGTATGCTTTCGATGAAGTCGTTGATTCGTTGGTGGATGAGTGTAATGTCGGATTGGGTCGCGTGTTCGAATTGGATGATCGTGATGATGAGTGTCCAGTTAGATGTGTCAACAAAGCAGGCTGAGTGGATGCCGTGACCTTGGGATAGAAGACAACCGTTGTTGGCGTCTTGTGAAATTCCGACTAGGTTGATGATCCAGTCGTCGGGGGAGAAGTTGTCTGGACGGTGGACGACGCGGGTGAATTGTTTCATGGGACGAAGTGTTTGTCGGGGAAGAGGTTGTGGAGATAAGCAGTGTCCAGGTGTAAGTAATGCCGTGGCAGGTTCATTACGAAGTTGAGAAACGTAACATCGCCTTGCAGTTCGTCAGAGCAGTATTGCGCCGCGCGGTTGTATGCGGCGAGGACTTGAAACGGATTGGGTGGTGTGGTTTCATCAGTGGTGATGTATGTGTATTGGTCGTGGCCTATGACGTTCCAAGATTCATCAGAGAATGCTTGCTTGGTGTAGCCTATCCAGATACGGAAGATGCGGTTACCTGGATTGTTGAACGCAGCTTTGAATTCGGCGGCTGTGGGTAACCGCCAGCCGGTAGGTATTTTATCAGGCGGTACGTTCTCCGGGTTGTGTAGGATAGTTTCTTCGACCGCAGAAGTAAGCCTAGCGTCAAAACAATCTTGACACAGTGAACCTTCAGGACAGTCACCTGCGACGGGGGTTACGTTAGAAAACCGTGTATCACAATCAACACAACGATGGGCGAAGTGCTCGTCGTATTGGGCGTCTGTAGGTATGATGGAGTTTTGGTCTTTGAAGCTCATTGTGGTTTGCGTGTGGAAAGTTCAACTTTAACTGCGTCTTGGACAGACTTCATAAGTTCTGTTAGATGATCTGGTTCTTGGTTTAGAAGATAAACCGAGAGTTCTTGGTGGAAGTTGTGTAGGGTGAGGGCGTCGGATGTGGCGATGGTGGTGAGCAGAAGGGTGGTGGAAGAGATGAGGTGGTGGAGGGAGATGTTGTTCATGTTGTTATGGCGTTTCGATGTGGAAGAAAGACGAACCGTTTGGGTTATAGCGTCGGGTGATGTAGTATTGTTGGCGCTTGATGCGGATGTGCGCGGCGATGATGCGGTTGGAAGAGTTGGTTTCTGCGTGGAGGATGGGGTAAGGGAAGGAAGTTGTGGGTGTGTTGAGGAGGTGGTTTAGGTTTGGTGGGTTCATGGTGTCCAGAGGTTGAGAGTTAATCCGAGGGCTTCGGCACGTTGGGCGGCGGTGGGCGATATGTAGTGACGGTCCCAAACGTCGTCAGGCCCGCGTGTGATGGCGATGTCCCAGAGCTTTTTACGGTAGGTGAGATGTTGTTGATGTGTTAGTTTGGACTCCAACTCATGCACCGCGTTGAGGTCGTTGAAGTAGTCGGGCAATACTGACATCTCTGCTAACCAGCATTTGCCTGAGGTTGGGTGAATCCACACGTCGTCATCAACTCCGTTGCTGTGGATGTATTCTTTTCTCCATCCAGCAGCTTCCGCTAGTTTAATTCGTTTTTGTTCTTGTGTGAGTTTCACTTTGTTTCCTCCCAGAGTTTGATGAGTTTCAGTTCAAGTGCGTCTGCCACGTTGAATGGCATGTCGTTTAGTGTTTCGATAACCTCAAGCCATCCCTTCGCCATCGTCGGGCTAATGTTGCGGGAGCGGGCGATGAAATTAAAGTTGGACTCGTCTTCATCTTCGAGATTCCAGCCGTTAGTAACACATTTAGTGGCATCGTCGGGCGCAATCCAAGATTCCGTTTCATATTCGCCAGAGTTTCCAATCTCTCGTTGGTGCTGCTTTATGCACCACTCGCCCGGCGTGATCGTCTCGCTCAGCGCGATGAACTCGCGGAGTTCGGTTTTTAGTTGGTCGATGGTGGTCATTTTACAATGAGTAGGCGGGCATTCGTCGTGGTCACAAGGTGGTAGTTTGTTCATTGTGGTGTCTTCCATACGAATTTGGTTTCTCCTGTTTGTGGGTTTACTGTGTATTCAGCGACTCCGGCTTTGATGGCGGAATCTTGCATGTGGTTGACTGTTGCAACGGCGGCTATGCAAGTGATCACAAACCAGATTACGGATGTAACGATCACTGTGAAGACTTCGCTTGTGTTCATGGATGTTCCTCCTTCGTTGCGGGTTTGAGGGTAGCTTCCTCGAAATCTTTTACACGCGGATTAGCAACGTCAAACCACCGGCATACAACATCGCCGTTAAGACGAAATGCTGAGACAGTCATCACCGGCCCGCCAGATTTCAGCCGGACAGTGTCGCCGACTTTGGGAGTCCAAGGTGATGGCGAATCATCGAATTCAACTCCGGCAGTTTTATCAAACTCATCCCAAGCATTCGTTGGCTCGTCGGCGTAGCGCCAGCCGATGATTTCGCCGTGCTCCCAATTCCAGTCTTTCCCACGAAGCGGTTTGTGAATATGTTCACACATTGCGATAATTTGCACCAGCGCCTCTCCATCACATGGCATCGGATCACCCGGAGTGTGGCGCTGCCAGACTTTGCCGTGGGCCTCGAAGGTTTCAGGGGCGGGCTTGATGCGGTAGTCTTTGGCTGGATGAATCCAGAGCGGATTCTCGGAGTGCGGTAGGTCATGCCACATGTGACCATTGTGCCACTGAATCACACGTCCCTCCGCGTGAGCCTTCTTCAGCTCGGCGTATGGATCAACCTCGGCAGGCTGGCTGTCCTGGCTGGCGGCAGGAGACGTCAGGCGGATGTCGGCGAAGTGGGTGTCATCAGCTAGCGGCATGTCTGACAGGATTTGCTCGTTGTTATAGAGCTTGCCCGTAAACCGCACGCACCCCTCTGGCACAGGCTCCGTAGCCTCGGCGATGGGGCGGAGTTGTGGGGGTGCGGATTGCTGAATCAACCTAATTTCTTCGACGGCCTTTAAATACTTCTCGTTTTCCGCTTTGGATTGATTGAACCAGCGGTCGGATTTAGCTTTCAATTCGTCAATCATTGTCGAAGCCGCTAGTAGCGCAGCTTGACGATTGCTGACTTCTTCCTTAGCGTCGGCAAGCTCGGCCTCGGCCTTCTCGGCTCTGGCCTGCCATTGCTGCCAACCAATGCTTTCCGACCACTCGCGGAACATACGTTCGTGATCGGAATCTTCCATCCAGTAGTGAGAAAGGTAAGGTTCTGGCTTGTCACTGGATGTCATTATGCCAAAACGAAGTCCCATATTGTGAACGTAGTCGAGTTTGGCCTGCGCTTCCTCATACTTCGCCTTCCAGTCCACGGCCTTACTTTGACCTTCTCTTGCGGCGGCGGCTATGAGTCGGGCGCGGACGGCTTCAACACCTTCGCTAATCGTTCGGCTATTTGTATGCTTGTTGCGTAGTTCTGCGTGATCCACCGCCTCCATACGCGCAATCGCGGCTTCCAAGTTACCGCCAAACGTGGGCTCTGGCAGTCGTTCGAGAAGCTCGCGGGCTAGGTTGAGTCGAGAGTCAGCCTGACAGCTCCACCATCCGCCTGTTTTGGATGTGTAGAGTTCTTTGACGACGTTGTCGGATGCGCAAGCCGCGTCAATGGCGGCTTGAATCGTTTCGTTGGTGTAGTCGTGTTTCATATATGTTCGTTTGGTTGTTAAACCGAGGGTGGAGTGTAGGCGTTGAGTTTTTTGGTGAAGGTTGTGATGAAGAAGTCTTTATCTTCGGTGATGGCTTCGGGAGTGAGTTCGAGGAAGTAGGTGAGGTTGAGGGAAGTTAGGGCCGCTTTCCAGGATTTAAAGGTGGAAAGCTTGTGGAAGAGGGAGGTGTCGGGTTGTTGGTTGAAGAAGGAAACGTATGCCGCACGGAGTTTTTCTGTTCGCTTGGCACCTGATGCGTTTTTGTCGTCCCATGACCAGTGAGTGGATTTGTCTGGGAGTGTTTGGCCGGTGATCTTTGCAGAACGGATAGGTGCGGGATGTTTGTCACGGGAGATGGAAACGGAAACTCGGTGGCGTGTGTCGGTGTTTGTGAGGGACTTGAGTTGTTGGTGAAGGGCTAAGGTTATGACTGGGTTGTTAGACTTCAGTAGTTCGGCTTGGGTCTCGCGGCGGAGTGTGGTGAGGGAGTATAGTGGGGACATGGTGTTATTGGATGAATTGAACTGCTTCTGAGAAACTTTTGATACGGTGGGAGAAACAAGCGCGGATGAGTTGGCTTCCTTCGTCGTCAAGGCAAAGTTCGTTGTTAAAGTTTTTGAACCCGACGCTTAAGCATTTGATGTCTTTGTCTCGTGCGTATTGAATCATTAAACAACCGCAACTGTCAAGGATATATACTTGATTCATGTCAACTGGCCGCTCTGGAGGTTGTGCTTTGATCCAAGCAAAGAAAGTTTCGTGGTCGATGATTTGCATGTTATTTGGATGTTAACCGTTTGATTTCGTGGTTGAGAAAGTCAATGCGGACTTGTTTGCGGATGAAGCACCATTCGGTGAATGTTAGATCACCATTGGAGTAGAATAAGCAGTTGCCAAAGTCTTGGGAACGGATTATAGCGTGCGGAATGTGTAAGTTTCTTGCTATATCACGAATTTCTTCTTTATGGTCTTTCCAGAGTGATTCAAACTCGTAGGAAGCTGAACACAAGTGTGCTTTGTCTGTGGCTTCGACAAACTGACGCTTGATACGTCGAAGCGCCGTGGCGTTCCATCGTTGGGTGAATGTGCGTTTTTTCATGTTGATTTTGTTTTAGTTACCTAACCTCTTCCGGATGCCACAAGTGCTGATGCAGCTGGTGGAGGTAGAAACCATATCCGATGATTCCTTCGTGTTCTAGCAAGTGATTCCAGATGCTTTGGTTGTCAGTTTGCCTGGCTAACCAAGCTGTTGCGGATGGAACGTCTGCGCCGAAGGTGGAAAGAATTCGATTCCAGACGTATGGGGTGATGTCGGTGGGGTTCATGGGTGTTTGTCGGTATGTAGTAAAGCACTCACCACGTTTCGTGGTTGGACCCGTCTGTTTATTACAGACATTGTATGTATCCAACCACGTCTCGTGGTGAGTTGCGTTTGTCTTTGTCTAACGTGATAGAACGGTAACGTTGGTTAGATAAATAAACCGACGAGTAACACGAGAAGGTGTATCGCGGTGAGGATGAGTAATCCGGGTTTCATGGAGTGTGAAAGTGTGTGCTTGGCACCTGACGGTGCGGTGGGTTTGTTTGTATGGACGCTAGCATTGTGACGTCCTATGCCGTAATCCAGTGCCCAATCGCCAAACCGATCAAAACGCCCAAGGCGGCTAGGAGTAAAAGGTTCAGGATTACGTCGATGGCTTTGTATATCATAGTGAGGTTTGTGTTGTCTTTTGTGGGTTAGCTAATTTAACGGAGGGAAAGTTTTGCTGTGTGGGTAAGAACGCCTAAGCGCCGGTGACTACAATTTAATGTTGTTTCAAATGCGTCTATGATGATGATGCCCCGCCCAAAAGGGCTTGAGATTTACTATAAATACTATTAAAGTGTGTTCATTTGAACAGTATTTTTTCTTTATGGAAATTAGGCGGGGGGGGGGCCACTACGACATACGGTCTTCGGGAAGGGTAGTCTTTTCGCACCCGAAAAGCGGGTTTATGAGGCTAACCAACGTTAAATCTCTATAGTGCAGAAATAAAGTCAACAGGCTAAAAGGGCGGTAAGATGTAAATTCTCACCGCCCTTTTGATGTCTGTAGGCTTTAGGCTTTCGTGCCAAGCTCGCCTGCGCGGAGTCCTTCAGCCTTCAGCTCAGGCCGCTTGCCGAGGTAGCGTAGGATTTTTTCTTCGGACAAGCCATCGTTGCGCATTTCAGCCGCTTTAAGGTCATAGGTCTTTTGCCGTCCTTCGATGTTACTGCCACGTCCCGTAGAATGATTCCATGCCACGAGCCAGTAGGTAGCTTCGAAGTCGCCGTTGTCTGGTGGAAATGCCGAGTCATTCCCAGCTTCCATGGACTTCGTGTCCTTTTCCGTAGTAACGCCGTAGGCATGAAGGAAACCGGACACACATCCGCCTGCTTTGACTGTTTCTTTCTTTGCCTCCTTTTGCCCTTGAACCTCGGCATCGAATGCCAAGCCTGCAAGTTTCAGCCATTCGTCACGGCTGATCACATAGTCATAGTTCTTGTCACCATTAGTTGCTTTAATGCTCAATTTCATATCAGTAATAGAACACACGCTAGTCACCCGTAGTAGAAACGCCTACTACCGCCAGTGCTATCATGTGCTCTAGTCTGCTATGTGGGTTAGCCTGTCTTAACCCACACTAGGACTTTTGAACCTGTCAAAGATCAGTGACACTCTGTCACCGCGGGAGTTGTGAACTACTAGGACCATCCTAGCTATCACAACCTCCTGCCCGGAGCTTTTCGCCCCGTCATAGTATAGGTCAAAGGGTATCCTTCCCACAGGGGGTAAGGGTGTGTGTATATGACATCTACCCACGCGCGAAAGAAATAATGGATTATAGTGGTTATAAAAAAATTAGAAATTCTTCTTGAGACTAAGTATAGATAAAGCGTTTTACCGGGGTATAAGGGCTTCCGCTATGATCACCCTGCCCGCCCCGTAAAGCGCCCGGACGGCCTACCGCTGGCCCCGCATCGGGCTTTGGCGGGCTATCATCACCCGCCGCGCAAGCGGTGAGCCGCGTTCTGGCGTTAGGCGTTAGTTAAATCCAAACACACAACCACCTCCAACCTGTCCGTTTACCTAACCTAACCCACAGTTTAAACTTTAAACATACCAAAACCTACAAAAGCTATGTCAAATAAACCGCCCGCTTTCACTCCCGCGCTTTCCGTGCTACACTCCCGCATGACAACCCGCCCGCCTATAACCCCTTTACCTCCAGTAATCACCCTGCACGTCACCCGTGATGCACTTGCTGCCCTGGCCTCTACACAACCAAAGTAACCCTCACCTCCCATGCCGTCCTTCACAATCCTTCCACTCAGCCCACTGACGCTCGCCTCAGATCGTCAGGCGATTCCTGGGTTAGGTGAACAAACGGAGGCAGTCCGTCCAGCGTGGATGTATTCGGCGGTGACACTTTCGGCTAATGGGCATTCGCTGATTGAGATAGCTCAGTCGCTTTCGAAAGACGTTAAAGCTGTTAGCCAGCTTCTTACTTCTGAGTGGGCAAAGAGTGCAGTGCTAGAACAGGTTTCTGAAGGAAGGAACTTTGCACCGGAAGTTAAGTCTCTTGCAGCTTCCACTCGGGACGCCATTCTCACGCTTCAAGAACTTATGGTTTCTGGTGACAACAAAACACGTTTTGCAGCCGCAAAGGAAATTCTTAACCGCACGCTGGGTGTGCCCACTCAAAAGGTCCAGCACATTGGCACCGGTGCGAAAATGGACGTTCGAGATGAAATCGAAACGCTCCGCAAACAACTTAATATTACAAACTGATGACTGTAGCAATTCCAAACAATGCTTCGACTATAGCCGTTGAAGACAATACGACTGGGGTGAAGTATCACGCTGTGTGGTTTCAGAACTTCAACACGACTACTGGGGTTTATGTGGACTCTCAGGCTACGGCTTCGGCTGTTGATTTCTACATCCCGCCAGCGTCGTCTGCCACCGCTCCTGCTTCGTTGGTCATACAGTCCACAGGTGGTGATTCGACGCTAGTCAACAAACCGTGGTATGCGTTCCAGGCGTCTGGTGGTTCTGTCAACATTCAATGTGGGAGGTGGTAACTTATGTCTGTTGTTATTGATTTTCCAAGCGCCTCAGGTTCTAGCTCTGTGGCTGCTATTACGTCTGGCACCATCACTGGGTTGACTAACCTCGGCGTGTCGATGGCGAATAACACCGCCATCACCGGGTTTGCGCTCGGCACGATCTCGGACACGACGGCACGACCCCTCATCGTTTCGCAGACGTTCAACAACGCCAGCCTTTCCGGCTGTGCTTTGCGGGTGGACATCACAGACACAAGCAGTGCGGATTTGTCGCCATTCTTCCAGATTAATCGCGGGGGTAGCCGGTTCCTTGCCGTCTCCAAGAAGACAGCTTGGGGCATTAGTAACATGCCAACCATTGAAGGTGACGCCGCCTCTGGCGGTCAAATTGCTTTCAACTCTAGCGCAGGCTCGGTTATTCTTGCCCGCAAGGATGTTGGTTGGAATTTCGTCAGCCTTTACACGGGTTCGTATGTTGCTTCGGGTGCGCGGCTAGGTTTTTCAGCCAATACTTTTGCCCAAAACGTTTTGACTACAGGCGACGCATACTTCACTCGCGCTGCTGCTGCCAGCATCAAGATGGGTGAAACCCATGCATCCACTCCGACCGATCAAACATTCTCCGCCCACGATGTTACTTCCGGCACGGGTGCTGCCCTCACCCTCCGAGGTGGCCAAGGCACCACTGGCGGAGCCACCAAAATCTATGGAGGAGCCGGTGCAACAGAAGGTGCCATATTTCTCGGCGAATCAGCTGCAAGCCCTATATCAATCTGGGGAACTTCTCCACTTGCTCAACCAGCTGCTCTTGCCGACCTGACTGCCACAGCATCCATCACAGGATCAGACACGGTTTCCGAATCTGTTACAACCACCTCCATTCAAAACCTTGAAAACAAAGTCAACGACATCTTAGCAAAACTCCGAGTCATCGGGCTTATCGCCGCCTAGCCATGAATATCACACTTCCAACACTTGATGTCGAGCAACAAGCTGCCTTTGCTCAACTTGCCCAGAAACACGCCTCCAAAGAAGCCTGGGTAGCCACACTTATCGTCGATCTCATCAACGAGCAGGTCCTTCGAAACATCAACGACAAAGGTGCTCAGCTTCTTGAAGCAGCTAAACAGCTTCCAAAAGCCAAACGCCTTGACTTTACCGCACAAGCAGAAACACTACTCACCACAATCGCTACGTCATGATTTCCAAAGAACACCTTGAAGCTAAGCTCGCTGAACTCACCGCCCAACGCGACAAACTCGCCGCTGACATCAATGCATTCAACGGAGCTATCGAAATACTCCACGACCTTATCTTCCACTGTTCCCAGTCTGATGACCAAAACTTACACCATCCACCCGAGCAACCTTCCTAAAGGTGCAGAATCTTGCATCCTTTGGGCGCTCAACGAATGGCAGGCTTCCACCGGAAACCGCATCCGGTTCACTCCTAGTCGCAAAGCTGAAATAATCTTCTCTGGCTCCAAACCACCAGACAACAAAGCAGCCTTCTGCTACTCCCTTGGCAACAACGTTTTCTCCATCGTCTTCGACCCAGCGCTTCCTTGGTCCACCACCTGGTGGCATCGGTTCCTCGGGCGCATTCCAGACTTCCGTATCCTCGCCCTACACGAAATCGGACACGCGCTAGGTCTTCCTCACTCCACTTTTCCATCCTCCATAATGCACCCACGCCCCACAGTTCCCTACGTTGACGACGTTTCCGCAGCCTCAGTCTAGCTCACTGCCCATGCTCCAAAACCACATCTACGAAACCCTATCCCTCCTCGCCGCCGCGATAGCCACTTCCAGTGCTGCCGTAGCAATAGCCCACCCATCAGGCGAAGTCCTTACCTCCGCCGTTATGTGGTCCCTCCTCCCACTCATCGGCGCAATCCTGATCTCCGGAATGTCTTTCCTTCTGGGTTCAGTTGACGAACCAAGGAAACGTGTGATTGGTAGAGCTTTGGGGGCTATATTGTTTGGTGTTTCTGGTCCGAGGTTTGCGTTGTACTATCGTCCGGATCTTGCCGACATGGTCGACGATCCGATTATGATGGTGGCGGCAGGGGCGATTTTTGGGCTGATTGGTTACGCTGTGTGTGCAACGATAATCAACTGGGTTATGATCAAAGCGCCGAGTAAGTTGGAAAACAGACTTAACAATCTCATCTATGAAAACAAAAATGATTCTGCTGACAACAGCCGTGATGCTAAGTAGCTGCGCGGGGACTTCGGTTACTGTGCCGTATAAAGGTGTTGATTACACGCTTTCCATGAAGACGTCTGGCAAAACTGTAGCAGATGTCAATCCGAATGACGTCATGGTTACTTCGCCAGACCCGGCTACCGCTTCGTTCACGAAAGTTGTTCTTGAAACTTTGACAGGAATGTTCAAATGACTACAGGTTTAAAAATTTACAACCACGCTTTGGAAGACTATGGGCTTTCAGAAATTTCAGGTCCTGGGTCTAATGCTAGGATCAAAAAGGCTATTGCTTTGGCCGCTGACTGGCTAAATCCTGATGATAGCAAAACCGCTTGGTGTGGTTGTATGATGGGATTGTGGTTTACAGAGCTTGGTCTAACACCTGTTAAAGATTTCTTCCGGGCGAACAACTGGAAGAATGTAGGTAAGAAAGTTTTGCTGTCTGAAGCCAAGCAGGGTGACATTGTTGTTATGGATCGCCAGGGTGGTAAACACGTAGCTTTGTTTTCTAAAGCCGCCGACGGGATGGTATATCTCCTTGGTGGTAATCAGAGAAACCAAGTGAACATTTCTTCTTTTAACCAGGCCTTCGTCGAAGAAGTCCGCCGCATTGACTAATGAACCCACACGAAGACATAGCCAAACTTGAAAAGCTCCGTCGGCTGAAACAGCTGCAACGGGAGTCTGGGCTATGTGGGTATATGCCACACAAGAAACAGGAGTTGTTTCACTCTGCCGCGTGGGCGGATTTCAGGTATCTTCGCACTGGAAACAGGTTTGGCAAGTCTACCGCAGGAGCTTGTGAAGACGTAGCCTTTGCCGTTGGTGCTAGACTTTGGATTCCTGAGAGCAATCCTAAACGTTACTTGGGCATCCCGAAACGCAGCACTAAAGGGCTTATCATCGTAGCCGATTGGGATAAAGCGAGGGAAATTTACACTTCTATGGAAGAAGGTGAGTCCCAGGGTAAGATCTTTCAATTTCTTCCACGAGCTGCTTTTCATGATGTTCATAAAAACCAAGCTGGTGAAATTGACTGCATTATGGTCAAGTCACAGTGGGGTGGGATTTCGCACATCTACATCGACACTGTTAGGTCATACATGGGCAATCCGATGGGGCAAGAGTCTAGCCATTGGGACTGGATTCACGTTGATGAACCTTGTCCGAAGAACATGTGGACGGCGAATAGTCGTGGTTTAATCGACAACGATGGTAAAGCCTGGTTCACCTGCACTCCCATAGCCGAACAGTGGATCAATGAACTTTTCATTCCACGTTCCAGACTTAAAGAATCCTTTGAATTCGGCATGCCTTTCAACAAAGGTGAACTGAAAACCTGGGTGCTTACCGGAACCACGCACGATAACACTTCGCTTTCTGAGTCTTCTATTCGTAAGTTCGAAGCCCAGCTTTCCGACGACGAAAAAGCTTCACGTATCGATGGCCGTCCGCTTGGTATGCAGGGGGTTGTTTACTCTATGTTCAACCGTGACCAGCACGTTTACGACGAACTTCCTCACGGTTGGAAAGACTACGACGAACCACCAGACGACTATACCATCCGCGTAGCTTGTGATCCGCATCCAAAGACTCCACACGCCGTTCTCTTTGCTGCCACCGCGCCTACGGGCCAGACGTTCTTTTATACAGAATACTTCCAGCATGTCATGATCGACGATTTGGTCGACGTGATTCTTTACAAGCTCAAAGGCCGTGTTCCTTTCGTAACACTTCTTGACCGCATCGCCTTCAACCAAGATCCCATCACCGGAGCCACTTGGGCTGATTCGTTCTACCGCAAAGGCCTTATGGTTGTTCCAGCGTCCAAGGAACTAACCCACGGTATCTCCTCTACGCAAAACGCTCTTGCTCGTAAAACCGGCGAGACGCTTCACTTTTGCTCTTCCCTAACCGAAACCCTTTACGAATTCGATTCCTACATCTGGGATCCAAAACGTGAAAACAAACCCAAGGACGCCAATGACCACATGATGGAGTGCCTTTACCGCCTGGTGCTCAACGGACTTTCTTGGTCCGAACCAGAGCACAACACTTCCTTCAACCCAGGTTCCCTCCCACTCACTGGCGACTTAACCTTTGAAACCTCTGACCAACGCCACTGGTTTGAGAAGAAAGCTGCATAACCTATGCCCAAAGACCTTCCAACTCGCCTCGCGGCTGAAGAACAAGACGAAGCTTTAGCCTCGCTCCGTCAAGACTGTCTTCGTGACATCCGTCTCTCCCGTTCCAAGATGTCCCACTACTACGCCGACTGGGACTACGCACTCGAAACCTACCAGCAGATCCGCGACGACGACACCTCCGACATCAAGGCCAAGAAAAAACGCGAGCCAGCCAAACAAACAATCCCACTCACCTACGCCCAGGTAAACACCTTCGTCACCTACCTCACCCTTCTCTACACCCAAAACCAGCGCTTCTTCGAATACGCCCCTACCGGCACCGACGACTTCGACATCAAAGAAGAGTGCGAGAAAATCATCGAACGCGAGGTCCGCAATGGATTCTCCACTCCAGTCCTAGTCCAATTTCTCCTTGACATCGCTCGCTTCAACCTCGGTGTCCTCAAGCCCTCCTGGCAGGTCCGCACGACCACAATCACCCCACCAGCTTCCACTCTTAACTTCGCCCAGCTTTTCACCGATACCGCTGGACTTCAGTTGGTTCAACAGGCTAACGAACAGATTGAAGTGATTATCAAAGAAGGAACTACGGTGGATAATGTGTCGCCGTATAATTTCTTTCCGGATATGAGGCTTCCATTGAAGCGCTGGCAGGAAGGTGCGTTTGCAGCTGATGAGACGGTGCATCACGTTCGGGAGGTCAAACGTATGGAAGGTGTGTCTGGTGCTGAGTTTCTGTCGGCTTATGATGTGGCTTCGTGGGCTGCGAAGGGTGCACCAAGGTTGGAAGGTTTAGACTCTAAGTCTAACAAAGACGAAGATGACTTTATGGTTGTTGTTGTGGAAATGCAACGGTGGCTGAAGCCAAAGGAGTATGAACTGTCTGACTCTAATGAAGACGAACTTTGGATGATCCGCATTGGGAATGATCAGAGGATTCTCTCGGCAGAAAAGCTGGAAGATGCTAATATGGGCTTTACGTATAAGCTGGCCCAGATGGCTCCTGATGAACATTCGAAGCTGTCGGATTCGTTAGTGGCGCTTATCGATCGGTTGCAGGAGACTGTGACGTGGTTGATGAATACACGCATTGAGGCTGTTAAGAATAATATTGAGAAACAGCTGGTTGTTCACAGTCAGTATGTGGAACTTGAAGACTTGCAGACACGGTCTCCATTTATCCGAATGAAGAAAAACACGCCTATCATGGGCGGTTTGGATAATTTCATTCAACAGCTGAAAACCAACGACCCAACGGTTACGCATATTCAGGATGCTGATACTCTCATGAAAATGATGTATCAGGTTTCTGGAGTCAACGAGAACGCCATGGGTGGATTCCACGGTGGACGGCGGAGTGCTACAGAAGCCAGGAACGTCCAAGCTGGTTCCGCTGCGCGAATGAAGCTTATTGCTACGAACATCTTCCAGTCAGCAATTTCTCCGCTTGGCAAACAACTTCTCATCAACGCCCGTCAGTGGATGTCGGAAGAAACGTTCTTCAAGATTCTAGGCGAAGACGAGGACACCTATAACGCCTGGCAGACTTTCCATAAAGATGCTTGGTGGGAGCTGATAGGCTCTGAAGACTTCTTTGTCTTTGATGCCACCTCCGCCTCGGAAAAGACTTTTGTAGCCCAATCGCTGCAAGAACTGGCAATTGCACTCATGTCAAATCCTGAGATGCTGGCCGCAACAAACATCGACCTTGTGAAGATCATTGAACGTATTCAAGAACTTCGCGGGGTTACTAACCTAAAACAATTCCAACGTGACCAACCCATTGGACAACCTCTCCTTGGAGCAGACGGACAAATTCCTCCTGTTCCTGGACAACCACTTAGCGTCCCCGCTGCACCATCTTTGGCGTGACGTTATCGAGTTTGAAATACTCGAATCCGCAAACCTCGTTACATCTATACTACCAGAATCCGTTCGTTCCTTCTTTGCTCGCGAACAAGCTATTGGTAGTCTTAACGAAAAAACAAAACAATTTGATTCCTTTGGAGCACTCAAAGAATCATTGACACAACACAAAAAA
>Ga0181363_1000298_pt1 | contig 14511 bp, 15 predicted proteins | sample Fa13NDMLBSN_FD_130109 | JGI IMG/M metagenome (GOLD analysis project Ga0181363, IMG submission 130109) | Freshwater viral communities from Lake Michigan, USA - Fa13.ND.MLB.S.N | ecosystem: Environmental > Aquatic > Freshwater > Lake | place: USA: Michigan | collected 2013-09-23
CAGAACACGATGTTTGAAGCTGGAAAGAAAGTTAAATTTGAAATCAAATTAATCCTTAATTAGGTAAACAGGACAGGAGCCATTTTAATCGGTGGCTTTTGTTTTTTCCGCCTCTTCCATAAAAAAGAAACCCCCAAAGTTATCCGGTAAACTTCAGGGGCAGCCTGTCTAAGTGGATACGTCAATAACAACCGACAGGTTTATACTTTGTGCAAAGGTAAACAACTTATTCAATAGTCAACTCAAAACTTTCTTTATTAAAGAAACCCTCTAAGTTATCTGTGGCCGCCCTGCTTGATGTTCCATCAATAACTCCGTCATTATTAATATCGGCATGATTTAAGCAAGGAGCAATGCACCCCTTTAATTGGTTTGAAAAATTAGCTGGGTGAAACAATATTCCATCCCGACCTTTCACGTTGACAACTCTATACGTTTTCTTTTTCAATCGTGGCGAAGAAACAAACACCACAGAGTAAGTTCCCTTTGGAATGCAAGAAATGCTGCTTTTATTTTCTTTCCAAGGCAGTTCAATCGTTTTTAGTGATAATGTTTCACCCTTGGCATTCGATAGGCTCATTTCGCCTAATGTGACGTTTTTTTGATACGTCCTTGTTATGGTTGCTTTATTCATGCAACAAAGGTAATCAATCTCGCTTTTTACTTTCTATCAGTTCCTTTATTTCTGTTATTTGATACTGCTGCACCTTTACAATGTTTTCAAGGTCAGAAACACGCTGTTTTAAAGCCCTTCTTCTTGAGAAAAGTTCAACAATGAAAGGTATGGCTTGGCTTAATACAAGTTCCCAAGGGAACTCCCTTGAATCTTCGTATTTGTCTACCTCTGCTTTCATTGGTGAATGTCTTTTAATGGTATGCCAAAGAATTTAGAAAAGGTCTTTACGCCTCCGCAAATGATGACACCCCACACCCCACAAGTTTTGCCAATAGCAATCGTGGTAGCAACAAAGGGAAGCGAATTTATTGTATCTAAAGGTAACGATTCAAGGGTTAGGCAAGTCGTGGCAATAGCACTAAAAAAACCTCCAAACACCAAAGCAAAGTTTCCCAATTGCTCTGCCCACCTTGGCGTATTGTGTTTGCCAAAGTTTCTAAGGCTAAATGTTGCTTTTACCATTTTTGTCTTTTTTATCAAACCAAGACTTTATTGTTTTAAAACCTATAATGATTGAAGTTATTCCTGCAACCATTTGGATTGACCACAATATCCAATGGCTTACACCTTCAACAAAAGGCATCCATTTGGCTATTGTGCTTATAGCCCATAAAAGAGTAACCACAATGAAGGCTGCTCCATCATTTGCTTGGTTCGGGTGGTGGTGTGTGTTTATCGAGAAGTCCATCTAATCTTTTTTTAAATTGTCTAAGCCGTTTATATTCGACAAGTTTTATTGATATTGAAATTAAGTTTGCCACAATAGAGGTAATCCCCGCTAAAGAGCCAACCACTACAAGCCATACTTCCCACCATTGCATGAACCATTGTTAATAAAGGTTATTGATTTAATTTTCACTTTTAGTTAACTTTATTAACGGTTAATACTATGGATGGAATAGCAGGGTAAGGTATGGTCAAGTCTGCTGGTTCATATAAAATTTCGATGCTATCACTTTGCGTCCACATAATTTGACAATATTGCCCTGCCGTAGAAATGTCCTGAAAGAAGTTCCAAGAGGCTACAACAAAGTGGCCTGCGCCCTGCATCGTTACTTTGGTAGAGCTTTGTGGCACATCAATCCCATTCTTACTAAGCCAAATAACAACCTCCCTCAAAGCACTCCCGCTTGGCCTATGCAACTGCGCTGAAAATTGTATATTATAAACACCAGGCGTTGCGAAGGTTATCCGTGTTGGGTCGCCTGAACCATCATTAACTATACTTACACTTGAAGATTGAACCGTAGTGTTAAACTTCATTGCAGCAATACCATCAATAGCAACGGTTTGCGTTGTGGTGTCCAAAAAGTTTCCGAAAGGACTTGACTGCGCTTGGCTTAAAACCCAAGATGAGCCTATGTAGGTATAAACACCCGCAGGGGTAGCATCGGTGATATACGCAAGTTGCCCATCAGTTACGTTTTTAAAAGAAGAAATTTGTGCAAGGGTAAACTTTGGAATATTAATACCTTCGGAGAAATTTAGCACAACGCTTCTCCCTTGGGTTGGATTGTTTGCCGTAATTCCATTTGTAGATAAAGAAGTGTTCGATGTTGCGTTAACTCCTAAATTAACCCAAGATTCATTTATCCCTTTTAATATTTCTTCTTGCCTTGTCATTTTATGAAAACTGTTTTTAGAATTGGAGAAATCCCTGATTCAGAAATAACAAATTCCGATTTTATACGGCAGTTGTATTCCTTTAGAACTTCGTTTATTTTTTCAGTACACTCTTGCTCTTTCTTTGCCACAAATTCGTTTATATCAAACTCAGGCACGTTGCTTTCTTGTTTATTTTCCATTTTCTTTCTTTTTTTATTTACGATTAAGGTTGAGGTGTGTTGTAAGTGTCGTCCACCCATTGAGCCGCTTGAACATCAAGTTGAGCCAAAGCCTGTTCAATAGATAAGCTATTGTCAAGGTTGAACACTTGATAATCGGTTTGAAGAAACTTGTCAGGGTGTGGGTTTCCAACAAATTGACTAACAATAGTAACCGCCTGCGTTGTTACACCTGTCACAAGGTCAATTTTGGGCGAACCCTCCACATTTGTTTTAAGAAATTCTACTTGCATTTTTATTTATTCTTAATTGTTTATACTAAAGTTACTGTTTTTCTTACTCCTCCAACGGTAAAGAACAGGCTCGTTCCATCAAACTCAAATGCTCCATTTTCAGGGGTTGTAAGATTTGTTCCTGCGGTTAGTTTTAATGGTGCCGTTCCTGCTGTTGCCGTCCCTGCGGGTAAGTGTATTCTTGCCGTTGGTGATGTGTTCGTGCCAAGTGCCATGTAGCCATCATTTACTGTAAACATTCGCGCACCTGTTGACTTTGTGAAGTAGACCGTATTTGAAGTAATATACATTTCGGCCATAATCGTTGCACCAAGCGAAGAATATCCGCCTATAATTACTGTGCCGCTGCCTGAATAGATTTCTACTGATGTTTGGGTACTTGTGTTCCTAAACCTTGCCTGTGAACTTTGGTTGCCTGGACTAATAACGTCTAAAAAGTAACTTGGTGAACTTGTTCCGATTCCTACTCTTCCATTTGCAATATCAAAATGAAGGCTTGCACTTTCACCATAAACTCCTGCATTATTAAAAGGTATTCTACCTGATGTGCCAGATGTTATGGTTGTGCTTCCAACGGTGATGCCCGAACCCGAAGCTTGCCAAGCAGGTAAGCCTGCGCTAACTCCAAGAACTTGACCCGAAGAGCCAATTCCAAGCCTTGTTAGATTTCCGCCTGAATTTCTATAATAAATATCACCCGTTGCATCAGAGCCAAGTGTCATTGTTGCTTGACCAATGATTCCTGTCCAAGTCCCTGTGGTAATTGTTCCAAGGGTTGTGATTGAAGTTTGTCCAACATAAGTTGAGGCAATATCAATCGTGTTTCCGCCTGTTACCGTGATGCGATTGGTTGTTCCAATAACGGAAGATAAACCACCAAGAGTAGCCCAAGAAGCACCATCGTAAACATACAGCCCTGTACTTCCATCCGTTTGATATACGATTTGACCCGCTTGTGGATTTGGCAATGCGGCAATTTGAGCGGCAGTTAGTTTTGTTGCATTAACTCCGTCAATGAAATTTAAAGCAACAGCTCTTCCTCCGTTCGGATTGTTTACCGTAATTCCGTTTATAGGGTTAGAAATATTACTCGATACGTTTATGCCGTATTGACTCCAACTTTCATTAAAACCCTTAACTATTTCTTCTTGTCTTGTCATCGCCTATATTGATTGAAGGTAAAAATTCACTATTGTATATCCGCCACTTCCATCAGGAACAAAAACTGTGTAAATAAACAATCCGCAATCGCACGTTAATTGAAGGTAGCCATTAGAATCATCAGGTGGCGATTCGATATACAACAGTCCGCTTGATGGCGTATAAGTGTAGTTGTACGTGCCTGTTAATACATTGTTGGTGTAAACCTCAACAGACGATTCGCTGATGAAAACAAACTTTAATACATCTTCCCCTACGGCAGGCAGCGATATATAAGACCCGCTATCTGGCCCTGTATAATTAAACTTGCCAATAGAATCTAAAGTATAACCATTCAATGTTTCTATATTGCAACATTCTCCACTACAATCTTTTGTAAAATCCTCGGACACTTGTAATGTGAATATCACAGGCAATGGTGTTCCTTCTGAATCTTCAATTATTGCATATCCATTTGCGCTTGTTGCAGCACAATTAAAATCTATGGTCAGATAAAAAAACTCCCTAAGTACAGGAGTTCCCATAACGGCAACATTTGATTCACAATCAAAATCATAGCTGTAGTAGTCGTCTGAGGTTATAGGCGACCAAGTGTACTCATTGCTTCCATTAAAGGTTATATACGTTCCCATAAATGCGTCATATGGAGCAGGCGGAGGGTTCAGTAAGTTGTAATTATCTCCGTTTATGTTCATTGCTGAAACAAGAAACTGCCCATTGTCAAGGTCGCATACCGTACAGCAAGCTTCGGGAACGACACAAGTGTTTAGTGGAATTGATTCAATTGTGTTTGAAGCCCAAGAAGATGTTGTTCCGTAGTTGTCGTAAATTGTTATATCGTAAGTGGCGTTTTGAGCCAATGCAGCAATTTCGGTGCTTGTAACAGTTGTAACAAAACTTCCGCTACTTAACCCTGTGTCTGAAAAAGTATACACAATATTTCCGTTTACATAAATTCCAAAAGAATTTGGTAATGGAGAGCCTGAATATGAAAAGTTTATTGTCATATAAACAACTCCATCAATACAATTAAATTCAGCATCACTTAAATAAAGCGATTCACCTCTCTTGCTTGTTGGTTCGGTGTTGACATAATCCTCGCAGTTGCAGTCGCAATTCTTGCTTGCCTTGTTTAAAATTGACTGAACTTCGGTTGGCCCAAGACAAGGTTTGTCAGCAAGGACAACAACCTCCGAACAACCATTTAATGTTTTTTCTCCATAAAAACCCAAGGTAAAAACATTGCCACTCGCATCAGTAAGGTATATGTTTTCAAAGAACTTATCATAGGTGACTTGAAAAATATTAGCACCGCTATCTATGTTTAAAACACCTGTAACAGGGTCGTATGTGTATCCAACGACGCCTGTTGTTCCATTTGCAAGTTGTTGCGTTAATTGCGTTGCATCAAAATACCACCAACTCCCTACACCCTTAGCATTTTCATTATCATCATCATACATCTCGTAAAATGTATTTGTTGCTGCATCAAAATAACTGTTTATTATAAACTGATTGCCTTCAAAATTCATTTGGCAACCACTTGAATAGGCCGTTACAACATCGTTTTCAGGAACATAACCCTTTACCGCATTGACATAAAGAAAGCCGTAGCCAATCTCCCTCATATTCCCTTCACACTTTTGGCCTTGTTTTTCCATAACCAAGGAATCGCCCATTCTTTTACCAAGGCAACACCAAGCTAAGGTGGACTGTCTTTTTATGTCGGCTGCTGTTAACATTATATTGGCAATATACGATAAAGTACGGTTACTGTTATATCACTATCCCCTGCCGTTGGGTTTCCTGTACCAACCTGAACAATCAATGGCGTGTTTACCCCAATTTGAGTGTCGGTAATTGTAGCAGATTTTGTTATTTCAAAAGATACATTTCTTGTTACTGTTCCAAACAAAAATCCATTTGCAGTTAAACTTGCTTGACTAATTACAGAACCTAAAGAAAGTATGTTTAAAACTCCACTTGTAGCATAAGCAGTTGTGTTGTAAGTCATACTTGCAGTTGCAGAAACTACTTGTATAGCCAACCCTGCGCCCGGAGCAGCCACAATCGTCAACGGAGTAGCATTTAAGGTTAAAACACTTGCTGTGGGGATTGTTATACTTGCATAATAAACAGTAGCATATCCACTATTTACACCAAGAGCCGTTTGCATTTGAGCAACGGTTAAGGCTGATGGATTAGTAGTTCCGCCTGAAACATTCCCCAAAAAGGTTTGGTCAGCAATGGTTTGATATTTGGCGTGAGTTACTGCATTGTTGGCAATAGCTGCTGTGTTTACCGAACCTGGGCTAAAATCAGTACTTACAATCCATCCTGTTGAAGAAGCATCAGCATACACTTGAACATCCCAAGAAGTGCCATTGTAATTGCAATCAGCAAAACAAGGTTGACCCATTTGAACATTGTTAAGAACAGTTCCCAAAATGGTTACAGTTCCACCCGCATTGGTGCAAGTGGCTTCATAACGAATCCTTACGTTCATATTCAAAAGTGGAGTTCCACCAAAGATAACGCTGTTGTTTGCTACAAGGGCAGCAGCACCGCCAATGACATATTCGCTAAATGTGTCAGTATCGTTAACGGTAAATGTTGCGCCTGCTGCGTTAACCGTAAATATCTGTGTGTTAATTATTTTTGGCATTGTTATACTTTTTTAAGACCCCAAGCAGTAAAGAAAATTAACCCCCAATCGTTAGCAAATTGATTTTGTATAAATGGAATTAAATATAAACCGTTTACGTTATCAAAATCAGTTGAATAAGTTATGTCATAAACAGATTCAGAAAGCCTTCCTGCGGGGTCTTCAAATGAGCCAGTAGAAAAACCTGTAAAAGGAACAGAGGCAATATTTGGTTGAGTTATAAAATACTTAGAGTGGCTTCTAAATGTTGTATTTGTTATACGAGTTATTGTTCCTTCAATATGCAAAAGAATATTAGAACTTGGCTCTGAATTACCCTTTGTAAAACCTTGAAAAGGGGCAGCGTAAACAGCACCCCCTAAATTTCCTTGGTCGTTAAAGGCAACCCCAACAGCTTGCATACCCCTTATTCCTGTGTTGGTGTTTGATAATACCATTTGAAATTGAATGGCATCATCTTCATTTCTAAACCATTTGTCAGAAACAGAGCCTGTTCTTATTTGTATATTAGAAATAGGGCCTGGAGCAGATACATTTTGAAAACCCGAATCAGCATATCCGCCTGAAACATTCGTTTGTTGGTTTTCAGTATAACTCAAACTATCAATAACGGCAACACCATTCGTTCCATTTGTACCATTTGTACCATTCGTTCCATTCGTGCCGTTTGTTCCATTTGTTCCAGCAGTACCTTGTGGCCCTTGAGAGCCAGCAGGGCCTTGTGGGCCTCTTAATATTCCGTTGCAACAAGTGCAATTATTTGATTTGCAGTTACACATTTTAGTAAGTTTATTTACAACCGCAGTCGCAGTCAGAACAATATTTCTTTAACTTTTTAATCATATCCAATATGGCAGCAATATTCACCCCGCAACAAGTCGTTGCTTCAACTGATTGAAGAAGCGTCCAAATGTTGAAAAGCTCTATTGTTCCACCTTGACAACCACAACTTGCCGCAGCTTTCTTTTCGTAGCAGCAGTAGTATTCGCAGAGGTTAACATAGTAATATTCGGCAGTATATACATCACCCGTATTAGTCGTATATGTTACAACAAGGTAATAAATATCAGACTTTCCAATAGTGGCTATGTATGGAATATTGCTAATGTTCGGAAGAACAGAAGAAACATCAATCCCCGAAGTTTCAATGGAGAAAGTTTCCGTAACAGGGTTGTAAACGCTAATGTCCAACCTTGCAGAAACAATGCTTGTAATTGCCACATTCGGCAAGCCCCATCCGTTTAAATTGCTGTTAGAATAAGGGCAGGTAGTGTCGTATATTTCAACCTTCGCACAATTGTTATTCATGCAAACATTAATCGAAGGTATAAGTACACTTGATGGTGCTGATGGTGTTGGCATGGATACAAAATTATGCTATTATAACATAGGCAATAATTGCATTCAATTTCGTGTCGCTTTTATTGACTTAACTTATTGGAAATGTGTATATTTGCATTATGCCAAGAAAAAAGCTACCACCCGAACTAAAGAAAGTTGCAGTTAGGGTTTATATCAAACAGAAAGACATTGAACTTCTTGGCGGAGTTTACAAAACACAGGACTTTTGCCAAACATCTGTTGACGAAAGAATATTGAAGTACAAAAGAAAAGCAGGGTTGATTTAGTAACCCTTGATTACGTAGTCAATCTTTTTTGACTCTTCTTTTGGTTGTTTATACGCTTTTATCTTTTTCATATAGTTAGGTATAATTTTTTCTATATTTTCTTCATCTAACTTTTCGCCTCTTCTTTGAAGTAAAATAAAGTGAGTAGCAAATTTATTTCCGTTATAAAACACTTCGTTTATTTCTTTTTTAAAAGGCTCTTTTTTGCCATCTTTTATTGGATAGCCTTCAAGTTTACTTTTGTTTTCTCTATGGTTTATTACACTTTTTATAAAGTTGCCTCGAACTTTCATAAAGGTCGAATATTCTTTAGAAGAAATATTCTTTATACCATCTTCATCAATAACAGCAATTTCATTTGGATAAGGATAGGTTGGCCTATATTTTTTATCTTCAAAAAGTTTCCATATACCCTTTGATTCCTTCTTTTCAGTAATCAAAAATTCATTTTCAACCATTATAGGCTCGCCAAGTGCATTCATTCTTGGCATATTATACATATTGCTTATTATGGGTATGCCGCTTAAAAGATTAGCAGTAAATGTTTTTTCACCTTCGCTTCTTCTTGTTTCTGGCATTGGCATATCCATATAATCAAGATAGTAATTATAAGATTGCTCAATAAAATTTGAAAACGGTACAACGGCAGCTTTTAGGTTTTTAGATGCCCACTTACCAAGGTCTTGTTGCCACACGCCTTTATCGTTTTTATTTGCTATTGCAGAAAATAAATCAGCCAACCCTGTTAAGAAGGTCATATCAAAAAAAGTTCTTGAGTATGTTTTAAATAAAGAATTTGTGAACTTTACTTCAAACTCATCATCACTTGATTTATACCTTGTTTGGTCTTGAATGTTTCCAACAGTTGCAAATAATAAAACAAAAGGAGTATACTTATAGCTTACATAATCATTTCCTATTCTTATTGAATATGGCCTCCATCCTTTTGCTAAAAGTTCATCCCTTTCTTTTCTCGTACTTGGGCCTGCACCCGAAACTTCTGTTTCATAATCTTCATCATCATCATCTTTCGGCCTCAATAAGTACAACATACTTGCGGCACTTAAAGAAAAAGCAAGAACAGCCTTTGCCCTTAAATCCGCTTTTTCATTTTCAGTTAAGGGGCTTTTTTCGTTAAACTTATACTTATTGGTTGTTACTATTCCAAACCTTTCAAGATTCCTATTAATAGCTTCGCTTATAGAGCCCTTTTCTGTCACAGAACGAGCAATAGGTGCTAAACCGAAGTTTCCATAGTTAAAAGCATCATTTGCTACGTTTCCAATAATATTAACAAAAGGAATAACCCTATTCATCAAAGGAACTCCTTGTATAAAAGAATTTAAGTTCCTTGCTAAAAGGCCAATAAACCCTTCAGGCGTTTGTGTATACGTTGCTCTTTTGGCGTAAATTTTAGATTCTTCTTGTATATCTTCGGGTAGATTTCCAAATATATAATAATATACTTGTGAATCCCTATCTATGCCAGCCTCCATAATTTGACTTTTTCTTTGCTCGTCAGTTAAATCCAAGTCATCATTTATTTGACTAACCCTTTCATTATAATCTGCATCTGCTTGTGCTATAAAGTTTTTTAAAGTAGGGTCGTTATTGTAAATTTCGTTTATAAACTTTTGATAAGCTTCCGAAGATGTCATGCCCTTATTATCTCTTTTGGCTTTATCGTAAGCCAACTGAAAAGCCCTTTTATATTTTGCTGATTCGTAATATAAAGCATCAACACCACCCATAAGCCTCGTAACATATTTCAACTGCTTATAACCTTTTCCTACAAGACTTGTCGGATTCCAATCTTCAATGCCCCTAAAGCCTTTAATCTTTTCTCTTGTCGGTATTTTACCTGTAAGCAATGCAGATTTAAAACCAGGAATCCCTTCGCCTTGCAAGCCTATTAATAACCCCTTTAAGGCTGTACCTAAAAATCTATAATCACCCTTTGAAATAGCTCTTATAGTGTCAATGGATAATAATTCTATTGCCTTTGATAAGTTTGAAACAAAGTTGCCTTCTTGGGTTTTAGGCCCTGAAAGTATGTTTCCGTAAAAAATGGAAGTCATAATTTCAGAAAAAGTAAAAGGAGATAAAGAGTTTAATTTTTGAGCAAGCCTATAAATTTCCCTTGTTTGAAAAGGGCTGCCTTCTGAAAACTTTGTTATATTATCTGCAATCCTTTCTATTTCATTTGCATCCCTTTCGCTTAATTCTTCTATACCAAAAGCTTTCTCTAAGTAAGGCTTTAACTCTTCATCAGATAAAATTCCCGACCTTGACGCTTCTGCTAATTTTTCCCAAGATTCTTTCCTTTCTCTTGTTTGTTTATTAAGCCCCTTTAATAGCTTTTTCTTTATGCCTTCTTGCTTGTTTTTTACTCTTGTATCAAACTCTGAATTTATCTTATCAACGATAGAAGCAGCGTCAGACGGCTCAAGCCCAAGCTTGTCCGTGATTTCTTTTATTGTTTTACTTCTTTGAGATTCACCAAGCCCTTTGCGTAATATGGTTTCAAGATTTTCTTGTATAGTTTTGCCAACAAGGGTTTTAATGTCTTTATCTTCAAACATAGAAGAAAATTCAGAAGATGCGTCAACATTACTTGTTGTATCAGAAACGTCTTGTCCTTGATTTTTTAATATAGACTTACCCTCTTTGTATAATTCAAGCAAATAGGGTTTAATAGCTTTGCCAACATCCTTTGTCATTTGCTTTGAAAATTCAGCAAATGTTCTTGCGCCTAATTCAATATTTGTAGCGGCAAGCTCGAATAATTCAGGGGTAATCCCTCCGCTTGTAAAATAGCCGCCTTTTTTTATTTGTTCTTTTAATAATTTCTTTTTATCAATAAGCTCTTTTATCCTACCTTCATTAAGATTTGTTTTTGATTTTGCCTTACTTACCTCTTTTTGTTTTTCATCAGTTGATGTTGTTTGTGGCCGATATTTTTGTAAAATCTTGCCAACTATCTCCCTTACCTTCTCATCGCCCAATACCTCGTCTATTGCTTGCGTATTTGCATTTTTAAGCTGCATAGCAATTTGTTCCATCTTTTGTTTGTTCAAATCACGCAACCTTTGGTTTCTTTCTTGTATAATTTCCCTTGCTTTTAATTTAGCAAATACCCCTCCCATTAATTTGACAATATCAAATATGTTTATAATTTGGATTGTTCTTGCGCCTTCTTTTGCTATTTCCGCATACTCATTTGCAACCTTGTTGAACATTTCATAGTTCTTGTCCTTGCTGAATCGTTTCATAAGTTCAAGACCTATTACTGTTTTTACAGGCCCGTACATTTTTGAATTTACATCAGGGTTAAGAAAATCATCAGCGATTTCTTCGACAGAATAAAGTTCAAAAATCTTATTTACAGCCGCTTTAACTTCTTCATTTGGAAGAACTTTATAGTAATAGTTTTCAAGTTTTTTAATTCTTTCCGCTATTCTTTTTGAAGAAAAAGTTTCAACCGTTTCTAATGTTCTACTTTTCTCTGTTTCAGTTTTTCTTTCTAAAGCAGGTTCTGAATAGTCTGGCCTTCTTCTTTCTTCGGTAGTTGCTTCAACTAAAATATCGTCAACTTCGCGAGAAGTTAATCCTAACTTTTTAAAAGCAGGAACAACCATCTCTTTTATTTCCTCATAAGTTAACCCAGCAAGACCTTTTATTATATTTCGTAAATCTTCTATTATCGAAGTTCTTTCTTCTGGTGTTATATTTTTCTTTCCTCCAAACTTGGTAATTAAATTATCTAATCCTTTGGCAAGGTCATCTTTATATTTTTGTTTAACCGAGTTTTCTTCTTCTTGCTTTCTATAAGCCTTTTCTTCGACTCTTTGACTATTTGAATAAGTTTTTCTTTCATTGTAATCTACATTAAATGCTTGTTTTATTGCTTCTTTTTTTGAAATACCTTCCTTAGCCTCCTCAAACAAACCCGCTTCTGTTCCTTTTGTCAATTCGCTATATTTAACAAAAGATGTTGGCTCTGTTTTTGACCTTGTAGTAGTTCCGACTATATCAGCCTGTGTTTTAGCTGTATTTAATATTTCTGCAATCTTTAAAGCAAGCGGAGAATAAATATCTTTTGGCGTTTTGTTGTCTACAAAAATATCTCCTTGAGAAAGCCAAGCATTAAAATCAGAGCTACCGCTTGCCATAAAATCGGAAATAGCAATTATCGCCTCTTGAACATCCGCTATGATACTTTTTCCTGCTCCTGCGCTTAGTAAATATGGTAAAGACTTTTTAATACCCTCACGTTGTGTGTTGGACAACCCTTCAAACATTTGAGGAAGATTAGAGTCGCCATTCTGAAACAAGAACTGTGTAAATAAGCTCTCAACGTCCTCGATACCAACAGAATTTAGTTTGCCATTTGTGATTATAGTGTTGGCAATACTTGTATTGATATACGGACGTATAAGTTGATATATCTCATCTGCATTATCTCTAATAGATTCTTTAATTGTTTCACCCGCTGAAATCATTTTAGCAAGGCTCGCTTTAACTTTTGAAGGAAGCCTACGAACAAGGGCAGAAGGGTCAATCCTTCTTTTCCCTGCGGTTTCAAGGTCTTTTACATCGTAGTTTCCAAGTTCAATAGCTTTTTCATCAGTTGTAATAACCTCACGAACAAGCATTGGGTTTTCCATACTTTCAACTTGTTCTTTGGTAAATCCAAATTTCTCTGCATTTGCAGCTAAGTCTTGCTTGTACTTTTTATTGCCAATAGCATATCCTTTTTTAATTCCAGCACCCCTGCTGTTCCCTTGAATAATCTCATCCCTTTCATTTGCAACAGGCGCACCTTTATACGCCCCTGAATCTTCTCCAAGCTCATCAAACCTTGGGTTGTTTGCAAAATCATCTTCTGCTTGCAAACTTGCTTGGTCGTTTCTATTTTTTGGTTGACCTTCGGGTATAAAGAAATTTGGATTTCTCAAACCTCCTTCGTGTGAAGGCTGAACTCTTTTTGCTTCAGCAAGTTTGTATCTAAAAGGAACTACAACACCACCACCGCCAGGTTCGCTTGTAAACCTAATATACCCACCTTTCTCCGAAACAATACCTTGTCCTTTTTCGTTTCTTGTATACGTTATTCCGTCAATGGTGAATTTGCCTGCCCTTCTTCTTTCTGCGGCAAGCCCTTCAATCAACAATTCTGTTTCTTCATCAAGGGCAATCGTGGCTTCTGCGGAAGTTATTTCTTCTTTGCTCGGCTTGGCAGCTTCTTGCCCTTGCTTGCCTTGTCCCATTCCTTGACCTTCACCCCCTGCTTCTCCAACTTTTCCTTGTTGGCGTGAAAGAACGCCCTCTGCGCTTTGCTTTTGTACGGCATCTTGAATTGATTTTATAGTTGGTATATTCTTAACAACACCTTGGGCAATAAATTCGTCCAAAAGTCCATTGTGCAACTTTTCGGCAAACTCTTCAAAAGAAAGTGTCTGCCCTTGGTATTTGACCTCGCAAGCCATATTAGAATAATTGTTTCTCTAAAGTAAGAAGTTCAAACTTGCTCATTACATTAACCCCTTCAAGCATATTCAGCTTGTCGCTATATTCAGCAACAGACTTGGTTTGTATATCCGTATATGTTCTAAGGAAGTTAAACGTGGCAATATCGCCTTTGCCAAAAATCTCATCAGAAGTGTCGTTGTACTCTTTCCAAAGGTTGTACTCAAGTTCATAAGCCTTTACAAGAACCTCAAATAGTCCACTAAAAACAATTTGTGGTGTTTCAACGATAGGCAAATTAACGTCAATGTTCCAATCGACAAGGTACGTTTCAATACCCTTTGCGTGGGAAAGTTCATCAAGAGATTCGGCTGCAAAGAACTCTGCGGCTTTTTCGTAACCCACACCTTTGCAGTAATTAGAAGCGGCTCGGTAGAAGTAGAAAGCCTTGTACTCGTCATTTAAACGTGGCATTAAAAGGCTAACAATCTTTGCGTCAAGTTTTTTTGGAAACTCAGGCATAACCATCATTGGAGAATCGAGTATCATTATGGACATTCTTTAGATTTTGTTATAATTCCTTCTCTTTCAAGTTGTGCAAATATAGGCTTTATATTGTCAAAAATGTTTTTTACCGTTGGCATTTTTTCTAAAGTTTGCCTATACGCTTTTGCTGCCTCACGCTTTTGAGAGCCTTTGCCTTCAATAGCATAAAACTTTGCTACGGCATCTGCAATGGTTGCTTTTACTTCTTCTTGGACTTGGGTTTCGGCACGCAGTTCGGTACTTTCTTGCCCGCCTTGGGTTTCATTCCCACCATTTCGTACCCCTTCCA
>Ga0181363_1000299_pt1 | contig 14502 bp, 29 predicted proteins | sample Fa13NDMLBSN_FD_130109 | JGI IMG/M metagenome (GOLD analysis project Ga0181363, IMG submission 130109) | Freshwater viral communities from Lake Michigan, USA - Fa13.ND.MLB.S.N | ecosystem: Environmental > Aquatic > Freshwater > Lake | place: USA: Michigan | collected 2013-09-23
ACACCCCTCATCGCGCCCTTCAGCGCCTTCACGAGCCCCATCGCGGCCTCGTAGTGCAGCGTCAGCGTCGCCATGCGCTCGTCGTCCACGAGCACGAGCACGTCGAAGCAGGGGCGGTCCCGGTCGTCGGTGTGCCCGGCCTCGAACGTGATGCTAACGGAGCACCCTGCGCCGTTGTGGTTGCGCGCGTCGTTGTCGGTGATCGTTGGTGTCATGCTGAAGTAACCGCTCATTTGTTCATCCCCCACGGCGGCGGCTTGTGGCCGAGCTGCTCGCGCATCCGGTCGTTGGTTCGTTGGCAGAGCACGAGGCGCTCTTCGAGTTCGGCGACGTTCTCGCGCTCAATGCGCAACTGCGTCTCCAGCTCCCGCGCGCGGGCAACGAGCGCCACCACGTCCGCGCGTGCGTCGCTGTTTGCAAGTCGGCCCTCAGGCCAGCGTCCTTCGATTGCGTCGAGGATTTCTGGAATGGTGCTGGTGAATGGCACCGGCGGCAACGGTTTCCACGGCTTCATGGCTTCCTCTTGAGTAGTTCCGCTTCCAGGCTGAGAACCATCGACTTGAGCATGGCGTTCTCGTGCAGCACTGGCGATATGTTGACGGCTCGTGTCGCCTCTTGCGCGTCGAAGAGTTGCAGCATCAGGTCGGTGTTCGCGCTTCGGGTGTGCTCGAACGCGTCTTTCCACTTGGCGGCTTCCGCCTCCAGCTCCCGCACGCGGGCGATGAGCGCGGGAACGTCGGTGCGGGCGTGGGCGATAAACGCACCGTCAAAGCCGAGGCCGTCTTCGCCTTCAACGTGGTTGTTGTGAACGCGCGCGAGGAAGTGCACCGATCGCTCCCACCCAGGCTTGAACTCGATGACGCCACACGGCGGAACCTCGACGTAACCGCACCCCTCGTCATACGTCCATGGCCCCGGCGTCGCCGCGTTCGCGCGGGCTTCGATTTCGTTGAGGTTCATGGCTTCATCTTCGCTGTCTCCGCGTCAACAAGACGCAGCTTGATGGCATTGAAAAACACGGTGTTCGCACAGTGCGAGCATGTCACGCAGACGAGCGGGATGATTGCCGCACCCGGTACGTGTACGCCGTCGCAGTATTGCCGGACTTCTCCGACCATCGGGATTTCCCATGGCCCCTGGTTGCCGCAGACGTGGCAGGTGCGCGGCGTCGGCCATGCGCTATTGAGTGCCTCCAACGTCGATTGCCGTACGTTCGTCGGCATCATGGTTCCCCCGGAATCGGAAGCGCGCGGATCGTTTGCGCTGCCTCGGTTCGCGAGATCATGGAGCGCATGATCGGGTGCATTGCGCTCGCACACGCCCCGCGCATGGCCTCCGCGCCTCGGCGGAAGGCGTCTTGACTCGCGACGCGGTTCGCATCGGGTAGCTTCCGCAATTGCTCGCGGTAATCTTGCACCTCCGCCCGCGCCTCGTCGCGCTCGCTTTGCAGCCGGTCGCGCTCCTCGTTCGCCCATTCGAGCGCCGTGCGCAGGTCGGTGCGGGTCATGGCTTCACCTTCAGAATTGCCCGCACCGCGGCTTTCGCATCGTCTGCTTCACGCCGCGCAGCCTGCAATTCCTTTTGCGCGTGTGAAAGGGCCGCCATTAGTTGCACGACCTTTTCGTCGAGATTCTTCACCGTCGCGTACACATGTTGAAGCATGTCGCCATGCGGAACGCCTCCGCGCTCGCGAACGGTCGAAAGCGCATCCTCGAAGCACGGGTAACAGTACCGTTCGGGCTCCGCTTCTCGCGTTGGCGAGAATGACATCCACCGATTGGTAATTTGGTCGCACGCCATGCACTTGCGACCGTGTGCGCTTTCCACGCGCATTCGTAGTTGAGCGCTCATGGCTCCTCCGGGATCGGCAGGGTGCGGATGGCGTCGCGCACCGCTTGTTTCATTTCGCTCGCAAGTGGCCGAAACTTCGTCATGCGCTCGTATGCCTTGTCTCCGCCACGGATCGCACACGCCTCGCGCATGGCCTCTGCGCCCCGGATGTAGGCACCTCCTATGATTCTCTCCCACCTGTCTTCGTAGTATCGCACGTCTGCCTCCAAGTCTTCCATTCGAGACAGAGCCTCGTCGCGCTCGCGTTGCGCGTCCATCATGCGCCGCTGCGCGAGCCCCTGTTCAGACGCGGCGGCGTCCGCCAACTCTCGGAGCCTCTCACATCGCGCCCGCGCCTCGTCGCGCTCGCGTACCAGGTCCGCATGGATTAGCGCGGCGTCAATCACGCGAGCCTGCGCCTCGTCGCGCTCGCGGCGGTAGTTCTCCACCAGCGCAGCCATCGCCTCGTACCTTGCGCGTTCGCGCTCTGCGTCATCGCTCATCGCTTTCCTCCAAGCAGGTGAACTGCACCAGCAAACATGCGCCGTGCGAACTGCTCGCCGTAGGACGACGCGGCCTCTCCTCGGTTGAACCCAGCGGTGATGATCGTCGGCATGCCCTGCTCCTCGCGGTGGCGGATGACGCGGTACAGGTCGCCGGCCTCGTCCTTCTGACCGATCACGTCATCGACGATCACGAGCCGCCTCGTGCGTGCACGGTGCAGCGTGTCGGGCTCGTCGCCGAGACGGGCAAAGCGGCGGGCGGAGCAGATCTCGTCGGCGTGCACGAACATCGGGCGTTCGAGACGACGCTCGCCAGCGCGAAGGACGAGGGCGATGGGCATCATGAGCGCGAGGGTGGTCTTGCCGGAGCCGGTCGGTCCGACGATGACGACGAACGGGGTGCGCCCGTCGCGGACGGAGAGCTGGTCGAGGAGCGGGTCGAGCACGGCGGGGGTTCCGTTCTCCATGAGCTTGGCCACGATGGGCCGGTAGCGTTCGGGCAGGTACGTTGCGCCCTGGCTGGCGAGGAGCTCGGCCAGCGAAGGCGGAGGAGGAGCGGCAGCAGCGGGCGGTGGAGCCTTCTGCGAGGCCTTCATCAGGGCGGCGATGGTTGCCGCGAGCGGGTCATCCCCAGTCAAATCGTTGTTCATCGGGTTCTCCTAGCCAGTACTTCCTGGCTTCCTCGGGGTCGGTGGGAATATCTCGTGGGTGCGGCTGGCGCAGGTTGTTGCCAGTGTTGACCGGCGCAAGGCGCTTGGTCGTACGGTCGCCCGCGTAGTCGTTCATCATCCAGTGCAGCGTCAGGCTCTTGCCGAGCCCGTGCCTGCGTCTCACGGCGTCCGTCATGGTCTCGCCCGCAGAGGCAATGGCTTCGGCAAAGGCAGCCGCGCGCGTCTCGTTCGCCATGCCAGTCACGCAGGATGGGGAGCCGGTGATAGCCGTGACGGCAGCGTTGAACTCAGCCAAAGCAAGCTTCCCCTTGGACGGCTGGCGGGGCTTGCGCGTCTTGCGCGCAACCTCCTTCTCCGCAGGAGAAGAGGTCTTAGTCTCTACTCTCTCTCTAGGTGCGTAGGACTCTGCGTTGGAGTCTACGACGTGTTCGACGTTGTGTTCTACGTAGAACGACTTCTTCTTCTCCTGCTTTTTCCTGTAGTACGCTGCGTCTCGTCGCTTCTGCGCAAGCGCGGATCCGATAAGCGAGTCGAGCTCTATCTCGATACCAGCGTCTGACAACTTGCGCAGTGCTGCGTTGACTTCGCGATACGGCGACCCGAGTCCGCCTGTCAGAAGTACGTGCTCAAGGACGACAAGAAGTGCGTCGCCAAGCTTGGCCGCACGGGCGGACTGAACGAGCGGGAGGTGGAGTTGCGCGAACGTGGCCATGGTCTACCTGGAATGCGGCAAGGCACTCGACAGGTGGAGGGGTCCACGCTATCTTCGTTCTTGCCCTGGATTGTGCCGCCCTCGGAGTCTTGCAGGATTCCGGGGGCAAGTTCTTTCTACGCTACTGCCCACCCGCGTGCAATCAGTTCATCGCCCCAGAATTTGGCCGGGTGTCGACGGGCACCAGTTGAGGCAGGGGCGCTTCGTCGGGTTCGAGCATGGTCCCGAACGCCGCGTGGACGGAGAGCAGCGCGTCCATCAGGGCGTCGTTCGTGTGCTCGATGAGGTCCTCGTTCTCAACCTCGGTGTTCCCGTCGGCCCGCATCATGCGGGTGAGCAGGGCCCAGCCGTCCTCGTCGCGCAAGTAGGTGCGCTCGGCGGTACGACCAGAGTCGTGGGTGATGAGGATGTGGATTTGCACGGGGTGGGCAGGCATGTCGGTCTCCTCTCAGCGCGTCGAGGCGCACATCCAGATGCAGTTGTACGAGAAGTCGTTGTCGCACACGCAGAGCGGCGACTGGCCGTACGGGCAGAACGGCGGGTAGGCAAGGCACCGAGAAGCCTGGGGCTCAGCGGCGGGGGCGGAGCTCGACGCAAGGGCGAGCATGACGGCGGCGATGAATGCGATTTTCATGGTGGTCTCCTTTGTCAGAACGGGAAGTCAGGGTCCGAGGTCTCGCCGAGGGCAGCGGGCGCAGCGTCCCAGTCCTCCGACTCGGCAAGCTTCTTGGGCGCGTTCTTGCGGATGCGCTCGGCCCACGCACGGGCACGGGCGGCGTCCTTCGCGGACCAGTCGGCGTACTTGGCCTTGGCCGGGTCCTGCGCCTGCTTGCGGCTGACCGCGTCAAGCATCCCGGACATTTCGTCGAGGAACTCGGGCGGGCAGTCGGAAAACTTCCAGCCCTTGTAGTCCGGGCCGGCCCACTTGCTCGGCACCATGCGCACCTCGGGGTTTCCGTACTTGCCGTCGAGGTCGGCGTCGTCGACCGTCTTCTTCTTGTAGTCCACCGGGGTGGTGGGCATGGACTTCATGATCTTGAGGAGTTCGTCGAGCTTCTGTTCAATGCGGCGGATATCGTCTTGCATGGTCGTGTCTTTCAGCGGGAGGAGCGGAGCTTTTCAGGGCATCCGAGAGCGGGGCAGTAGAAGCAGTGCTTGCCAGGGTTGGGGTCGGGGGTCTTCGAGCCGATGAGTTCGCGGCAGGTGCGCACGACCTGGCCGGCGTGCATGTGCAGGTCGAACGAGTCGAAGAGCCAGGTAACGGGCGTGACCTTGCCGGATTGCAGGCTCACGTAGACGGCGGTGGCTTTGACGGTGGAGACCTTCTCAGCCTCGGCGACCATGAGCGCCAGCGTCAGCAGCTGGGCCTCGTGGTCATCCGACTTCTTGCCAGTCTTCCAGTCGATGACGTGCGCAGTGTTCTTGCCGAGCACGACCACGTCAGCGGTGCCGTAGACGTGGCCAGCCTGCGCAGGGTATTCGCGGTGGCCCTTGAGGGTCAGCCGCTCGCAGAGCATCGAGTCCCGCCAGTGCGGTTCACGTTGGCCTTCGACCTTGGCATACCCGCCGAGCGGTGCGAGGTCGTAGGCCTGCTCGGCCAGAACCTCGGTCGCGTCGGCGAGCTCCGGGTTCAACCACCCCAGTGCGTTGCGCACCGGGATCTCGTACCCGGAGTCGAGCGGATCGATGGGCACCCATTGCTTGGCCACAATGGGCCCTTCAACGAGCTTGTGGAACTTGTTGCCAGCTTGGGCCGCTGGGCCCGGCAAACTCTCTTCCTGGGGCAGCCAGGCGCTAAGAGAGCATGCCAGCCAGCGACGAGCAGACGATGCGGTGACGAGCCGGATCACGTCGAGGCCTTGAGGGCGGCGACCTTGGCGGTGTACGCGGCGCGCAGGGTAGCGCGGTCGGTCTCGTTCAGGGCAGCAGCGGCCACGCTCACGGGCTTGAGTGCGTCGGGTGTGGCAGCGGTTTCGACCTGGGCCAGGAGTTCGGCGAGGCCTGGGCCCTTGGGCTTCTCGGCCTCGGCCACGGCGACCTTGAGGTCGGACACGTACTTGTTGTCATCGAAGAGCCCCAGGTGAACGTCGGCGGAGAAGCCGAGCGACGCGAGCGCCTTGCTCTCGGCGTCCGTGAGGCTCTTCTTCGGGGCTTCCTCGTCGGTGTACACACCGTGCTTGTTCTGCCCGACGAACGTGGTCTGCCCGAACGCCTCGACGCTGCCACGGTTTCCGTCGAGCACGTACCAGAGCTCGATGCGCACGACGTGCACGATCTCGCGACCGATGACCTGGTCCTTGTGCAGGATCGGCGCGCCTTCCTGGTACTTTTCGTCCAGGATTTTCGAGCCCCAGCCGATACCCTTGGGGCCGAACGCCTGGGTTGCGCGCTTCTGCTGGTAGGTGTGGTTGATCGCGGTCCCCCGGAATCCGCCGGAGCGGCTGAACGACTTGGTGTAATCGGGGTCGGTTGCCTGCACCGACTCCCACAGGGCGAGGTTCGGGTGGGCGGAGTCAATCGTGGTGACGGCGGGAGTAGTCTTCTTGGCGGCCATGGTTCAGCGTTCCTTGATGCGCCACTTCTTGGCGCGGGTTGGGGTGCGTTCGACGCGGTCAGCGTCGATCAAATAAGACAGGTCAGAAAGCAGCACCTCGTGCCGGGTGCGGGGCAAGTGCAGGTAAGCGGCGAGTTCGGCCAGGGTCATACCGGGGGCGTCAGCGGTGGCGAGCACAGCCTCGACAATCGAGGCGCGTCTCGCGCTGGCCAGGTTCCCACGCCCAGGATTTATCCACTCGGGGTGGCAGGTAGAGCCGAGATGAAGGGCGCTCACGCGCACGTTCAGGGCCTCGACTTGTGCGGCGAGAGCCCGCACCTGCGCGCTGAGCCGTAGCTCAAGGTCACGCAGGGCGGTCTCGCTCACGGGTTTCGGCGCGACGAACGAGGGCATCAGGGGTGCAGGTCGGAGCCGTGAACCTCGCGCCATTCAATGGCGTCAAGCACGCGGGCGAGCATGAACGATGCACCAGGCTCACCGTCGCGCACTGCTCGGGCAGCCTGCAGGAGTTTCCCGCGCTCGTGCTTGGCGCGCTCCAGTTGGGCTGAGAGTTCTACGATCCGTTCCATGTCATCCTCCATTGAGCCACACCTGGCAGCGGATCAGGCTGTTAAGCTCTTCGCGGGCGTGGCGCAGTAGCGCCAGGGTTTCGAGGTGCTCCTCCTCGGTTGCCTCACCCGAAAGCCGGCGGTCGGCCAGCTTGTCTAGGCGGTCGACCTCGGCGGTCATCATGCGGCGAGCGGTGGGCAGGTGGAACCCAGCTGCGCGCATGATGCGGGATTCCCGCAGGCGCACGAAGCCGGCGGCGACGGTCGATAGGCTGGAGCGCTTGGTCTCCAGGTAGATCGGGGCCAGGTCAGACCCGAAATGGTGCTGGGCAATGAAGCGACCAAGCTCTTCGCAGGCTTTCGAAGTGTAGAGTTCGAACGCGTCGAGGCTGGTGACAGGTTCACCGTGCGCGCATGCGTCGGCGTGTAGTTCAGCGGTTTTCATCGGGGCCTTTGGCGAACAGTAGGACGAGGGAGAACAGCACGCCCCAGGTTACGGGGCTTGCCAGTGAGAAGAGAGCCAGGGCCCCCGCGCCGTTAGCAGCGGCGGACCCGTGGCCAGTTAGTGCGAGGAATACGACGGCCAGGATTAGGATCCCCATCAGCCCCACCATCCCCGCTCGTGACGGTCTTGAGCGAGGCGGTCCTCGTATTGCTCGCGGTCGCGGTCGCGTGCGGCCTGCACCTCGTCGCGTGCGCGCTCGTCCCACGCCCAACGCTGGGCCCGGAATTCGTGACGAACCTCGTCGAGGTCGGGCATTGGGCAGCCGAGTTCCTCGCACGTATCGTCGAACCCGGTCATGAGCTCGTCGATCTGGCGATAGTACGCCAGGAATCCCTCCGGCGTGTTGTCGCCGTAGATATACCCCAGGTGGAACGCGACGAGTGCGGGCAGATTGTGCAGGGGGGGCCTGGTGCGCATGGTCACACCTCCCCCCGGAAGTGCATCGTCTCGTCGTCGGCGCGGAGTGAGCCGGCCAGGTGACGCACGACGCGGGCGCGCTCGCGCTCGTTCAGCGTGGCGAGCACGGCATCAGGGATGCAGCTGACGCGCACGTACCAGGATTGTGCGAGCACGTTCCAGATCGTGACCGTGTGATCGCGGTGGTATATCGTTTTCATGTTTCCTCGAAGCGCCACGCGGCGCGGTGGTCCCACCCCAGGAATTTGGGGCGGAGGGTGTTGCGTATCAGATCAAGGGCCGGGGTGCAATCTTTTTGTGCACCCCAGTAAATCATACCCAGTCACACCCGACGCGCACGCCCGCGCACGGGTGATAGTCGGGATGGGCGCGAAGCTTGGCAATGGCGACGCGATAGCATTGCCGCGCGTCTTGGATCGTCTCGGGCGACAGTGCCGCGTCTTCCGCGAGGTCAACCGCGTCTCCAGCGTCTTCCGCGATTCGGATTAGGTCGCGCAGAGTCATGGTGCCACCGACACGAGCGACCACACAAAAGCACCGGCAAAGCACGCCGACGCGGCGAGAATGCACGCGCATACATGGCGCACCGTTCCAGGCACCGGTTGCGGCAAAGCGTCAACGATGCGCGTTTCAATGGCGCGCATATGGGCCGGCAATGGGCCGATTGTGAGAATGGTTCCGGGGAGCATGGGATTTCTTTCTACGCGTTTCACGCGTCGACGGAACGCGACCATGAGTCACGCCGCGTCGACGCATGGCGAGCGATAACGCTCGCATGCGCGTTAGTTATGCTTGCATTTCGCGCGCGCGCTTTGCTGCAATTGCCTTACGTGCACGGGAGGCAAGCGCGCCATGCAAGGCAATGGTCACGTCATGCGTCGTGAGCCCATCGCCGCGCGTACCGTCGCATGCGTGGCAATCGGCACAATTGAGCCTAGCACCGGCTTCCTTCGATGCAGGACATGTCATTTCGCCGCGCACGCGTTTTGCGTCGGTACCGTCGTTCACTCGGAAGGTACGGAAACCGCGCAAGTTCGCGCGTACCTTATCGGATTCAGTGTCGCAGCTGGCCATGACCAGGGAGCGAAACGCGCGCGGCGCAACTCGCCATTGATGAGTATAACCCGTGTGAGCGCGCGACCGAGAAACGAGCGCGGACCAGATTTCCTCCGGCAATGCTACTGGGTCACCATACGCACCGATTCGCACGGTGCGATTTTCTCCAAGCTCGGCAATGGCGGAAAGGTCACCCGCATGGTCCGCATATCGTCCGCGATGAAACGCGCGCCAGACGCTGAGAGGAGCCTGGTAGGTGCGGACGTAGCAGCCGTTTCCGCCGGCATATATGCAATCGCCACAAATGCTAGCGTCGCGACCCGAACGAACGGCTTCGTGAGGTGCAACGTCGACGAGCAGGATCCATGTTTGCACCATGTCAGCCGTCTTTTTGTTGCGCGAGCTAGTGGTCGCGATGGCCACGATTTCCTGGCCGTCGAAGAGGGACGGACCGCGATACAGAATGACGCCCTGTGCTTTGCTCATGACGATACCTCGGCGCCCGACGGGCGCATGAATGGCGTGACGATTCACGCGTCGACGTGACGCGATACGCGATCGCGTGACGTTGACGCATGGCGAGCGTTTTCGCTCGCATGCGATGGTCGGCGCGTTAGCTAAGCCACCATCCAGCGTGTGCGCTGTCGCCGTCGCATGCCTGTCGAGTGAGACCGTACGTCGACGCGACGTACGCGGTAGCGTCGAGCATGGTCCCGAACGTCGCAACCTTGTGCGATTCCCTGTACAGACCGCACACGGTGTCGAGGTGCACGATGACATGGTCGCCCATGTCGCACACGTCGACCAGCGTGGTAGGAATCTCGCGGAAACGGCGAGACTCTTCTTGGATATCGTGCTTACGTTGCATGTAGAACACCCTGCTAGCACCATGCCAAGACGCGTTTCCACGCGTTTCATGCGTCTTTCTACTCGCGTGCAACCCATTAGCGTATTCCCTCAATCCCATGCCAAGCGCGACAAGCTTGTCATAGCGAGAAGCGAGAAACGAGCGTGAAAGCGTCTTTCCCAAGCGATTCCCTACACTTGCGCGACCATGACAGCGACGTCATATCATATCGCAAACGTTGCGAGGTTGACGCGGCGAGACTCAGTGAGTCACCCTGAGCCATTTGTGCCGAGGTGCGCCGCGCGGGTGTCGTCGTCCGGTGCGACACTCTACAGTGTACCCTGGGGGGCTCTGAGAGGCTCTGAGAGGCATCACGCGTGCCACCGGCCCATCGTTCGAGCACCTACGCTGCAGCGCGTTTAACGCGCGTTGTTAACGCGTTGGGTTAATCGTGCCGGTGCCGTTGACCCGTGTCTGAAGTTTTAGGGGAGGGTAAGGGTGGGGTACCCCTCCCGAAAATTTTCCTACTTGGGACGTTCGGGGCTCCAAGCGCGAGGGCGTTCGGTGCCCACGGGCTTGTTGGAATGCCCGAGGTCACGCGAACAGTGATGTTCCCTCCCCTGCGGTTCCCAATGGCTCACAGATAGCGGTATGTTGGAAGTCAGATTCGACACTCTCGCATACGATTCTTGTTTCTCCTGGCTTTCACTGGGGCTCTCTTGGGCTTGTTAGGTGTACTCTGCAACATGGGTGGCTCTCTCACTGGCTTCTTACGGTACTTACCTGCACTCTACACGGTACCTGGTATTCGCTGTTGGACGTGGTATCTTTGTTGACCGGGGTGCTTTGCTCTGCTTGTCTTCTTGGCGGAGGAACCATGAAGCAGAAACAACTCGATAACGTGCACACGCTCGTGTGCCAGCTGTGCGCCACTTTGCGCGATGACACCGTATCGCTCACGCGACTCAGCGACCTGCTCGACTGCGTCATCGAACTCGCTCGCACCGGCCATACTATCGAAGCCATCGCCATCAACCGCGAGGTCATGAGCTTCCTCGCCGAAGGCCACTCCCGCTCCGTTCATGACGCACGACAAAAGGCATGGGCCGATTCTATGCGGACGGCTACATACACGCCGCCCGTGGCCAACGCCTACACCCAGGTCAAGTGCGAGCCCCCTCGCCCCGCCGCCACCGTCGAACAGATGCGCGCCGCTGCGGACGCCGCCATGGCGCACGACGAAGAGATGGACGAGTACAAGTGCGACTCGTTTGGCCGCAAGCATGAAGACCACATCGGCTGGTTCGTCTGCAACGGATGCGGCCAGCGCACCGCCACCGCCGACGGAAAGAAGCCGCTCGGCTGGGTCTTCAACGACCAGATCGACGGCAAAGTCTACAAGGCGCTCTGCCCTCCATGCTTCGGGACCGGCATTCCTCAGAAGTACGTATGCGAGTGGTGCAACAGTACGACGGAGTCGCGGGTCTTTCCGCCGCCCGGATGGAAAGAGTCCGATGACAACGAGGTCATCTGCTTCGCATGCGCCGAAGAAGAGGCGAAGCCATGAACCACCCCGTGCACGAGATGAACGACGACGAGCTGCTTGCGTACCTGCGCGACCAGTTCGACGAGCCGACGCTCGACGTGGAGCCGTGGTCGGAGGGCACCTTCCGCGTGTCGGTGACGCAGAAGGAGATGGACGAGCACTACATCAACGAGGAGTACGCCTGGGGCAACACGCCCCGCGCCGCGCTGCTCAACTGCATCTACCGGCACGGCGCGATGATGAAGCGCGAGGGGGTTCGGAAGCCATGAACCTCGAAGACCTTGGCCGCCGTGCGGTTGCCTGCAAGCACTGGCGGTGGATGCCGGGAATGCTGCTTCTTTGGAAGCTGCACGAGCGCGGCGGCACCTATTGTGGCCGGGTGTGCCACCTCGGAAGCTCTGACAGTGGCACGGGGAAAGACGTGTACTGCGAAGGACGAGGGGACCGCTTCGACGGTGTTCTTGAGGTTCCGAATTGCTTTCCCGACCTCTCCGACCCCGCAACGCTCGGCTGTCTTCTCGCGTTGGTACGCGCGGCGTGGCCGCATGAATGGCACAAGTTCATGGTGCCGATCTTCGACGGCATAAGCCACTGGTATGTGGGATGCCTGATGCCTGGCACGTCCAGGATCGTCATGCCTACCCGCGTCATGCAGAACGGGTTGCTTGACGCGCTTCCACCGAAGTCGACCGAAGCCGAGGCCCTCGTGGCCGCACTGGAGGCTGCGCCATGAATGCCATCAAGTACCTCTTCCTCGTCATGGAGCTCCACGAAAGCCCCGACGAACGCCCCGTCATTCACGGCATCTTCACCGACCTCTACATGGCCATGACCATCTTCAACATGGCGATCAACGGCTGCACCCACCCGTGCTCCAAGCAGTACTTCTCCGGTGGAGATGTGGCTCGTGTCGAGGTCGCAGACGGCCCGCGACGTGGTCTGTGCTGGGTCATCGAGCGCATCCCCGTCACAACCCGCCCCGACATGCGCCTCACCGAGGGCGCAGGCTTCGACTTCGGCGTTCACTCCGGCGCGGCTCTTGAAGCCATGGACAAGGCAGGCGTCCTGTGACCGACCCCATCAAACGCCGTGTGCCAGGTGGCCGCATGGTCGCTGGCGCAAAAGCCTACTGCGACGCCTGGCGCAAGTACGCCGAACCCGTCGCCGCCATGCTCGGCTGGCACATCCACTCCTTCGGCAACGGATACGTTCGCTTCGTATCGTCCGACCACCAGCATACCCAGTCCATGGGCATCGAATTCATCGAAGCCCTTTTCCCTGTCATTCGACCAAAGGCCATTAAATGCTCACGTTGCAACGCGCCATCTTCCTCCGTGGAGTCTTCGACCCCGCCGACCCCTCGCGCATCACGACCACGCTCTACCGCCCGAAACACACCGACCTCCGATTCGAAGACGGCTTCGTCCGATCTGGAGACCTCCTCGTCCCCCTCGACAACGTCGTCGAGCTCAAGTCCATCTCCCGAGACGAAGGAAACGAAGCCGCCACAAGCGACGTGAAGGAAGACCCGAATGCCATCGCCCCCGTCGCACAAGACGCCGTCGAAGCACCTCAAACCATCGAAGAGCCCGTCGTCCGCCGTCGTGGTCGCCCCCGAAAGAACCCAAGCGGAGAAGACTCTTGAGGCATTCGAAAGCCAGGTTCGAGCCCAGCTCGAAGAGAAGTCCCTCGTCCACTTTGAAGGTCTACTTACTTCACCTCTTGGCTTTGGGCTTACTACTGCATCTCCACTTCAGCGGGCAATCGCTCGTGTGGCTGACGGTCGCCCTCTGGCTGAACTCGCTGGCGACGAACGAGTACTGCGCGCGTTTGGAGGGGTTGTTCCTGAAGCGGTCAAGCCCGCCGAGTTCGCCATCGTATCCGGCATCCGCACGGCCAAGAGCCTTTCCGCCGCTGCGCTTGCCGTCCATTGGACGCAACGAGCCGATCTGAGCCGACTTGGGCCAGGCGAAATCCCACGTATCTCCATCGTCTCGCTCTCGAAGGACCTCGCCGACGTTGTCTTCGGCCACATCGTGGGCCGCATGATGGCGTCCCCCATCCTCTCCAGGCTCATTCTGGAGACCCCTACCGCCGACACGCTCATGATTCGGCACCCCTCAGGGCGTCCCGTCGAAATCAAAGTCGTCGCCTCGTCCAAGGCCGGCTCCTCGCTCGTCGCCCGCTGGTCTGCCGGCGTCATCCTCGATGAGGTCGCACGCTGGGGCGCAGACGATGCAGCCGTCTCCGTCAATGACCTGCGCGACGCCGTCCTGCTCCGCATCCTCCCAGGAGCCCAGCTCGTCTACATCAGCTCCCCCTGGGCCCCCATGGGCTTCCTCTACGACCTGGTCAAGGAACGATGGGGTCGTCCAAGCCGGGACTGCGTCGTCGTCAAGGCTCCCGCCTACGACATGGCCCCGCTCATCTGGACCGACGACAAGCTGGAGATTGCACGCCGAGACCCGCGCATCTACCGCACCGACATTGAGGCCGACTTTGCCGACCCCGAGGAGGCCCTCTTCACGACGCAGATGCTCGATACGGCCACTCGCAAAGAGCCGCTCGTCGCCCCGCCAAGGCCCGGTGCGCTCTACACCGCCGCCATCGACCCTGCCACCCGTGGCAACAGCTTCACACTTGTCGTCGCCACCGGCTCGGGGCGTAAGGAAAAAGTTATTTGCTTAGCGAAGCAGTGGACCGGAAGTGCTGTAAATCCCCTGCGCCCCGCTGCGGTACTCGCTGAGATTGCACATATCCTAAAGGCCTATCAAGTCACCGTGCTCGACAGCGACCAGTACATGGGCGACGCCCTCCGTGACCTGGCTTCGCAGGTAGGTCTCGTCCTTATCCCGCACGCCTGGACCTCAAGCGAGCGCACCAAGCGGTATCTGACACTCAGGACCATGTTCGAGATCGGCGAGGTCGAGCTCCCGCCTGACCCCGTCGTTCGACAGGATATGCAGCGCGTCGTCAAACGCTACACGCAGACCGGCGTCACCATCGACCTCACCAAGTCGGGCGACGGTCGCCACGCCGACTACGCCCCAGCCATCTGCATGGCTCTCACGCGCTGGCACGAGCAAATGCCAACCCAAGATCAGTCCTCTTTCGAAGACGAGTACAAGGGACTCACGAAGGAAGAGCGAGATATTTGGATTCCGATTGAAAAGAAGATACGCCGCAAAAATGAACGCGCGGCAAGGAGCGGTCGCTTTCGACCTTGAGGGTCTTACGGAAACCTGGATACTTGCCCATGAATGGCCGGTATCACCGAAACGACCGATGCGTGGTGGCTCCTCCATCAGAATAA
>Ga0181363_1000302_pt1 | contig 14362 bp, 7 predicted proteins | sample Fa13NDMLBSN_FD_130109 | JGI IMG/M metagenome (GOLD analysis project Ga0181363, IMG submission 130109) | Freshwater viral communities from Lake Michigan, USA - Fa13.ND.MLB.S.N | ecosystem: Environmental > Aquatic > Freshwater > Lake | place: USA: Michigan | collected 2013-09-23
ACGGTTAAAGCTGTATCCTGCGTAAGGCAATCTATTGAGATAGAAGTTTGCGCAAGTGGCCACGGCGTATAGTCTGTAGTGGTTCCATCGGCTACCACATATTCCCCCGCATAATTAACTAAATAAACTCTTCTTGCTACTATAGCTACATCTGATCCAGTAGAGGTATCTGTTACTACTACGTCAGAGGGAAGTCCCGCCTGTTGTGAGGTGCTAAAATTAGGTGTTAACGGCATCTCTTAATATGTTAAATTGTTAATCAAAGTTACTCTTTTTTCTTATATTTTTGAAGGGTTTTAAATAGATCAAACTGCAATTCTTTAAGGAAATCGTCTGGCTTTTCTTTTGGTTTTAAATCTTTGTATTGATTGTAAAACTTGCTTAACCCATCAAGCCTACCAACTTCGTATAAATAATTCAAAACCTTCTTTTTATCTTCTGGATCTGTTAATTCACTATATAAAACATTATACCCCTCTATTTTTGCACTATCGTTAACATAAGGGGCTATTCTTGCTTTTCTTGCAGCTCCTACAAATTCTTGAAGTACTCTTGTTTGGTCAACTGTTAATTGCTTGCCGTTGAGGGAAGAAGTGACGGCGGGTGGGAAAAAGTTAATATCGTTATATTTTTTAGCATCATCATATAAAGGTCTCGCAAACATATCTTTATTAACCCTTGTAATATTAAATAGCTTCTGAATAGTTCCTCCTTGCTTTTGGATAGGCTCTCCCCATATACTAATCTTAGAAGGCGGGTACTTTCCTGTTAATTCTCTTATAAAAGAAGACCTTGTAAGCATCGAATTTTCAAGCTCTTTTAAGAAAGTATCTGCTTTTTGGGTGGTATAATTAGGGATTTTTGCTCTTGATATTTGAGCAAGGGCAGCAGGATGAACTATATTGGTAAACATATTTAGCGTATTAACCAAATATCTATTCGGATTGCCCGTATTTAAATACGATAATAAGGATGAGGTATTGGCAAAAACTCCTTGCTCTAGTTCCTGAAGAACATCTGTTGACAATTCCCCAAGCATAAAATCATAATAGTCTGCCTCTGTTTTTCTTTGTTCCGGAGTCATATTTTCATATTTCCTAGCGATTGCATTTCCAACTGTTCCCCATTGCCCAAACCATCTATTAGGTATTAAAAGCCCAGTCGTAACTTTTGTGGGATCTTGTCCGCTTAATACAGCATTTAATTTATCTATATTTACCGTACCCTGTCCTTCATAAAAAGCTTTACCTTCTCTTTCTCTCTTACTTTCTTCCTCATCAGAGCCAGCATTGTAAACGGCCGCTTTAACCAAGGCAATTACAACAGCCTTCATTGCCATCCCTGTTACGGCATGAGCTAGCCAATACCTTGACTCCCGAAGGGCAAGCTTGGCTTTATTTTCCTCTCCGGCTTTATTTAAGTAAAAGGCTCTTCCTCCGTGAGCAAAAGATTGTAAGAGAGCTATTTCTGGGTTTACTAGATTGTAATAAGACCAAAATGCGTTAGTTGGAATTTTTATGTACGGGGAAACTGTGGTAGCCTTAACCAAATTAGCCAATCCCGTCTCTTCCCCTTTCCCAAAAACAGTATTAAATACAGCCGATAAAGCAGTATTTACTAAGTTGTCTTGTTGAAAGGTGGCCCTTTGTCCTTCTTTTATAATTACATCTTTTATATAATCCGCTTTTTTAGCTGCTTCAGCATCGCTTAGACCTTGTGATTTATACATCCTATACGCTTCCTCTCTTGGAAACTCTATAAATAACTTATAATCCAAATCCTTTAACCCAAAAGACTTTGCAAACGCAGCGGCCTGCGCTCCTTCGGCGGCAAATCTTTGTGGTTTATCACCAATATTAAGTGTCCTAGCAATAGCTTCGGCAGGAACACCTGCTGTTGCCTGAATAGCTTTATCCCACGTTTGGGCGGTCGTTAATTTTTTCTTGCCTGTAAAAGAAGCCCACAAATCCTTAGCAGCTTGCAATGGTTGTATTTTCTGACCACCAACTTCTTTTTGAATATAATCTTGCCTATTAAGCCCAGTTACTAATTGTTCAATAGACTCCTTAGTGCCAAATCCCAATTTTTTAAAGAACTCCTTTTGAGTGCCAAGAACATTGTATTCTCTTTGATATTCGGTTCCCGTTGCTTGAGCAGCAAGCGTTATCCCTCTGTCTACTAAATCATTAAATAAACCAACAGGTAGTCTTAGGGTTGCTTGGTTCCAGATATTGTATATTGGGTTATTGATAAGAGCTGGGATGCCAAGCGTACTTAGCTGCATAATCGAGGTTAGCCTTTTCACAATATCAGGCTTATTCCATATAAGTTGATTAAGTTCTCTAGCAGCTTTCCCTGCTTCTATTTCAGCATTTCTAAAATCTCTAAGACTTTGCTCCGTTCTATCTTCTCTAGCTTTTTCAGCCATCCTTTCAACCGCATTTGTCTTTGTTACAAGCTCAATAAATCTTGCTTGCTCTTGTTCAGTCAGCTCTGGATACCCTGTAACTTCTGCTATTATTTTTCTAAAATCATCATATTCAAGACCTCCAGATTCAATGATTTGATTAAAAGATTTTCTTACAACCTCGTCTTGTTTTTTCTTGGAAAGCTTTTCAAGTCGTTTTCTAATTCTATTAAGAACCGATTTCCCTTTCGTTTCTTTAAAGGTCTTGCGGACTTCGCCTTCAACTTGTTTTGCAGTTTCTTCGTCGATGGATTTACCCATAACATCTTTTAAATCCAAGAATATTCTTTGAATAATGACCTCAACATTTGCAACTCCTTCTTGAATATATGTTACTGCTAGTTCCCCGACATACTCAATACCCTCCTTCGTTAAACCGCCAGTCGTTAGTGTTAAGCCCCCGCCTTTCCCTTTTTTATATTTTTCTTTTAAGGCTGCTCTTTTTTGTCTTGCTGCTTGAACTTTTGCTTCGGAAGTCCTAATTAACGGTTCTGCTTTTTTGCCTTCTAGTTCCTGCTTTAAAGCATCTAATTCAGTCTTTAGAATATCAAAGGCTTCTTTCCATGATTTTTCTTTATTCTTAGAAAACTTAGCAAACTCTTCTTCCCTTTTGATATTCTCCATTATGACAATACCTAATGGAGATTTTTGATAAAAATAATTTATAGCGGCATTAAACCTACCACCATACTGACTTTTTTCTCCGTATTGTATTCCTACTTCAGCAAATTTTTTCGCAAGGGCTTGTTTTTCTTCTTTGGTTTTAGCCTGCTTTTCCATCTCAGCTAATCTATTTAAGGATTCGGCATAGATTAGAGAGTTTACATCTCCGTCAAATTCAAAAGAATTAGCAAGGTTTAAAGCTTCGTCAATGCCTAATTCATCAATAACCCCTTTAGCTACTAATTCTGCTTCTTTTTGACTCTTTGTTTGATACCTCAATCCCTCTCTTTCAAAGCCAATTCTGGCCTCTTCGGGGATATTCTTGGCAGTATAAAGCCTATTTAGTAATGCTTTATCTTTTTCTTTTGGAACATACCCTTCTTCCCCTTCAGGCTTTGGTAGTGTTGGGGGAACAGGTGGTACTACTTCTTTTTGCGCAGCTTCAGTTTTACTTTTTTGGGTAGCTGCAAGCCTCTCGACTGGCGATTCCACTCCTCTACGTTCACCCCCTTCTTCTCCAATTCTTTCTTGTTGAGGTTGAAGTAAGCCCTCTGGGCTTGGCTCTGGTATGGCATCTTGTTTTGGTTTTACGGTTTCTTTTGCTTTTTCTTCTGCTGTAACTGGTAAAGCTTCAGTAGAAATGCCGCTAATTCGGCCTGTTTCTTGGATTTGCTTGATTGCATCTTCTATGATTTTTTGTGATGGTTCGGAAAGTTCAAGTAGTATGGGTTCAAAGCCGCTTTCATATTCACCAGCTATAGCACGCCAATTAATAAACCCTTGATTATCTCTAAATTTATCAAGGACTCTTAGTATTTCTTCTTGTTGTGCTTCGGGAATTTGTGATACAAAAAGTCTTGTCTCATCCTCTACTTCTTTATTAATATCCTCAAGTTCAGCAAGTCTTTTCTGCTTTAAGTAGTCAATATCATAATCCCTTACAAGCTCTTCAGACATTTGCTTGGTTCCAGAGAAGTTTTTCAATGCCTCCTCAATAGCGTCTCTAAATTCTCTAAACTGCTCTGTTCTATCAACACCTGTTAGCTTTTCAGCAAGTTCATCTATGCTTGGTGCTTTATTGTCTGTTAGGGAAGTCCTGCTTCTTCTTTCCTCCACATTAATCTTACCCATTCCCGTTCTTGTCTCTTTGCCAAAGAACTCTTCAAGCGCACTTGGGTTTATCTTCCCCCCACTTATAAAATACTGCATTACCTCTACAAGCGGATTGAGAGGCTCTATATTTAAAGCTCTTTTCTTTATGTTAGTTTCTTCCTTTGTTTCCTTTACCTCTCTTGGAGCTGTTTCACCAAATGGTAATTCTTCTTCTATGGGTGCTGCGGGAACTTGTGGTGCGACTTCTTCCCCGACAATCTGTTCTTTATATTTACCTGTCTTAATATCTTCAACCACTTTATCAAGTAGAACAGCTTCTGGAACTCCTTGAGGATAAAGACTATTTAATGTTTTAGCAACAGAGACAGCTTCATCTGGAGTGTTAAATTCTAAATTAGCTATTACCCCTGCGTCACCAGTTCCCTGAACATTTAATAAAGTCTTACCCTTGTAATCATTTACCCTGTATTTGTCGTTTTCAAAATAAACATTAGCTCCTGTGCCTAATTGCCTTACAGGTTCAACTTTAGGTGTTGCGGGAACTTGTGGCGCTACTTCTGGAATCGCTTTTGTTTCCACAATTTCTTCAACAGTGGGAGCAGCAGGTGGCGGAGGTGCTGCTGGAGCAGGGGCGCCTTCGGCTTTTGCCTTAAATTCTTGTTCCTGATTTTCTAAAGTTTGCGCTTCTTGCTCTTTACCTTGCTGTCTTAAAGTCTTTGCTTGCGCTCCCATTGCGTTAAGCAAAAAGCCTACACCAAATCCTATCCCTCCCGATTCCGTAAGTCCTTCAAAGATGTTTTGATTGATATTGTAAATGTCTTGTGCTGTCTTGTTAGCATATATTTGTTGCAATACTTCTGTAGTTGCTTCTTCCAGACCACCAGTTATTCCCGCAACACCCTTAGTCTTTATATAATTTGCAACACCCCCACTTGTAGCATTATTAAATCTCTTTAAAAATTGCATTACGGGTATCTTCTCTAAAACCGAACCTACTGCTGCGTTTTTGTAAAACGCTTCAAAGGCTTGCTCATCTGTTGCTCCCGCTTCTTTCGCTCTTTCAAATTCAGATTGACCTACCGTAAGACCTGCACTAATAGATGCAGGGGTAGCTAATTCTTTCGTAAGTTCTTTGACACCTCTTAATGTTGGTGCAGCCTTTGCTGCTATTTTACCAGCAACAGTTGTGGCTGTCTTGGGAATTGCTTGTTCTGCTATTGCAGCACCTCTTCCCCCCGCACCCACACCTCCTGTTAATACTAGCGAACCTACTTGGCCTAGTGCTTGCCCAAATTGGTCTGATAAACTATTTTTAAATTCTGGATCTTGTGGAGCTACTTCATCTATAGCATTATTAAACCAATTACCAAATCTCATTAACGCATCACTAACTGGCCCTTCTTTTACTTTACCGCCTGTCATTGCAGACGTACCCATTTCTACAAGCGTTCCTAATCCTTTTACAGGATTACCGATAAGATTTTTATAGAATCCTCTATCTAAGGATGATACTAAATTAGAGACATAGCTTTGTCCCTCATCTGTTACTTTTGCACCAGCAACTTGCTTTGGTATTTTAACTTCTTCTTCTTTTAACTGCTTTGGAATCTCTACCTTAACTGGCTGTATCTTTGCTGGCTTTAAACCCTCAAATCCTTTAGAGGGTTTTCCTGAAACCAATGGGACTTCTGAAGTACCAGCTTTGCCACCATCTTCTGAGACCTTCTCTGAATTTTTTTTTTTTAAACCAGTAACATTTTCAAAATCATCATAATCAATAAACAAGCCAGAAGTTAATTTACCCTTTGAAACAACGTCAAATACCTCTTTTGGATTTTTACTTAATTGTTGCCTAAAATCATTTTCATCCAAGAACAATTTGGTTGATTTTAAGGAACTGTATAAGTCTTTGATTGGATCTGGCATATTACTTTATTTTACAACCACGCCTCCTTTGCTTAAAAATTCTTGTCTTTTGGCAACAGATAAATTTCTATATTCGCTCTCCTTCATTGTAAGACTGCTTGGAGCTTTACCAGTTTTTGCCTTTGGTAAAGTTTCTATGTATCTAAAATCGGTTTGAGGATTAAGTGTTTTTATGTTTTGCAAAAAAACATCATACGGAATAGTTCTTGTTTGCTGACCTATTGGATTACCCTCTAAATCTCTGCCCACCCATTCCGTAACAGTTACTTCATTCTTTTTTTGATCATATAAAACTTGCTTAGCAAGCATAGACTCTCCTTTAGGAAGGCCCGTCACTTTAACTCCTTGAAAAATGTCTGTAACGTCTTTATTTTCTCCTACATCTCTGTAGGTAGTTAAGTCTATTCTACCTGTAGCACCACTTGCTCCCCCGCCTCCTGTAGAAACGGATATTCTAGGAGCGTTTTCAAATTTTTGCGATTTCCTTCCTTCTGCCTCTATGATAGCTTCCGCTAAGGCTATGCTTAATGGATCTTCGTCATCTACTGTAATGTCGGGGAAGTATTGCTTCACCTTTTTATCGTAATCAGCTAACTTTTGAGCTGGATAAATTTGAGAGTCTTTTGCTCTAATTGTGTAATAATTTTTTTTATCTTCATCAATGTCAACCAATTTTACAAAGTTGGAAGCAATTGATTTTATTGCTGGCTTACCAAAACCCTCTGTTATTGTCTTAGTTTTACCGTCCGAAGAAACGGAAAGCTCTGATACTTTAATCCCCGGGCCAATTGCTGCTTCTTTAAATGTTTTTATGAAATCAAATGGTGTTTCTTTGTAGTAAGAAGCGTTAGGGTTTATATCTCTGCGTTGGGGAATACCCAATGCTAAAACGCCTTGAAAATCTAATGGCAAGTCGTGGATGGCCAAGTCTTGCATCATTTTTTCGGTATTCAGTTTTTTTCTATTTTCTGGATTCTTTAAGGCCTCTCTTGTGGGCTTAGCCAACTCGTCTGCTTGCTTACTTCTTTGAATAAACAAAAACATCTCATCGCCCTTTTTTTGTAGTTCTAGTCTTTTATAGGAGTCTTTTGTGCTTTTATACTGATTGGAAAGTTGCCTAAAATCATTTTGCATTTTCAAGAAGCCGGGAACGTCTTGCGCCCTCATCCCTGTTGGGGTAAGCCTTTTACTTGCATCGTCTATGTACTTATCAATAGCCTCTTGTTCAGCCAATTCTCTTTTAGCTCTTCTATCAGCAAGCTTTTGTTGATAGTCAAACAACCCTTTGTTATCAAAGACTACCGCTTCTGCGCTGTATATGTTTGAGGAAATTGGAACCATTCTATGCTTCTTTATTCTTTATCTTTAGATGAAAACGCTTTTCCTATATCTGTCAAACCTCCGTATATATTTGTTAGTCCTGCTCTCTTAATAGCAGCTCTTCCCGCAGCTTTCGCAGCAGCAGCACTAATTCTTTGATTTTGTTTTGCAAGTTCAGCTTGCGTTTTCATTTGAGTAGCACTTCCCAAGACGCCAAATCTTCTATCTTGTTGTCCTTCCGCAGCCACTTCCGCTGCAAGAGTTGCATCTGATAATGAACGAGCAATAGCTGGAGTTGCTGCCATTCTGCCTCTTGCTCCCCCTGCTCCAGCAAGGCTAGTTGCGCCCGCGCGCTGAATGTTTTGCATTTGTCTTTTATACAATGCGGTTTGTGTTGGAGAAACTCCATACCGTTGCCTAGCTTGCTCGTAATACTCAAGAATACTTGGGAACTGAATTCCTTCAATTTGTTTTTCTAAATCTTTTTCTGCTTTCTTCTGGCCGCTAAAAGCTGCTTGACCAATACCACTAAGAGATTTAAGCGCGCCCGCTCCTAATGCTATCTTTGTCGCTAATGGTAGTGCCGCTAAAAATCCTGCCATATCTTTATTATTTTACTGTTAAAGGTGAGTCGGTAAACCTAGCCGAAACTTCACTCAAATTTACTAAATTATTCGCACTTGTTTTTTGAAATTTTACTACTAACCAATTGCCCTTCATAAAATTCCCGTTTATCTTCCCACCGCTTGAATTAGCATCCCTTTTTATAGAAGCCGAAGGGTTGCCTTCTAACAGTTGAAATTCAGCCTCCACTAGACTACTTTGCTGTTTTGTCGTTCCATAAGAGTAGGTATTGGTATACATACTAGGAACTATCCAAATAGTGTCAGCTATTTCCATTAGGCTATTCCAAGATTTCTTGACGTGGATAGCTGGATTAAATACGCAGGTTAAATACGCCCCATATTGGGTTCCGTAAAAATTAGAATAGTTTGTCGTGTTGTCGTGCTTATATAGCTGTCCATTTACCCAAGTATAAATCAGCTCTTCTGCATTTGTAATCCACTCTGGATAATAGCTAAAAAATGAAGTATATCCATTTCTTAACTCATTGAATGAGAAGGTGTAAGGGGAAATCTCGGTACCCGGAACAGGAATAATTTCAAGCTCAGAACTTCCCCCAATTTCATAACTATTCAATCTTCTTATAGTAAAACCCGGAAAACCCCCATAAGTAACAGCGGTAGCTGTAAACCCTCCTGCGCTTGCGTTAACATCAGCCACAATAGCTGTAATCATATCCGAAATAGTATCTCCAGATCCAAAGGTGTAACTAAAATCGTAATACGGGCCGCTTTGGTTATAATATATATTGTTTAAATTTATTACATCGCCAGCTTGTGGGGTTCCCGTAAATGTATTTATAAATGCGGGGAAAGTTATTGTTGTATACCCGCTAATTTTAAGCGTTCCAGTTTGGCTTGTTACGCGAACCGCCGGATTGCCCGCAAAAGTTGTTGCTGTTGCAGCAAAATTGGAGTTTCCGTCTATTAAATTAGCTAAAAATGTGCAAATATTTGAAAGCGTCCATCCGCTAGCTACAGTGAGCGGGAAATCATAAGTTATTCCATTTTCTAAGGTAACCACAGTATGAATAACATCACCTTCTACGGGAGTTCCTGTAAAAGAAACAGTATAAATGTAAAAATCAATATTCCCGTCAAATACAGTTGCTAAAGTCGAAGGGGTTGTTATGTCTCCGTTTTCAATTACACCGTTTGTAACAAATCTCAATGGCTCACTTGGATAAAGCGAACCGCCCTGTAAAGCACAAATATATTCTTCATCAAAAAAGTTGTACGTTCCTAAAATCTTTGATTTTACATACTCTGGAAGTCTATAGTCGTTACTATAAGGAATAAGCAAATTCCGGATATAGAATTGGCCTTTATAAAGTTCCGATATAGGAGTAAGCCCATCTCCAGACCTTCTCACTTGGTACCCGCGAACAGGATCAACAAAATAATGGGAACTTTTGCTTCTGACTAATGATGTGGGTTGGTCACCAAGCCCATACTGGCCTTGTAAATATCGTATATTGTTATCGGTAATAATCTTATTGGTTGTCGTCAAGACGTCTGTCCCTGCGTTATCCTGAATAAATTTAGCATAAACCCCATAAACACCTACTGCTCTTTGTTGATAAACATATAAAAGCCTATCCTCAACCATAAATCTTTGGATTGCTCCTTTTGATCTATCGATTTCATCAAAGTCGGCTGGCCTAAATATATTTAAATTGTTAATCGTTGTTCCCTGCTGATAAGATCCTCCCCATCTTGAAATCGTAGGATTGTAATACTCAACACCAGAATATCTTTTATTGGCAGCAGCTTGTGCGTTTTCATCTATAGCCCAAGCTCTTCCGTTTGAATTAACGGCGCTTGGATAATAGTCGTTATAGTTTGGAGCTTGGAAAGAGGCGTTAACCAAAGTGGTTGAATTGTCATACGGGTAAAAACCTCTTGTCATTAGGTATATATCCCCATCAAACCATTGAAAAGTCGCGGGCTGTGTAGCTGTTTGATTTCCTGTTTGACCTCTGTGATATCTAACACCGCCAGAAGTGTAAATATCATATTTCTGCCCCCACTCATAAAATAATTCTGAATTTTCAGAAATCCGTGCTTTAGGAGTGTAAAGCTCTATCAGCATTTGTTGTTGATATCCAGACGGAACCGTTGTTGGTTTTTTAACCTTAATATAAGTACCCTTTTTAGTAGTATCATTTGGAGCTTGCATATTAAGCTCAACCGTTCCTAAAATCTCCATATCAAGCTGAGAAGAAAACGGGGTATACACGCCAGATGTATAAGAAGCAATTACCCTAATTCTATCCCCTTCTGTAAATTCATAAGAAGGAATAAATCCGGTATTTAAAGTTTGTTGTGTTGTTAAGTTTTGTATTCCAAAGTACAAAAATCCATCGCTTGATATTTGCGGATAGTAATCGTTTGTAATCCAGTACAAAAAGTTTATTGGTTTAAGGTCAGCCCTAACCCATTGATAAGCAGTCGCCCATTCTGGAGGTGTATGATTAATAGAAGCAGAAATAAACGGAACCTTTAAAACAGTTCCAGTAGAAGACACCCCAAAGTTGGGAGTTGTAACTGCAAAATCAGTTGTGTCAACATCAGAATCAGATACAAAAGAAACCACTCCGTTAGTCTTACCCCTATCATCAAAATATACAAGCCCTAGGCGTTCAGGACAACTCCATTTCCAAGAAGCTGATGCCGTTTGACTTCCAGACAAACTTGTGCTAACTACAACATTAGTAATCGTTCCTGCATTAGTAGAAGTATAAACCCTAAAAACCCCTCCGCCTAAATTATCAATAGCTATATTGTTCCCAGTAAGTAATGCTGCTAGCCCGGCAGCTACGTCTGCCGCATCATCTCCTGCAAGAGTTGTATATGTTACGTTTTTAGGAGAAGCATCCCCCGCTGCGCCAGAATTATAATTAAATGATATTGTGTACGTTGCTCCAACTATAGTTATAGATCCAATAACAACAGTAAACTGGCTTGGCCCAGAATACGAAAAAGAAATATCTGGAGCATCTGGGTTGCTTAAGCCGGACGTAATAGTTACATCTACGTCAGATCTTTGTATAGGCTCATAACCGTCTGTAAGTCCTCCGTAAATAAGTACATTCCCGTTTAAAACTTCAAGGGTATTCGCATAATCCGGAAGCCAGCTAAAGTATAAATCCGTTTCTTCTATACTCACTACCGGATAAGCTCCGTTATTATAAAAGGAGTAATTGTAAAAAGAATTGGGAGAAATATTATATTGACTTCTGTCAAGTGTAGTGATTAAAAAGAAATCCCCCCAAGTGTTTCCTAAATTTTCTTGTCCAACAATTTCTATGGCAGAATAATCAACTCCTCCGCTGTATACTTGAACAAGGATATTATTATTTGTTGTTGAAGACGCCTGAACATCTGGATTATACCCATCTATAGGTAAAGCAACTTTTGATATAGGAGAAAAGGTAGACCTTTCTCCATTTTTGTATACCCAGCGGTATGAAAATCTAAATAATTTTTTACGAAGATTATTTACGTTAACAGTTACATCATTTTGATATACTGGTAGCGGTGGCTGAAGCGGAGCGTTCTTGCCAGCATTTAACATGTCTTCTGTAAAGGGTGCGAGGGAAGATACGGTGCTTACGTTTAAGTATCTAGGCCTATTGTGTGTTCCCTCAACCCAATAAAGAAGATTACCATCCGATTCTGGTCTATAAACCATTACTACGGAGTGTATAGGAAAATCTGGGCTGAAATTAAGAACATCTCCAATGCTATCTGTATTGGATAAAAATACTTTTGTAATAGTTTCTGTATTTACATCTAAACTATAGATGCCATTATTCCCAGCACTATTATAATTAAAAAAATAAATCTTCTGGTTTAGCTGATCATAAAACGAGCCTATGCAAATATTTGTTCCGTTATTAGGAAGTTGCGCGTTTGGTATAATGTAATTACCTTTTATGTTTTCCGCAGTAAGGCCGTTTTGCCCCCCGTAAAAACGAAGGTTTAAGGCGTCTATATGTTGAGGGCCAAGAACATTTTCCGGCTTATCATCGGTGTTCATTACCCCAGAAAAACGTTTTACATCAACCATTCTTATTATGCTTTAATTCCAAGTCTTTGATTACGAAGATTCCATTCATACAAGTCGCTCATATTTACAGGATCGTATCTTGCGATAGCAAGTCTTCTTTCGTTGTAATACTCCATTCTTCTATCTCTTTTATCACCAAGATTTCCTCTGCGAGAAGATGGTATGCTAATGATATCTTTCCATCTTAAGTATGATACGATTGCTTCTTTAAACTGTATGGGGAAGAAGTAGTCCTGCCCCTGAGTAGGCATTGACACATACTCAAGCATAATGTATTCATATTCAAAGTTTTCATCAAGCACAATAAGCCCGTTAGCGTTGTCAATTTTAAAATTACCAACAAAGGGGCTTCCGCTTGGAAGACCATAAAGATTAGAGAGTCCGTATCCGTTCCAGTAGTTCCACCATACAATACCTTGCGGGCTATAGGCAGAAAAAACGGTCGGATCTTGCGTTTGAGAAAGTCTTGAAGGTTGCATATCAAACGCGGTAGTTAAGTTGTTATTAACCATTAGGGGTATGATTTCCCCTTGCGCATTTAAAATGCCGACCTTAGAATATTTTAAATAGTCTTCGGGAAGTGTTACTGTTAGGTTTGGATTAACAGGCAGCTTTACACTTTTAATAGCAAAGAAAAAATCAAGACCAAGTTCCATAAGAGCGCGGTAAGCAAGATTCCACATCTTGAAATACTTGTGGTTGCCCTGCTCGGATTCGTCCAGATAGGCGTAAATCGCCTCGTCCAAGCTCACCCATTGTCTGTTCTGTACTGCCATTTTTCTACTCTTTTGCTATAATACCATTTTGATCCATTATGTAATGTCTCTCTCCATCAATATCCACAGGTGTACCCCAATCCTTAACGCGATATACAATATCTCCGGGGTTAAAAATCATTTTTCTTTCTTTAGTACCTCTTCCCGCAGCAATAACAAACATTTTACTGCTTTCTTGTCTTGCCGATTCGGGTACGAATATGCCCCCTTCCGAAATTTCATCTGGAGGGAAGGGCTTAACTAGGATATTGTTGCGTATGGGCTGCATATAATTAATTTACGGATAAATCAGAACCATCGTTAGCTAAATCTTTTGGAGTCTGCTTCATTAATAACAACTGCTTTTGAATATACTCAATCATTATAGGCACATAATCTCCCGGTACATTTAGGTTGCTATTAAGGTCGCTGCTATTTCCTCCGCTAATTAGCGTTACTGTTGCTGTATAATTGCTGAGAGTTAAATTGCTCACTAGATAGGCAAGATTTCCCTCAACATAATAAAGAGTCTTAAAAGGTAAATTTTGTAAGCTCTGAAAATAAGTTTTTTGATTTTCTGTTAAGGGAATACACGGCTGCGAAATTTGATTCTGATTATTTTTTAATTGAAGCGTAGATATACCTTCATTCGCCCCTACCCCTACAGGTACTTGAGGAAGTGTTAGTTTCCATAGCCCACTTTCATCTCTACTTATCGCAATATCCTTAAAAGTTGTGTAAAATGAATTATTTACAAATCCCACACCCTCAAGGCTTGCATTTTCTTTATAGTTAGTCTTTGCTGCAAAAGCTATGGCTTGGTCAATATATTGATTAACAAGCATCGGAGTAATAGAAGAATCCTCTTGGACGTATCCTCCGTATACTTGTCTTAAAATTTGCTCTATGAACTGCGACCTCGTCATCTTTATTTATTTATTTTATCTACTTATTTCTTCCCAGTCTATAGAAGCAAAAGCACCTTCACCTCCAGATGTTGTGCCTACAGCTACCTCAAATGTAAGTTCAAAAGCTACTCCAGTTAGCGCGTTTCTTTCTAACTGATTAGCAAACAAAGCTTCTTTAAGAATATCAAGTGAAGGAGAACCTTGGTTAGAAGAATTTACAAATCCGCTAGCCAAAATCCTACCACCAGTTACACTACTTCCTGTAAGGTTATATTCTACAGAAGAATCGCCCGGAGCATTTAGCCAACTACCTCCAGTAGTTGTAGCACCATTAACTACTCTCCATTGGTAGTTTTTACCATTACCTGTTCCTAGAAAAGAAATAGCTGTTGCAATTACAATAGCATCAAGTCTTGTAGATTGAAGTCTTATACTCACAATTGGGTAATAAGTACCAGCTACAGCAAAAGTTCTTGCAGTAGTGATAGGTGTACTAATTGCTTGCTGCGATCCAC
>Ga0181363_1000303_pt1 | contig 14346 bp, 1 predicted proteins | sample Fa13NDMLBSN_FD_130109 | JGI IMG/M metagenome (GOLD analysis project Ga0181363, IMG submission 130109) | Freshwater viral communities from Lake Michigan, USA - Fa13.ND.MLB.S.N | ecosystem: Environmental > Aquatic > Freshwater > Lake | place: USA: Michigan | collected 2013-09-23
ATGAGTAATCTCTGTAGCTATAATACCAATACCTTGAGATCCCCATAAGAACTCTAGTAACTTATTAACATTATTTAAAGGACTAGGTATATTATGCCAAGAATTACTATTTTCACCATACTGTTTAGCTGTATAGGCTTGTCCTAAAGTCTTTTTAGTAATTTTAGGCATCAGAGTATTCTTTAAGTAATCATCTGATACAGCAGTCATTAAGTTCCTAATATTATAAGGAGCTAATAGTATCTTCTCTTCAATTTCTAATAATCTGTTTTCTACAGCTTCCTTAGTATTTTGATTTTCAATACTTAACTTCTTAAATTCTTCAAAACTAAACTCATTAGAAATGGCACTCTTGATTTTTTGGAGTTCTTCAATAAGTTGATCTCTCTTTAAAGTAAGAGTAATAACATCTTCTTCTTCTTGCTTTAAAGTATCTTCTACTTCAAAAGCCTCATCCATATCTTTTATTCCTTCTGAAATACCAAAAATAATATTATCTAATTCTTCTTGCCCAGGATTTTCAGATAATTCCTCAAATCTTTGTAATTTTCTATTAAGTTCATAAAAATTATTAGTCTTAGTCTTTATATCTTTAGACATTTCTCTTAAAGCTGTTTGTAAAGGCTTTAAGACATTTTTATACTTTTCATAAACTAAGTTGTCATATCTCTTTTGTTCAGTACTGTTAGAGTTGTCTAAGAACTTAATTGCTTTTAATCCTGCTTTAGAATCACCTACTAAATTCTTATAGTAGATTTGCAGCTTATCAATATCAAAGTCACCACCTGTTTTAGCTACTAACTCTGAAGGAACAAAAGCTATAGAGGCATAGGTTAATGGATTGATAAACTTCTTAACTTTAAATATATCATTAGAAGATGTCTGCTGATTAGGAATCCTTAAGTCTTTAGTAGTAAGCTCTGTATCTAGTTTACCCTCAGCAATTTCATTATTTATCCAATCAATAGCTTCCTCTAAGCTATTAGTATTAGCAGCCTTCATTACCCAATCTATCCACTTATGAGGTAATGGAATAATAAATTCTGCTTTGTTAGTACCTTCTATTTTTCCATCTTTTACAATAGGCTCATAGAATTTTAAGCTTTCAGTACTAGATTTTATTCTATTATTATTAACCAATTCTCTACCTTCAGTTTCTAAACCCATTATAGAAGCTTGAGGCATAGCATTACCAGGTCTTTTTAATACTAAGACACTGCTAGTAATCATAGAGTTTAAGATACTATTAATTCTTTCCTTATTAGGTAAGCCTTCTAAGAATGTAAACTTCCCATCTTTATTAAACTCATCAATAGCCTCTAGTATATTTCTAGCAGAATTTCTACTTTTAGCAGCAGCTAATAATACTTCCTTAAATTTGTTTAAGGACTTAATATTATATGTAGGAAGTTTATCAAATTCTTTAGACTCTGTTACAATTACAGTATCTATATCTTTTAAAAACTTCTCAATCTTTCTTTGGATTAAGTTTTCTATAGTTCTATTGTACTCTTCAAAATGTTCTTTAGCTAATTCACTCTTAGGTGCTCCCTTAGAATACATATTAGCAATCATATTCTTAGCACTCTGAGTAGAGTTAGGAATGAAATCTTTAGGTTTGTTAGAAATTTCTAACTGATGTTTTAAGAACCTATAGTCTAAATTAGTTCTAGGAACTTGGGCTATAGCATTAACATCAAACTTACCTTCTTTATTGTAAAAGGCTGATGTTATTTTATTAGTACCAAACTTAGCAGAACCATTCCAAAACACAAATCCTGTATCTGTAGATAAAAGATGATTATTAAGAGTCTCCAATGGAGTACCTTTTATCATAGAAGGCATTAATATCAAGAAAGAAGTTTTTCTTCCTGCTACCATATTAATTCTAGTTGCTGGATCTTCAGCAGTATATTCTTCTAATGTATTCTGATAAACAGGCCCTGTATATTGAGGTTTATATATTACAGGAACACCATTGTACTTATTAATATAGTCTACCATTGAAACACCTTCTTTAGGAGTAAAGAGCTTATATTGCTCTTTCTTCTTCTCTTCAGGAGATAAGTTAGAATGCTCTATATTTAGCCATTCAATTTCTCTATTAAATACATTTTCAGCTTCCTTAGACCATTTACCTGCTCTATGCAACCACTCTCTCCACTCAAAGATATTAGTAAAAGAAAAACCATCATTCTCAATAAAGTCTTCATAAGCTCCTACAAGTTCCTCAGTATATTCTTTTGTCTTAGCAGCTATATTAGAGTTTTCTACAGAGGTTAATTCCTCATTAAGTCCTTGAGAAAGCATCATCTCTATTGAGGATAGAACTGAAGAGCTAAATTGGTTATCAGCTAATACAATCTCTTGAGATAACCCATTAGCAGACTGCTTATACTTTATTACCTTTCCATTTATTGTTAAATTTACAGCTCTATTTAAATCAGAGATATAACTATTATTTTCTTCATTAACTACACAAACTTCTCCAGTAGAAGACTGCATATTAAGTCTTTTAAAGAACTCATCAGGTTTAGAGTATAAAGCCACATCTCCAGAGAATAACTTAATTTGTTCAATATTACCAAAGTAAGTATTCCAAGCAAAAGCTTTAACTATATGGCTAAAGGAATAACTAGAATGTAATTCCTTAGAGATACCAGCATTATTAACTCCTACATTATGTTTCTTTAAAGTGAACTCCATCTCTGTAGCCATACTGTTTAAGTACTTTTGTACAGCAGCATTTATATACTCTAAATCTAAATCTTTTGGAGTAACAATAGATTTATTTTTAGTGTCCTGTAGTATTCTATTCCAAATTCTATTAATCTCTGGATTGTTAAATAAAACATTACCATTATTAGAATCTATATTTTTATCATAGTTCTGAATATCAGTTCTACTAACTTTATACCTATTTATCTCATCAGCTAAATAACCTCTCATAATAAGTTGAGCCTGAGCTTCTAATCCTAAAGCATCTCTTTCTATAGGAAGTATTAAACTTCTATCATCAAATTGATAAGCAGGAATTAAACTTCTATCTGCGTGTTTCATAGAAGGATATATACCTTGAGTCAATAAACCATTAAGGAAGAATGAATATAAATCAGCCTCCTTTAGGTTATCAATCTTCATAGCCTCTTTTCCCTCACTCTTAAAACCATCAAGAAGTAGATTTCTCATCTTCTTTTCTGCTTTAATATTACCTAACCACTTACTATTTGTAGTATAAACATTATATAAGTGTGGGAAATATTCTTTAGCATCTTCATACCCAAAGTAATTTAAACCATCAATAACTTGAGATTGATAACTATTTAAAGTTACTGAATAAACAAGTTTATTGTCAGCATTAAATACCTGAAGTTCATTATTTACATCATACTTAGCTTGAGCTTCTGCTAAAGTTCTAAAAGACTTAGCAGCTCCTTTATCACTATTTCTTTTTTGTAAAGCTTTAACAGTATCATTAATACTAGCATCTTTAGAGTTAATAACTGCATTAACTACTGCTAGTAAAGCATTATCAAAATAGCTATCAGATAAAAGCTTTTCATTAACTTCTAAATCAAGTAACCTATATATTTCTGCTCTAGCTTTATCACTAGATATAGAGTTTTTATATTTGTTTAATTCATCTAGTATTTTAGGATTATTCTGAATAGCAGCAGAGATATTAGAACCCCATTCCTGTATTATACTATCCCTAACAGCTTGACTATTAGAATTAACAATAGAAACAGATCCATCATTATTAATAACCCCAGTAATAAAGTTGAGCTTAGTTTTTGCAAAAGCTTGAGTAAATTCATTTCTTAATTTTTGTTTTCCAAAACTTTTATCTCCAAATCCCAATCTTTGTTTTAGGATAGGAGCATATTTAGCAAAGCTACTCTTCTCAATCTCCTCTATAAATCTATAAGGATCTGCTGGAACACCTGCTAATATATTAAACAACTGAGCAGTAACCTTCCTATAATCCTCAGTCTCTACTAATCCTAAATCATTGCTTTCTATTACAGGTACACCATCTACTATCTTAGATATCTTAGGTAGAGTAGCAGCCATTAACTTAATAGCTCTAGTCATTCTCTCCTTAACTGATATTTCTACAGAAGGAGTCCACTCAACAGATTGTTTTTTTCTTTGATCTTCTGGAATAGAGTCTTCATCAGAGGTAGTCTCATCAGCTTTAATTTCATCAATAGTAATATTAAATTCCTTTAAGTACTCTGAATGTTTCTTTATTATAGAGTCTTTATTAGAATTAATAGCAAGATATATAGAAGAAAGTCTAAAGAAATCAGATGCTAATCCCTCATCTACTATACCCTTAGCTTTTTCATTTATATACTCTTTCTTTAAACTACTAATTTTATTACTTATATTATTTAAAGCATTATTAATAGAAAGAACATATAACTTCTTTAAATCACTTGGTTCTGCTTTTAAGAAATTATATATAGCACCTTTATCATAAACTAAGTTTAATAACTCAGTAGTTAATCCTTTCATTAAGGCTGTTGTTTCAGCAGGAGTTAATTCAATATCTCCAACCTTTAACTTATCAGCATCTTCTATAATAGAATCAGTAGAAAAATATTCTTTGCTAAAGTTATGTTTATACCCTCCTCTTTTAATAAGACTAAATAATTCAGCTCTAGTACTAGGCTTCTCCATTACCCCCAGAAATTTCTTTAGCCATTCCCACATTCTTTGGAATACACTTTTAGATTTTTCTCCTTCAGGTTTTTGTAGCTTACCTGAAAGCATATATTCCATAAATTCATCAGCTAATACTTCCTCAATTAGTTTTTCTTCAGTGCCAGTATAGCCTTCTTTTCTTTTTGCCTCAATAAGTTCTAAGTAGGCTTTTCTAGTTTTAAACTCATTAATCAAATCTTGTTTATTGGCCTCACCTATTAATACTCTAAATACTCTATGAAAAGCTTCATGATATTCAGTACCTTCAGCTAATTCATCTGATAATAGAATTTTACCATCTCTAGTAAATCTACCTAAAGACTTACCTTCAATAAGACCAGCTATAATCCTAACATCATCTTGGGTAAATACAGTACCAAATATCTTTTCAAGATTTTTTAGAGCTTCTTTAATATTCCCTCTTTTATAATCAGGAGTAACTAAAAGTTTATCATCTCCCTTTAATGGATTTTCTAAATCAGTTAGTTCTGCATCATACTTAGCATTAAGAGTATCTAATAATTCTTTTTCTGAATTAGCTAAAATTTGTTCTTTTTCTCCATTTTTATTTATATAAGTGCCATACCACTCTCCAGTTTTAATCCATTCATCTGAACCAGCAGGAGACACGCTATCTTCTGAATAACCATCATAATTATCCTCATCAGCAGCTTCATCAGAAACAGTAGTTAAACTTCTTCTTTTTTCTATTTCTTTTCCTTCTGGTGTTTGTTTTAATTTTTCTATAGTAGTATTCTTATTAGAAACAGGAGTTTCTTTTTCTTCCTCCTTAATTATAGCATCCAATTTTTCTGAAGCTGACATTCCAGGAGATTCTTTAGAATCCTCTTGACTTTTTGAAAGAGCTTTAGCTAAACCTTCTATTCCTCCTGAAGGTAAAGCAGCTTCTTTTATTTCATCGAAATCAAAATCAGGCATATTACCAGTAAACTCATCATCAACTATATTATTAGGATCATATTCCTGTGGAAGAACATCAGGCTCAATCTCTTGCTTTTCAGGTTTTTCTTCTATTACTAATCTTCCTGAAGGATTAGTATTTAATGCAAAGTTTCTTGAAGCAAATTGTATTCCTTCAACTTCAGAACTTTTTACAATATCTGTTTGTAGTGGAGATTCTTTACCAGAGGTTAAGAAATCTGTATAGCTTGAAAAGATTTCAAAATCTATATTACCTCCTCTAAGCTTAGGTTGAAAATGTACAAATTTATCATTACTTAAAGCACCCTTATTAATATTAATAGGTCTAGACTCTAAAAACTCTTTAAATAATTGATTTTTAGTACTATCATCTACTAAGTTTAAAGGTAATCTTTCTATAGAGTTATTATACATAAATACTACTTCCATAGAAATAGGATCTACATACACATGACCTTCTTTAAAAGGCTGCTCTTTTGCAGGGCCTCCCCAATTAATTAATAAACTTAAAAGTCCTAATTCTCCTTGTCTATGTGGAATAATATCTACTGAAGTCTTTTTTGGATTTCCTGCTAAGTAATTACCTTTAGGTAATGGAACTTTAGCATCAATGTTAAAAATTGTTAATCCTTCTTTAGAACTAGTAGTTACTGTTTTAGCTAATAAGGCTATAATAAGATCTGCTTCTAAAGGAGAAATTTTTCTTCTATCTAAGTAAGCATATCTACCATCAGGATATTCTATTACAGGAATACCAAATTTATTTAAAACTATAGTAGCATTATCTAAACTTAGTTGGCTTTTAACAGGTTTTAATCTTTTAGTACCATCTTCATTCCTCTTATATTTTTGAGGTATACCATTAGATATACCTTTTATTTTAACATTAACCTTAGCCCCATCTTTTACTATAGCTTTATGAATAGCTACAAACTGCTCTGCATAGGATTCTCTTACTTTATCAACCATAATACTAAGAGCTTCAATACCATTTACTTCAACTGTACCAGCTAGATTAGATTGGTGGAAATGTCCTGTAGAAGGATTATAAAACCCTCCCTCTTTAGTAAGAGCATCAAATCTTCCAGTTCCTGTTAAAGCCTGATAATTAGATACAATAGTTGGAATAGTTACATTTAGGCTATTATCAAATAATCTACTAGGAGTATTAATGGATGTAAATACATAACCGCCATTATAAATTAAAGGCTGTCCTGTAGATTTATCTATTATTAAAGCTACTAAATCCTGACGCTTTGGTAACTCTTCATCTGTTATATCAATTTCACTTCTTAAATTTTGTAATATTTGTTGTTTTAAATCTTCAAATCCTGGAAATTCTTGTTGAGGAGATACAATCTTTATAAAGAATTTATCATGTCCTTTCTCATCTTTTAATTCTACTTTTTGAGTAAAAGAGAACCATCTCTTTTGATATTCATTTGGATTAACAGAAGGAACTCCATTTTGATCATATTCAGTACCTTTCTCATCATACATTATATTCTTACCAGTGGTAAACCATAACTCTGTAGATAGAGCAGTATTATCAATTATAGTTATAAAACTCTTAGGAGAGTTATTATCATCATTGGTAGGCTCATTATTTTCAGTTAATGCTACTTGATTTGCTGGTACTACTGTTTCTGCTTCAGTTTTATACTTTTCATATCTTCTTTTTAAAGCAGCATATAATGTAGCTAGAGTAAGTAAAGGTTTCTTTAATTCTACCTTAGCTCTCCATTCTTTTAGTTCTTTTAAATCTTTATTCAATTTATCTAACTCTTCTTCACTAGCAGTAATTTGATTAGATATAAACTCTTTATCCTCTGGTATTCTTTGTAAGGATTCCTCTAAATTTTCAAGTTTCTTTAAATCCTCAATTAGTTCATCAGCAAACCACCTTTTAGATTTAATATAGTTTACTACACTCTTAGACATTTTTTTAATGTCCTCTATTTGAGTTCTAGGAAATAACCCTTTATATTTTTCTAAGAACCATTCTGCCTGTAGATTTTTCTCAACTATTAATTCTAATAAAGTATTATTTAAATTAATAGATTCTAGAACTTCTAAGTAGTTCTCTAACTTTACTTTTTGAGATTCTAAGTTAGTGATAAGCTCATCTAATTCAGATGATATTTTGATTAATTCAGGTAAGCTATTTATACCATCTCTATCAACTTCCTCTTCTAATCTTGTTAGTTCTTTCTTAAAGCTAAATACATTCTCATTAATAACTCTTTGCTTATATTGCTCTAAAGTAGCAATAACATCATCTATATTTTTCTTTCTTACTTTTAGTTCTTCTACCTGCTTTTCAATAGCAGATATAGTTTCTTCTGCCTTTCTAATAGCTTTTTTAAGTGAAGCTTTATGTCCAATACCCTTTTTTAGATTATCTTGAATTTCTTCAATCTCTATCATGGTATCTAATATATCATCCTCTAATTTAGAAATATCAGAGTTGATAGCTTTCTTTTTAGACTCAAATTCATTTGTAAGAGCTAATATAGCTTTCACACTATTATCTTTAATAGCTTTAACTCTTCTAGACCTGATAGACTCTCTAGCCTCATCTATTGGAATAACTTGAATGGATTTGTAGTTTTCTTTAACCCAAGCAGCATTTATCTTTATACTTTGATTACTATCATTAACTAAATAGGTTCCTTCCTTAGATTTATCTTCATTATCTAATCTAACTAATCTATAAGGCTTACCTTTGAATAGTAAGTGAATACCTTGTACAGACCTATCTAGAACATCTATTGAATTTTCATTAGCTTTAACTTTATAACCAGCATTCTCTATATCTCTAGTAAAATTTTCAACAGTGGCTTCAGTATTTTTAGCTTCCTTCTCTACCTCTTTCTTATTAGCTAAATACTCTTCATATAATTTTTGTTGAGTCTTTTCATCATAAAGCTTTTTAGACTCTTTTACAGACTCTTCTAAAGACTCTGTAAGAGATTTTAACTCCTTATTAATTTTCTCTATCTCAGCATTCTTCTGAGGACTAACTAATTCTGGATTAATTTTACCTACTTCAAATCTAGGATCAATAGATAAGGCTTTATTAGTAAGTTCTTGAATTTTACTTTCAAGAAAGTCTTGAGTAATAGCCATACTCATCTTAGCACTTTTCAAATCAGCACTATAATCCTTAAAAGCTACTTCATCCTCTTTATTAAAACTAATCTTGTTAAAAACATCATGAGTTCCTTCTACACTCTCATAAATCTTTTGAAACTTTTTAGCCTTGTTAATTAAATCTGCCTTAATCTCTTGAGTAGTTTTAGAACTATCCATCTGTAAAACATCTTTAATATATAAAGCATCCATTTCTGCAAGATGTTCTATACGTTTTGTAAGCAATTCCATTCCTTCAGGTTGTTGAAGAAAGGGTATCATATCCTGAAAATCCTTTATATTTTTATAGTAGTCATAAGTAAGTTGATCTCCTTGAGCTAATGCTGCCTGTTGAATTAAATTCATAGCATCAGCATTAATAACACTTGCTTTAAACTCTTCTAGTTTAGCAGGATCAACTTCTCTTTTTCCTTCTGAGTTTAGAATATAATCTCCTTTAGCATCCTTTTTATATATTTCCTCAAAATTTTTATATCTGTTTGAATATTGATCTTTAAGTAAATGTAATAATCCTTTTTGTTCAGGTCTTTCTTTAGCTCCTAAGAGTTTTTTAAATTTACTAGGGTTAGAAGCTGATTGTCCAAAGAGTCTTGCATTCTCAGCATCTATTTTATTTTTAGTACCTATCATAGCCATACCTCCTCCAAGTACTCCTCCTAAGAAGATACTTTTTTGCATATCAACATTATCTATATTATCTAAGTAGGTATCTAAGATACCTTCCATATAGGTATCATAATCATCAACTTTTCCTAAAGCCTTATCTTCAAAATATTGAGAAGATGCAAATTGTAAACCTTCTTCAAAAAATCCTTCTGAAGATATTGTTTTTAATATTTCTTTACCATATAGAGGTAAGTTTTGTTTAAATGATTTTTTAGCAACATTACTAAGTATTTCTCCACTTTCTCCTAATACTTTATCTATTCCCTTAGTCCTACTAAAAGCTTTGAATAATTGATTTTGAGTAAGAGCATTGGGGCCTAATAATATAACAAAGTTAGTGAGTAATGTTTCTACAGCAGTTTCTCCTGCTTTGCTTTTAGCTTCCTCTTCAGAATATCCTTGAGCTATTAATTGATTTTTTACTTTATCAAATGATTCTCCAGCTTCTGAAGCAGATTCAAATAAAGTATTTACTAATGTAGCACTTAAATTATCAATAGTATCAGCTCCTTTTATTGCTCCAGTAATACCTTTAGTACCTACACCAGTCCATCCAGGTTTCATTACTTTAGCTACCTTTCCTATACCCTTAGCTCCTAATGTTCCTAATTTACCTGCCTTTAAAACTTGTCCTGGAATTAACATTGATACTAAATAACCTACACCATCAGCTCCTTCAGTAGCCCAAAAAGAACTAGAAGTAATATTTGCCCAAAGCCCTCCCTCTTGAACTGACTTAGGAGTATATACAGGGAAAATTTCATTCTTTACATAGTCTTCTCCTTGTTGAATAGTATTAATCCAAGCATTGTCAACCATTCTACCTATTTCACTATCATCAAATCCTCCAGATAATCCCCAGTCAACTGCTCCTAAAATATATCCAGGAAGCTTAGCTATTTCAGATAATACTTTAGTACCAGTTCTAGCAAATCCTTTTACTACTCTATCTCCTATAGTTTGTACTTCTGCTCTTCTCTCTTTTAAAAAATCTTCTCCATGAAATAATGGAATAGGTTTTAAAGGATCTTTATAACCAATAGTTCCTTGTAAATCATTAAATAACTCTGGAGAGTATTCTGTTTGAATACCTCTAGAAGGCATAGAACCTTTTTTAGTAATTTTTTCTTTATCTCCTAAGACAAGATCATCAAATACTTCACTAGAAAAATGAGGATTAATAATAGGAGTAGCTTTTAGGATCTCCTCTTTTGTATATTTATCTTCTGGCATATAATTTTATTTTGTAAGTACTCTCTTGCTTTTCTCAAATTCAATATTCCCTATATATTGTAAAATAGAATTATCATCAGTTAAAGGTTGCTCAGGACTAGAAGTATATGAATTATCTCCTGTACCATAAGAAGTAACTGTGTATCCTCCTATAGGAAGTTTAGTAATTGTATATTCAACACCTTGTTTACTTACAATAGTATTTTGTTCTCCAGGTTGCATATTCCTAGTGTCAATTTTTCTTAAGTCTGTGCCTACAAGAACATTTCCTTTTGATAAATATAAAGCATCTGCATACTGTTGATTAGAAGGTTGAGAAGTGCTAGGATTTATTTCTAGATCAAAATAAGCTTGGTTTAATATTTGATCTCTAGCTCCCCACTGAATACCATCATCACTTATTGGAACTTCTGCTAATTTCTTACCTGACCCATCTTTCACACTAACCATTAATCCAGTACCTCCATCTAACATTGAATTACCTACCATTGAAACTGATAAATTTTCTAAACTAATTTTATCAGGGTCTATTTTATTTTTCTTTAGGAAATCTCTAAGTAACATAGTAGTTCCATCTACTCTAGAATTTAATAATGCTACAGGGTCTTTCTTAAAGTGTTCTGTAATACCTTTATTATATATTCCTATTCCTCTCTTATCAGAAGCATTCTCTAAAGTTATATAAGAACTAGCAAAACTATTTTTTTCAAAGTAGTCATTAAGATCTGTTGTAAGTTTTTGAGATACACCAGCTAACCCTTGAATATTATGAGCATTTCCCTGATCATCATAAACGTATCCTCCAGCAGCATTCTCTGGATTATTAGTTATGTAATCAAGTAATTCTTTAGAACTATTAATTCCAAATCCAGAATAAAGATTTTTATTATTTTCAAATTCTTTATCTATAGCAGAAGTATTATATTGGGAAGTAAAGTTTTGAGTAAGGTTATCTACTCTTACTTGCATATTATTCCTCTCTCTTTCTATATTTTTCTCCTGATCATAAGCCTCATTATAGAAAGCAAACCCTGCTTGTAAATTACTTATATCTTGAGCATTTAAAGGTTTGCTTAGTTTTATATTAGGATCATTTTGAATTTTATTTAAATTTAAACTTCCATCTTCATTATAAAATTCATTTTTATGTCTAACAATATAATCTACTGTACCTTTATCAGTGATACCAGCAGCTTGAATTAATTGTAAGCCTCTACCTGTAGTATTATCAGAAGCATTCTTTAATTCATTATTTTTACCATCAAGAGCTTTTCTCCAATCATTAAATGTAGACCCCTTAGTAACTCCTGTAGCTCCATGTTCTGATATAATAGGTAAGGAAGGATTATTTTTTTCATACTCATAATCCACTTGTCCATAAGGATCACCCTTCATAGATTTATCCCCTAAAGTTTTCTTATTCTTAAGAGCTACATTATATAATTTTGTAGCCTCTTCTCCAAATCTTTTAGTATAGTACTTATCCCATTCTTCTTCAGGCTTCTCTTTTAAATACTCATATCTAATTTGATTGTCAATATCTTCCTTTAATTCAGGATTACCCATTAATCCAGCCTCAAAAACATTTTTAATCTTTTCTTCAGTCACTCCATATTTCTTACTTTCATATATATATTTTCCATTACTGAAAGCTTTAGGATCTCCAAATAACTCATCAGCTATATTTGACATTATTTTATTAGTAGATTCTATTCTATCTACATAATCTGCATAAGCAACATTAGCTGGAGGAATATAATTAGGTTTTTCCTTCATCTGCTGAATTTGATTTATATAAGGTAAACTTCTCCAGTAGCTATTAGGTAAGTTTTTTACTTCTGATAATTTAGCTTGAAGTTTATTATAGGCTTCTTCTCTAGCTTTATTAATACCTAAAATTCCTTGAGAACTACTTTGATAAGCGAGTTCTTTATTTAGCTTAGCCACCATAGGAGATACTCTACTAGAATCTCCACTAGAGTATAAATCTTGAACAGTCTTATCTACATTTTGATTAAATTGATTAGCCCAAGCTTGTGCTCTATTATAATCTTCTACTGCCCATCCTTCAGAATTTCCTGTTTCATCGAAAAGGTATTTTAATCCAATAGGATTAGCATTCATAGCTGAAGCCTCAGCAAGGTTTTTATCAAACCCAGCTTGGTCTTGAGTTATTTTTTGGTTTATAAACTCCAATGGTAGAGAAGCATAAGTAGACTCTATCTCTGGAGAATATAAATCTAGGAATCTTACTGCCATAGTATTTATATTAGTGCAAACTTAACAATTTTTTATCTTACCACCAAACTTTTTAGAGATTTTGCCTCCATAAGCTACTTTAAAAACCCACTCACCTTTCTCCTTATCATAAATAATAGTAGGAGGATTATCTTTGTCAGTAGCTTTAGTAGTGTTAGTGTAGTCTGTTTTAGGAGCATGGTAGAAGTAGGAACCTTCTTTTACTCCATATTTTTTAGCATCTTCAGCAGTGGCTATACCAAAGTTCTTTTGAGTCATCCATTGTAAGGTATATAAATCTCTTTCTCTTGCTGACATACCTTTCATAACCTCATTAACACTTTCAACAGTCTTACCAGAAATCTTAGATATTTGATTAACTCTTTGAGCATCAGACATATCCTGAATTTCTTTCATCTTGATTTCAATATCTTTATTCTTTATAGCTTCTTGCATTTGAATATTTGCATTAGCTTGTTGGCCTCTGAGTTTTATATTATTAATTTCCCCAGCAGCAGTAGCATATGCCTGAGCTATATTACCTGGCATACTTCCTAAATACTGAGCTTGACTAGCTCCAGCATTTCTAGCAGCATCTCTAGTATTAGCTATAGCATCATTAGCAGCCATTCTTGCTGCTTGTTCAGCACCATAAGTATTTATCCTATCAAAGTTTACAGAACCTGATGTTCTAGGCCCTCTCATGTTAGCTGCTGCACCTAAATTAGCAATAGCATTCATTCCTAGCATAGCTAAGGAAGCTTTATCATATTTATCACTAGGTAAAGGTATATTAGATATTTCTCTAGTATAATACCCTGAATCTGAATCTGAAGTTGGAGTTGCGTTAGGATCAGGATTAATATTGTTATTAATTACAGGCCCAGTATAGGGAGGCCCCTGTTGATCTTGTAATTGTGGCCCTACAAATAAATCTCTAACTGTTGATTGACGAGTAGGATTAGTATAACTTTGTCCTCCTGGATTAAGTGGATCAATAATAGGTTTAAAATTATTTATTATAGGATTATTAGAAGATTCCCAATTTTGTTCTACAGAAGGGTCTTGAATTGTAACTCTAGGATCACTATTCATATTATAGTTATTCTGATTATTAGTAGTTGTATTAGAAGAGTTTGGATATACTCTTTTTTTCCAAGCATTATAATCATTTTCATCATTAAAAATACCATTTTTTCCAACAGTCTTTTGAGTTATGTCATAATTTTTATCAATATCTATTACATCTTGATAATTTTTTATATTTTCTGTGTCCCACATTCCACTATTTTGCATCTCATTTAAAAGAAAATCAGCCTCTGCTGAACCAGCAGGAGGAACCCATTCATTACTAAATGTACCTCCTCTTGCAAACATTCTTCCACCATAAGCCATCATAGGTTG
>Ga0181363_1000305_pt1 | contig 14266 bp, 24 predicted proteins | sample Fa13NDMLBSN_FD_130109 | JGI IMG/M metagenome (GOLD analysis project Ga0181363, IMG submission 130109) | Freshwater viral communities from Lake Michigan, USA - Fa13.ND.MLB.S.N | ecosystem: Environmental > Aquatic > Freshwater > Lake | place: USA: Michigan | collected 2013-09-23
GCAGTTAACTGCTTCCCGATTTGCAGCACCGCTGGCCTCGGATCAGAGTCCGGTGCCAACGTACTCCCCGACGACACAGATACGACCATGTCAGCGGGAAATTCTATTTTAGCCTTTTTCAAGACTTTCTCAAGCTGCGCGGGTGACTTAATTGTCACAGGCTCGTACGCATCTTCGATATTGTTTACATCCACCCACGCTTCAATCTTCGCCTCGTCCACCCACTGGCGTGTGCCACGCTTGGCGACCAGTTTGTAGCCTGGCACGGGGCGGTCGTTCTCAAGCATTTGGAACGCAAGCGCGCGCAGTTCTTTAATGTAGTCTTCCAACATATCGGCCTGCTGAAGCTGGTAGGCGATCTGTTCAGCAGGCAGTGCTGCAAGTTGTACTTTTAACGCACGATCGACCGCGCCAGACATGCGTGGGCAGATCGGCTTGGCCGTACACCAACGGCAGTGGTCGCCGGTCATCATCGGCGGGTCAGGGTAGTCGGACAGACGCACAGCGTACAGCAGCTCTTGCTCGAACTGCTTAACGCGCTCTACGGTTGTCACCCAGCGACGCATGGCAGGGGGTTGCACAATGATGCACTCGATCTCTTCAGCACCTTCGAACACCCACTGACATGCGGGTGTTCTCATTGCCGCAGCCGCGTAAAATAAGAGTTGAGGATTGTTTTCAGCATCCACAAGCACGCCATCGCCAAATTTCCAATCAAGAACGATCGCGCGCTTTCCTTTACGCCCAAGTAGATCAGTGCTGCCAAATACATTAGGCAGATAATCGCCAAACCCAACTCGAGTTTCAACCATGTACTCCATTGTCTTGTCGGGGTCGATCTCGTCGAGTGCTTCCAAAGCGGGAATAATTTTCTCATCAATCAACTCCTGTGTGAGTGTCTGTGTCTTGTAGGTGGCGCCGATACACTGCGCGGGCTTCTTATCAAACTCAAGCAGCTCTGCGATCACGTTATGCAAGAGAGTGCCGCGTGCTGCGTGTTCGGACTCGACCTGTGGTGGCATCTGCTGTACTAGCTTGACTGACGCTGGACAGTTGATGACGCGTTTGGCGGTGCTGCCGCCGACGATAGTAGAGTGGCTCATTTGCGCGCCTCCATCATGGCGTCTGCTATCTCATACGCAAACTCGGCTAAGTCTTTATTGCTGGCCGCACCGCCGCCATCTTCAGCAAGCATGCCCTGCAACGCGGCGACTGCAATGTAATCCCGCAAGTCCATGCCTTCTTCTTTGTGTGTTGGAAACGCTTTCATTTACTGTACTCCCGTGTAGTGATTGAGCCTCGACTGTAGTCCCTAAAATAATCCTTGTCAAATACTTTTTGATGCCTTATATTTCGCAACATGTTAGAAAAAGAAATCGAGAACTACTTTGTTTGGACAGTCGAGCGCGCTGGCGGCAAGACTTACAAGTTCAAGTCTCCCACACAACGTGGGGTTAGTGATCGCTTGGCTTGTATGCCTGATGGGTCAACGTGGTTTGTTGAATTAAAAACCAAAGGTGGTCGGTTGTCTGAGTTGCAAAAACGATTTGCTGACGACGTTATTGCGTTGCGACAGAACTACGTTTGTTTATGGTCGAAGGAGATGATTGATGAGTGGATTAGTACTTAGACCTTACCAGGATGAAGCCGCTGATTTCCTGTACGAGCGTGATCGGGCGATGATCTTAGCACCCGTAGGTGCAGGCAAGACGGCCATCACCTTGACCGCCATGCAGGCGATGGTGCAAGACGGCTACGCGTCACGCTTTCTTGTCTTGGCGCCAAAGCGTGTCTGTACTGACGTGTGGCCAATCGAGGTGCCCAAGTGGGCGCCAGAGCTAGATCACCGCGTGGCCGTGGGCAGCCCAAAAGACAGAGACGCAGCACTGCGCTCGTTTGTGGCGATAGTGATTACTAACTACGACAACCTGCCGTGGTTGGTCGAGCAGGATCTGTCTGACTTTGACGCGATCGTGTTCGACGAGCTAACCAAATTGAAGAACCCATCCGGCACACGCTTCAAGGCGCTGCACAAAGTGATCGACCAGTTCAAGATACGCTGGGGTCTGACAGGATCGTTTACCAGTAACGGGCTCGAAGACGTGTTCGGTCAGTGCAAGATCGTTGACGAGAAACTGCTTGGCCGTGCCAAAGGCGCTTTCTTGCAGCAATACTTTGTCTGCATGAACCGCGACTTTGGTGAGTGGCTGCCGCGCCCGGGCGCCTTGCCGCTGGTCATGGAACGCATCAAACCAGCCACGTTTGTGCTGGAGCCTGGCGAGTACCGCGACAAGCTGCCGCCCTGCCATGTGGTCGAGCTGCGCAGCCAGCTAGATGACAGGAAACCGTATGAAAAGATGAAGAAAGACTTCGTGGTGCAGTTCCCGTCGTCTGAGATTTTAGCGGCTAACGCTGCCGCTGTTACATCAAAGTTGCAACAGATGGCGTCTGGCTTTGTGTACGACAGCAGCCGTGTGGCGAGTGACGCGCCGGGTCAGTTTACATCCAGCAAAACGGCGGTGTGGTTTAGTAGTCACAAGTTTGATCGATTAGACGAATTACTGGAGGAAAACCAACATGCCAATACGCTTATCGTTTACCAGTTTCAGGAAGAGGTGGCAGAACTTCGTCGCCGCTATTCAAAACTTGCCACCTTGGACGACACCGACGCCATCAAACGGTGGAACGCCGGACAGATCGAACTCCTTGCCGTCCATCCTAAGTCAGCAGGACATGGACTTAATCTACAGCACGGGGGAAGCCACATGGTATTTCTGTCGTTGCCGTGGAGCTTGGAGCTGTACGAGCAAACGGTTGGACGGCTGCACCGTTCCGGGCAACTGCATGACGTCTGGGTTTATATCTTACTCGCCGAGAAGACAGTTGACGAAAAGATCTGGGCAGCCCTGCACGACAAACGAGCAATTTCCGACATAGCAATGGAGGCACTGAAATGAGATACCTACTTTTATTATTGACGGCGTCGGCGATGGCCGCCGAGCCAGATCATCTGACTTACACCAATGACATCAGCGTGCGCACGGTCTTGACACAGACCAAACCAAGCTGGTGTTTGGGTATGAGGATGGCGTTTGACATTGACGGGCTAGACCGCGCTTACTACGGTTGCTGGGTGCCCATGCAAGGTTTTGCGCACATTGAGATGCTTGACGGCAGCCGGCGGGTGATCGCACTAGATAAATTTACCAAACCAAAACAGGAGGCAGCAAAATGACGGACTTTACCAAATACGAAACGCAGCGTGAGATTCTGATCGACTACCTGCATGTCATGATCGCCCGTAGCGACTGGCATGGCGTCTCTGACGTTGCTAACGATCTGCGTGAGCTGGAGGCCGAACAACGTGAAAAGAATTGACTACTGGAAGGCCAAGCTAAAGGCCGCGCAGACTGAGGAGCGCATACGCCAGAAGGAATTAAACCAGATGGCCAAAGCGTTCGAGCGGGCGCTAGAGCAAGTGGATGACATACAGAAAAGGATAGAGCATGAAAAAGCAAAGTTGGCGGGGCCTGAATGATGTCTTAGCGTCATTGTCAGAAGACGAGGTGTTCGCGCTACTGACACAGGAGCAGCTGCATGAGCGCCGCAGCTCGCACCTGCAACGCCTGCACCAGCGCTACTGCGCCCTGCGTGACGCCCGTGAGCGGTTGGAAGTGATGGCCAAGGCGGTGCGGCCATGAAATGTATGCAGTGCGGCAGTAAAACCGTTGTTGTAAACACCATCCAGCAGCCAGGCGGCGTACGGCGGCAACGCAGGTGCCCGTCATGCAAGAACAATGCCTACTCAGCAGAGGTGTGGGTTGCAGGCAACGTAATGGTGGAGAAATCGATCTATACTAATGACGAGGCGGCGTTGATAAAAAAGAAAGTTGTTGACGTTCGCCGCGCAAACGAAGATAGGAGGAAAGACAATGCTACGTGACGGACATTTTATTAAAGAAGAGCCACCCAAGATCGGCGCGCATTATGTACCGCAGCTCTATCAAAAGCCATCTACGCCAGAAGAACGGTTCGTGCAGGACATTATGCTGGGCATTAGGCCCTACCATTCGTCGCCTGTGACCTTGCTTCTTGGCCGGCTGCTGAGTGTATGAAAGAGCTTGTTCTCGTCTACTACGCGGCGATTGTGGTAGCCACCGTGGGCTTTCTGGCGTTCTTCATACCAGAGCCACGGCGGCCTACTGCTGCTGAGTGCGGTGTGGCAGAGATCACGCCTGACATGTCAGCGCGCGACCGTGAGGTCTGCCGGCAGTTACGCCAGCATCGTCACCGCATGTGATTGCGCCTCTGCTACCCGGCGCATCCAACCTTTGCCGAAGGTTGCAAACGTCGGGAGCGCCTTATAGAACAATTCTTTTTCCATGCTGAACTTAGCAATTAAGTCCTTCTGATTGGCGTCTTTCAACGCCTGCATCGTCTTGGGGCCGATCGCGCCGTCAGGGTTCGTTCCAATCGCTTTCTGCATGGTTCTGATGGCACGCCCCGGCCCTGCATTGATCGCAAAGTCGAACATCAGATAGTCCAGCCCCGTTGGCAGCTCGTCGGCCTTGACCGCATCCCAATACTTCTTGCGGTACATCGGTGCCACTGTAGCCGGGGTCAATGCGCGCATCTCTTTTTCGCCAACAGCTTTGCCGACCCATGCTTCCCACACTTTCTTAGTGACGCCCAAGTTGGTCATGCCGCCTGGGTCAAGTTTGTGGTGAACGTAACCGCCTTCGTGCTTCAGAATAACCTTCAGCGCCTCGTCAAAGTTCTCTTTCATTTCTTGTCAGGCGCAACAACCCCAATCAGACCAGCGATAGCCAGACCGGTGGCGATGATAGCGTCGGCCATCTGCGGTGCAATGGGCACACCGGCAGCTGCCAAGAACAGAAACAGGCCACGCCAAGTAGATGGCTCTTTAGCACGGGCGAGAATAAACGATTTCATAATGCCTCCTTATTTGTCCTGCTTGTTGTCGAGCTTGTCGAAAATTTTGGCTAACATTTCTTTCACTTCGCGCATGTCGTCACGGTAGTCCTCACGGGTAACATAAATGTGCGGCATGGCGCGCACGTCGGTGTCTAGCCGGTCGATGGATCGGTGGATGTTGTTTAGAATCCAGCCACCAAAAAATCCGGCAATAGCGACTGCGATGTTAAATAGCACTTGCGAGTCCATCTACTATTTCCTCAAATTGTTTCGGTTTTCCGGCGCTAACACGTTGACCACAGCCCCGCGCCCTTCTTTTGGAATTACCGCCCACTCCTGCGGATTGTTCAGCGCGCGCAAGACGGCGCTGCGTTCCACAGCCGGCAGCGTATCAATCAGTTTAGCCATATCTTGACCAGACTTAGACGCTTCCGTCAACTTGTTCATAACAGCTTTACCAAGTTTTTTCTCCAGCGCATCTAGCGCCGTATTGGTTGCGGTAGCCGTGCGGCTAAACGCAAAATTTGGCAGCCTAAATCTTGTTTGGTTGGCCTCGATCAACTCCCGCAACGCGTCGCGGCCAGCCGCAGCCTGCTCGCCCACGCGGATGTCACGCTTGATTTCGCCTACGACGCCTTTGAGCGTAGTCACGGCTTTGTCGCTCATCGTTTTAATAATGTCGTAGCTGCCAGACCCAAACACTTTTTCGACTTCTTTAGGGCTGTTGCCTTCAACTAATTTGACAAACGCTTTCGGGTCATTCTGATACATCTCCAGCGCTTTGGCCGACATCTTCTTTTCGCTGACTGCTTTTAGCCCCTGCGAGTACGCGTCAAGATAAGCACCATAGCCTTTACCGCCCGCGTCTTCAACTGCTTTAACAATCGAAGGCCGCACGCTTTCCAGCACCTTGGCAGCCAACTCTTTCTGCGCTTTAGGGTCGTTAGGGTGCAGCTGCTTGGCTACAGCGTTGACCGAATTCTTGCGAATGGTGTCTAGCGCCCACGCGTCAATCACGCCGCCCAGATTTGTCCACTGCTTGATGTCGGATGCGACGCGGCCTAAAGCGCGTTGCAGATCGCGGTTGCCTGGCGCAAGTTTAGGGTCAGCTAACGTCTTCTCAATGTTGGCGACAATCGCGTCGCCTTTGAGTGGTTTTAAGCCGTGGGCTTCCAAACTGTTAGCCGCAGCGGTCGCAAAACGTGACGCCTCACCAAATATTAACGAGCCTTCGGCGGCTTGTGTGGCCACGTCATCAGCGCGTTTAGCTAGCTCACCTTCATAGGTGTAGCGAGGCGGCGTAGGCATCCCACGTTCAGCAGCGCCGCGCTGCGCGCCCATGCCCGGCAGACGTTCAGCAGCAGCGCCCATGCGCCGTACTGTGTCAGCGTCTCTTGCAGCCAGCGTGCCCATGCGTTCGGCTTGCGCTTCTAGTTGAGGCTTTAATACGCCTGCCGTATTGGCCGCTGCCATTTCAACTTCAAGTTGCGGCACCAACTGTTGACGTAACTGATTCTTAGCTTCGCCTTGCGCGGTTCTAGCACCCGTCTGCGTCTCAGCGCCAGCCAACTCAGCTAGACGGTTAATCCGTGCAGCTTCTTGAGCTTCGGCGGTGGTCAACAAATAGCGAGGGTCACGCTTGGCAGCCTGCTCCAGCAGTGCTTGCGTGGTGGGCGACGTCAAGTCGGCGATCGACTGCGCAGCGGTCACATCGGTTGGCGCGCTGCGAGCCAAAGCGCGAGCGGCAGACACGTCTATGCCCAATGAGTCACGCAGGATCTTAGCAGCCTTTTGCGAGCCGATTTGGCCGGACAAGGTGTCATACAGCCAACCGACACCACGCCCGCCCAACTGCAACGCTTTATCAACATAAGGCGCTGCGACTTGGCCGCCTGCTTCAAAAATAGCGCCTATCAACAGATCGCGAGTGCCGGCTGAAATGCCTTCCATCGGTGTCATCTCAGGTATGTTGCCCAACGCAATGTCAGCTTGACGCAACAAACCTGACGCTAACCCGTAGCCGCCAGCCGAACCCATAACAACGCCAGCGGGACCGGCAGGGGCGCCAAACATTCCCCCCGTTATAGCGCCTGTAGCCTCTATGAGCGGCCCAGTTAATTCGCGTGTCCCGCGAGCAACGTCGTATGCCATCGGGTATTCTTTTGCCCATGCGGGCGGCTGCACGCGAGGGCTGGGTATTTCATTTGCAGGCTTCTGCTCTGGCGTTGCAGGCAATGGGATGTCTGACACCCAGTTGTCGTCAACAAGGTAGGCTTTGACACCTTCTTTGTTGGTGGCCGACTGCGTGATGGGCCGCCACTGCCCATTAACGAGCGCAACGCGCTCGCCAGTATCAGGATTGGTTGCGGTTTCCAGAGCCATTATTTTTTGTCTAGCACAAAGTTTGCGGGCGGAGGCGGTGCAGGTCTTGCGCTAGGCGTGCCGGGTTTAGCTTTACCTTTACCGGCCAACAGATTTTCTAAGTTATCTAGCGCAGCTTTATTAGACTCCAAATCTAAAGTGGGGTCGGTCGCTGCGGACAACCACAATTTCAGTTCAGCGTTAGAGTCAAGTTGTTTAGCAGACAAACCTAACGCGCTCATAATTTGGGTCATCAGCAATGGTCGAGTCTGCGCAATCTTATTACGCTCAGATTGCGCTTCAGTGCCAAATATGCGGCCCGTAAGCTGTCCGGCGCCCGTTGTACTTAAGTACGCGCCTACATTAGTGCCTGGTAGATTTTGCGTTGAGGTAATGCCGCCCAACTTATCGAGCTGGTCAAAATTCTGACGCAACAACGCAATAGTGTTGCCAGCGTTTTCTTGCGCAATTTCTTTAGCTTCTGCTTTTCTGGCGCCCATAGGCTCTTTACCTGCAATACCGATAACGCCCGGTGAGCCTAGCGAGCCACCTTTGTAAACTTTTGCGTCTACTGACAGCATACGAGTGTTATCGTTAGGGTCTATAACCATCGTAACTGTTGGCGCAGCAATTGCACTTGGCTTGTTAATCTCTGCGCGACGCAAACGCTCCATGGCCTTGTTATGGCGCTCAGTTTCTTCAAGCTGTTTTTGTTGCCGTTCGGCTTGTGTGCCCGAAATGCTCTCCATTGCTCTTTGGTGCCGCTGCGTCTCTTGTACGCGAGCATCTTCCAACTTAAGTCGTGCGGCTTCGTTTGCAACGCGTGTTTCTTCAAAGCCCAACCGTTTCTCTTCAAAGCCTACGCGCTTTTCTTCAAGCGCTTCTTTCTTTTGCGCCCTAACGTCCGCAAGTTTTTCTTGTGGCGTTAATAGACGGCGCATAGTGCGAATTTGCCACGCAGGTATCTCAGCATCGTTATCCGGCAATCCTGCTATTACTTGATTTTTTTGATCTTCTGTTATTTGACCTGCGTCTAATTTTTGCTGAAGGCCGGACAGCACATCGCTTACCCTCTCGTAGCTAGTTAAGTCGCTAACTGCCTCGTAAAATTTTTCTTTTGATAGTTGCCCCTCTAATTTTTTTGCTTCAAACTTACGCTTTTCTGTTTCTGCTTCGCGCGCTTCTTTTTGCGCCAATAAATTTTCACGCTGCGCAGCGCGCGTTGCAATTCCTTCATATTTGCTTGGCGCTCTAGCAAGCACTTCAGCCATAAAGGCATCTGACCCAAACGCTAGGTTTTTATCACCCATTATCCGAGCTAGTTCATTCTCTTCTTGCCGCGCGCGTTGATACTCCTGCATTTTTAACGCGTTCATCTGCGACGCTTCTTGCGCGCCACGCAATTGCGAAATTGCCGCCATTTGGTTTACCGGCGATTCAAGCTGAATCGGGCGAAAGCCCATTGCAATAGACGGATCGATCTGTGCCATAGTTATCTCTTAGTAGTAGCTACTGGTGGCGTTATTAACCGGCGTCATATCAACACCTTGTTGCGGAAAGAATCTATTCATCATCTGTTGATTCTGGTAGTAGTTCAGCCCTTGACCCAACGCGTTTGACAGCGCGTTAGCTTGCCCCATATAGCCCGACGCTCTTGCGTTGCCCGCACCAACAATATTGGCGCCAATGTTTTGCCCTAACTGACCCGCCGCGCCAGTCAGCGTATTGGCCGACGTTTGCGCCATGCCGGCCAATGATTGCAGTGGGTTCAAACGCGCCTGACGTTCGGCCTGATAGCGGTTAAATGCGTTGGTAAATTCTTGAGATGCCAAGTCTTGACCGTAGCGCTGCGCGCCTTTTAATGTAGAGCCTGACAGCAGACCGCCACGAGCCGCAGCTGTGCGGTCGAGTGCCTTCATGCCCTCTTGCAACCGGAATGCGTAGCCAGGATCGGCTTGAAACTGCTGCATGGTGAAGGGCGTGTATTTAGACGCAGCCACCAATTCGGGTAGCGCGTTGACGCCGACTTTACGAAACGGCTCTTGCAGCTCAACCTGACGCTCAAACATGCGCTCTTGCGCAGCAGTTGATTCCGCAGCAGCACGTTCTTGCGACCTAGCTGCTTTACCGCTTGCTGCGCCGCCCAGCAGCGCGCTTCCCAACATTGCCCCACCAATAATCCACGGCATATCAATACTCCTTTTGCAATGTGTCGGCGATTGCTTGCGCTGCTGTTATATCGCCCGGTGCAATAAGCACCTCATCAATTTCATCTTCGTCCACGCAAGCCGTTGCATGAACACAATACCAAATAGCGTCAGTCAACGATTTAACGCCGTGATGCCGGTTAGCCTCAATTGTTACGCAAGCAGGCGCGTGCAGCACTTGCTTTTCACCATCCACCAAAACTTCTACTGAACCTTGAGCCAAAATTGACAAATGGTCATGTTTGTGGGCATGTTGCACCAGCACATGTCCGGCAGGGATGCGAGTTTCCTTTGCATAAACGCCCGAACTAAAAAAATGCGTAATCACAATTTACGTTACCTCGCGGCCTGATGCCCGAATATTGATCGCACTAGCAGTTCCCGCGATAGTAGAGATAAAACCGCTGGCTGCCAAGACCTGGCCTACAATTTCTGGGAACGTGTAGACTTCCGACGGCTGCAATGTTTTCGTTTTGGTAATCAAGTTCTGGTTACCCGCCGTGTCAGCAGCCGTTACCAAGTTGACACTAATGGTAGCCGCAGACGCGCTGTAGTTGGTCGCCGTAAACTTGTCGATGATGGTCGTCACGCCAGACGCGGTGTATTGCGTGGTCTGAGTGTTTTCTGCCGTCTTGGCAGGAATAAGAACTTTAACGGTAACAGTCATAAGTTACACCTTATCTAGAAATCGCGGTAACGGTCGGCGCGGCGACATACGTAATACGTAAAGTATCGTTGGGAGACAGCATAAACATACCAAACAAAGCCCCCGTAGATAAAAACGTTGTCCCATCACGGGAAAACTCTACATTTGTAGCGGTTCCCGCAGCACCACTAATCATAATATCTAATGTATATGCGTTGGTGTTTTGGTAGGTAAATGGCGACCCCGTTAACGTAACGTTACTTACCGGAAGAAGCGCAGCGGTATTTGGTGCAGGTAAAGACGGCGGCTGCACTGCCAATGCCTGAACCTCGGTCGCTAGTTCAGCAATCTGGCTTTGCAGCCCGCTAACGGTTGCTTCATTGTCTACTACGTCAGGCAGCAGCGCGTTAAACGTCTCAGTCGTGACAACTGGCGGCCCCAGCTGAAGATCAGTTAGCGACGCCACGTTGCCGCCGCTGCCGGTCAAAACAAACAAGTTCAAGAAAAACCGATACCATTCGCGCGCAATTAACCCGGTACGCTCGTCAATAAGCGGCACGCGCGGCGGCGTGATATTGGTGTTGTTATTTGGGCTAGGCATTGGTTGGGCTAATCAGCAGTTCGGCGCCCATAATGGCGACTTTGACCGGATCGGTCATCGACAGCTCGTACACCCGATCACGCAGTTTCAAGGTCATGCCCAGCCGACGCCAGAACACCCGGCGGTAATACTCGCCAATTTTTCCAATGTTAGCCGTGTGGTAGTTAGACCAAGTATGGCCGCCGTCGTCTGACCAACGCAACATGACCTCCGGGTCACTGCCTTGGCCTGTGTTTAAGCCAACGCCCGTCTCCACGTCAAGCTGCAAGCTGTGGTGCGCGGTGCGCTTCAAGTTGTTTTGACCGGTCGGCAGTGCCCGCCATGACCGCAGCCATTTTTGAATCTGTCCGTTGTCGCTGTAGTCGTCCAGATCGAACGCGTAAATGTTGCCGTTCTCAAAGTCGCCAACAATCACTTCGCTGTTAAACGCCATCTGGCAGTTGCTGCGATGACGGGTAAATGACCCATTAGACCAGCCAGCACGCTCATGCCACGCCTGCGTAGCGGCGTCGTAGACCCATGTTGTGTTGGCGTTGGGGAAAATCAGCACGTAGAAACTATGGCCGTCCTGCTGGTAGGTGTAGCCAATTGCATCGGCCAGATTGCCATACTGCTGGATCTGCCATTCAACGGCATGGGTAGAGACGCGCTGGCCGGTGTAGCCGTTAGCGCGGTAGACAATACCCCGCCCACGGGCGTCAGCGCCTAGCCAGAATAAGCTGTTGTCCAGCTTGGCTACTGAGTATGGCGCGACGCACCCGATCTCGTTAAAGGCGCCCTGAATACGCTCCAAAGGAAAGTCAGCATTACCTGCGTCGTACCATACCTCAACAGAGTTGGTGCCAAACAACCAAGCTTCGCGGTGGTCAACAATCAGTGACACCAAGCCGTCTGGTGAGCCTTCTGCGCTGGCAAATTCAAGCGGGTCAACGGACAGGCCGTCAAGCAAGCTAGTCACCCAGATCTTTTGGCTGTTAGGCTCGTTAAAAACAAAATAGCCGTCCAGAAAGCCAACGGTTACCGCGCCAGGAAAGTCAGGGTCGGTGATCTGTTGGAATACGTTGGTGGTGGCGTTATAGATGTAGCTGGGGCCATTAGCAGCAACAAACAACTGCGTGCCGTTATCCGACATCGACACGGGGCCGGTGCCAGCTATTGTGCCTAGCAGCGTGCTAGTGTAGCTACTGTTAATCTTGTATAGGCTGTTACCCGACACGACGTAACCAAAATTGCCAAACGTCCACAGCCCGCGAATTGGCCCCAAACCTACAGTTGCCAATAGGCGCAGCCCCGGCGCCCGCTGCAAGAACGCCGGCTCTTTGCCGGCCTCTGGCACAATTTCAGGGAACATGTTGACCATGCGCGCATCCGCAGCGTTGACGCTGCGAGCCACGTACGCGGAGCCAAGGATGGGCGTTTTCACGGTTTAATAGTTACCCGCATAGATGTTGAACCGCTGACGAGTTGCCACCAACGAGTAAGGCATAGACATCACGTCGTCAGGATTGTTAATCCGCTTCAGGTTGCGCTTAGACGTCATGGCGATACGCTGCACTTGCGGTGACGGCTCAACGCCAAACTCCGGGGCAAACTCCATAGCCAAATTGTAGACAAACGCACGCAGATAGCCTGGCGGGAAAGTTAAATTGGTTGCCAAGTTTGCGGGGGTAGTCAGCTGCTGCACCGACACAAAATGCCATTCAAGAACACGCGTGGGCTTGGGGTAGATCGTCATGGTGATGTCTGGGAACGTATTGTTCACAAACATGACCTGCGGGTAGGTGCTGGTAACCGTTTTGACCGCAATACCGTTGTACTGCTGCTGATTGATTAGCTTGATGCCGTAGGACACGTTGGTCTGCGGATCGCGGAAGTACGTTGCGTCATCAATCAACACCGGGCGGTTGCCCACAAAATTGCCGGTCGGGCCAAGCGTGCGGGTAATCTCGTCAGGCGGCCAGTTAAAAATCTGCTCTTCCGTGCAAAACACAGCCAAACGCTCAGTGTTCCACGAATCAATCATCTGATTGAGCGCAGTCAAACCGTCTTGCATTACCGACGCCGAAGACGTCTCGCCTTCAGCCAATACGCCAAGCAATCGCAACGCCCGGTTGATTTGATCGCCAGCAGTAGTGGCCATATCCGCTCCTTTAAGCTGCCGCCTCTACGGGAGGGCGACCACGACGACGTTTAACTTCCAGTTCATTGGCTGGTGCCGCCGCTTCAGGCTCTGAAGGCGTGTCGGGATTATACCGAAGCCAGCCGTTTTGTTCATCAAATTCGGCTTCTAGCTCCATAGTGGCAACTTTGGTGCCGTGAACTGGATGTTGTAAATATATAGGCATGGGGGAACGGGGCCGAAGCCCCGCCTTAATTATGACGTGCAGTGAATAATGGCAAAATTAATAACTACTGCTTCAGACAATGACCCACCTGAAATATTACGCAAAGTAATGCTGACAGAACCAGCGGTAAGCGAATTAGCAAATACATTGTATGAGCCAGGGGTTGCTTGCCCACCAGAAATAGTCAAAATTACCGCATCGTTTGCGCCAATTATTGAATTGTTTAGCGTAAAAGTTGCGTTAGTTGCAGTCGCCAATGATGCGTTATTCATTGTAATGCGGCCAGCAGATTTATCCAGCGTAACTGCTGTTGATTTGCTGGTGGCTTGCGTTACAGTACCTTGCGCGGCAGCAGAATAGCCGATTTCGGAAGTAGCGTAAACAGTGGTGCCAACAATAGTTGAGGGCGTAGTTGCACCAATCGTGCCGCCGTCAATGTCTTGGTCGCTGTACGCAACGCCAATTGATTTGGTATTGCCCATTTTCTAATCCTTTTAAGAAAACGGGGGCCGAAGCCCCCGCAGATTTACTTCAGAAATGCTGAATAAGCAGCATCGCCAGTGCGAACAAACATGTAAGTGTGTGCGCCAAAACGTGGGACAGTAACAGAACCGAAGATCGTAATGCCTGTGCCAGTGGTAACTGGAACAGTAGATGACGAGCCGGTGTTATTGTTGTTGCAGATTGTCAACTCAAACGACGAACCTACTTTAGCGCTAGGAACAGCCGCGTCCAGCAGAGTAGCCGTAGGAAGAGTGACGGTCAGCGTTGCGTCGCTACCTTTGTTGCACACAACTAGGCCAGCAGCTACTTGAGCGCCGGTCAGGGTAGTGTCGCCGGTCAAAGTTGTAGGGATAGATTGCGCGCCAAGAATTGCCTCACCCAAATTGCCATCACCAAGCTGGTATCCACCAGCGCCATTAGGAAGTGCCATGATATGTATCCTTTAAAAAATGTTGTTAATGGGGGCCGAAGCCCCCACCAGTGCTTAGCCCCAGACGCGGCAAGCCATTTGCGGGCGAATTGTGCTAAAGCCGTACAGAACGTCGATACGGCAAGGCAGACGGTCATTGTTGATGTCGTATTGACGAACAATACGCATCGAAATGCCGTTGTGGACTTGGCGGGAAGCCATGTCAACGCCTTGTGGCATCAGCAAGTCAGCGGTCGC
>Ga0181363_1000307_pt1 | contig 14258 bp, 9 predicted proteins | sample Fa13NDMLBSN_FD_130109 | JGI IMG/M metagenome (GOLD analysis project Ga0181363, IMG submission 130109) | Freshwater viral communities from Lake Michigan, USA - Fa13.ND.MLB.S.N | ecosystem: Environmental > Aquatic > Freshwater > Lake | place: USA: Michigan | collected 2013-09-23
GAAGGACCCTACACTGTAGGATGTCTAGATGGTGTAACTTCCACTTCTGGAACTCATGCCATCCTTCAGGCAGTAATTACAAAGCTCTGTGCACACATTGCTGACTTTGATGCTTTTGTAATAGATGTTGAAACTAACTATGTAAAGAAATCAGAACTGTGCGCTCTAGTGGCAGCTTGTACACCACCTTCTCCTACTACTTCATACAAGGATAGAATGGTGCCTTTCACTGTTGTTGAATACTATGGTTCACTGACTGGTAATTTCGATGTATCTGGTGCAGGTATTGGTGCTTTTGATAAAATCTACCTCTGTAATGGTAACAACGGAACTCCTGATAAAAGAGGGCGTGTACCTGTAGGTACTACAACAGGCATGGGTGGAGGACCCCTCAATCCTGCTGTTGATCCTGCGGTTGCTGGAAATCCTTCTTATACATTACTAGGAACACAAGGAGCCAACTCTATTGTACTTACCCCTGCTCAGATTGCTGCTCACTCTCACTCAGCTACAGCCACTGTAACTGACCCTGGACATACACACACTCTTGCGTATGCACCTGGATTTTCTGATCCAGATGAGCCAGGAGCGGTTGCTGATTACATGGATCAAGATGGTACAAAAAGTTCGTCAACCACCACAAACACAGCAGTTACAGGAGTTTCTGTGGCAGTCAGTGTTGGTTCTGCAGGAGGAGGATTAGGTCACCCGAACTTCCAGCCTGGTCTTGGATGTTACTATATCATGTATATTCCTTAATAGTTTAAAATAATTATATAATGTCTTGTTGCAATCAACCTAACTACGCTCCTGTAGATCCCTGTAATGTTCCATGTACACCAACAGATAATGTGTGCTATAGTGGTCCTAACCTGCCTTGTACAGGAATTCATACATGTGATACAGTCACTGTATCTCTACAAAAAATAGATGCTGAGGTGTGTGATTTGCAGAGTCAAATTACAGCTCTTCAAACACTGGTGAATAGTTTAACAACTACTACAACTACCACAAGCACTAGCTCTACAACAACCACTACAACTACAATAGCATGTCCTTCTTGTGAGTTTTACTCTGTAAACAACAGTACAATTACTCCTGCAGAGATTATTTACTATTCTTGTGGTGGTATTTATACAACTGCTGTGGTTGGTGCGTTTGGTACTATTTACGTCTGTGCTTGTACAGGATCTGTTGTAGTTCCACCATTACCTGGTGTTACATTAGAAACATTAGGAAACTGTCCTACAACAACTACCACTACAACCACTGTCTAAACAACTGATTTGTGACTGTAACAATAACATTAACAACAGCTGGAACTGATACAGGCCCATTCAATCTCTACTCAGATGTTGATGGGTTTGTATCAGCTTTCGAGACTGGTGTGAGTAAAGCGGCTCTTTTATCTGGATACACAACATCTCTGGTTCCTAATGGAACCACTATTATTAGGGTGATGTCTAATAGTGCACTTTGCACCAATTACATAGATATTACAATAAGTGGAGAGTGTACCACCACAACATCAACTTCTTCTACAACCACTACAAGTACATCAACTAGTACGTCTACTAGTACATCTACTACAACAAGCACCACTACAGAAGTACCTCCAACAACAACTACAACAACCACTACAGAGCCACCACCTACAACTACCACCACCACTACAGAAGCTCCTTTAGACTGTACACAATATGATGTGGTGGGTAGTCCATCTATTAGTATAGAGTGGTTTGCATGCTCAGGTGAATTCTTAACACAAACTGTAGGTTCAGGTGGCATATCAATATGTGCAGAAACTGGAACAGTTGTTCAAACTGGAGGAAGTGGAAGTATAACACCTACAGGACCTTGCGGTCTTTAAATAATCAAAAACCCTGTTTGTTGGTTTTCAGGGTATTCTCCCTGGGGTCTCTACCCTGGGGAGTTTTTATTTATAACCAACTTAGTTATCCACACTAACCTAAGTGCTTAAAATAATTTGGAAAATATCAAAAAGTTTTCTACCTTTATGGCAATTTTAACTAAACTAAATCGTAAATGCCTGAAAATCAATCCCTTCTGCACCAGATGGAGCAGATGCTACACTGGAAAAAGAGCAAAAAGTTCTACGCAGAGAAACTAAACATTACAGAGGATGAGGTGGATGCGTTGATACGAGAGTTAAGAAATTCAGAAACTGCAGAAAATGATGCAGAGGTTGGGAACTACATTGGAGAACTAGAAGACCAAATTGTGAGGTTTTTTGAGGATGTACAGAAAGGAACTGGTGAGGTGGTTTTCAATAGTAAAGAAGAAATCAAAAGTTTAGATGAGCTGATTGAAAAGTGCAAGATTGATACGGACAAGTGGGAGATAACTAAATATGTTCAAAACTACTGGGGCAATGCTGAAACCCCTCACTATCAAGTGAAGGCTTGGTTAGGTAAGAAAAACAATGAACAAGTTTTCCAAGACTCGTTCATTTCTTTTTTAGAGGCCTACCAACCAGTATCTCCCGAGATAATGGCTCCTAAGTTTGAGTCATCTAAAGAAGATGCTTGTTTGGTAATTAACAAACAAGACTCCCATCTGAACAAACTAGATATAGAAGGAAACAATGATATTAATGAAAGATTTGCTATTTACATTGAAAAGGTAGAAACAATTCTTAATCAAGCTGCTCTTTCTAACAATATTACAGATATTAAATACATAATTGGGTCAGACGAATTTAATAGTGAGTTCACTAACACAACTACAAAGGGTACACCTCAACAAAACATTCTGTCCTATCACAGTGCTTTCCAAAGGATTTGTGATCATGAGATAAATGTAATAAATCTGCTTCTTCAAAAAAGCTCTGATATAGAGGTGATATTTGTAGCTGGTAATCACGATGAGTTTGTAGGATGGCACTTAGCTAGCTGGTTACAGACCTACTTTAGAAATGAAGAGCGTGTCTCTTTTGACATCTCTCCAAGATATAGAAAGTATGTTAGCTACGGAAGCTCTGCCATGATGTTCAATCATGGGGATGCTTTGAAACCTGCCAAACTAGCTGGTCTGTTTCCTATGGAGTATAAAGAAGCATGGTCTAACCATGAGAACTTCTACATCTTCACAGGAGACAAACATCACGAAGTGAGCCTGGATTTTAATGGAATTAAGTTCTTCCAGCTCCCTGCATTCTCAACAGCTAAAAGCTCTTGGGATGATAAAAATGGGTACACTATTACAAAAGGTGAGGTGACTGGATTTCTCATAGACTTCGATTATGGAATAACAAACATATTCAAACAGTACTTATAATGTCTACTTTTAGGAAATTAGTTTCGGATGTACGCTCTATGCACAAGTTGCTGTCTACAGACAACTTGATCACGGATAGAGCTGTTATGTCCGAGATTAAGAATAATGCCTTCCTTTTGATTAAACGTGAGACTAATCTAAGGAAGTTGTGGGCCACTGATACAGTGTTCACCACCATCCCTTGTCTAGAGATGGTGGAAGTTCCTATTTCTGAATGTTGTGATTATGTAGATCCTTGCACGGTGGCAAGAACCAAATTTAAGTTGCCACGCATTACAGAGGGTAATTATCAATACGTTATCCAGGGTGTCTACTCTATTAATGCATTAAGTGGACAAGGAAAGAAACTAAAAGAAATAACCATCAATAGATATATCAACTTGCTTAAGCTTCCTATCATTAAGAAGGAAGAATACTACTGGATTGCTAATGGATATCTCTATGTGAATAACCCCCTTCTGAAAGCCATCAGACTTGTTGCTTTGTTCGAGGAGGATGTTCCAAATTCCATTATGTTTCCAGAATGTGGCTGTGGTACCCCAGAATATACAACAGAAGAACTTTGCAAGAATCCTCTTGATAAAGAGTCTCCTGTTCCTGGCTACCTAGAAAAGCAAGTGTTAGAGCTAACTTCCCAGAAGTTACTATCCACCTACTTTAGATTAAAGACAGACATTACAAGTGATGGAGTTGATGGTCAAGCACCTAATGTTCCAAACACTAGATAATGCGAGTTAAAATAGACTGGAGAAGCGCCAGTAAAGATAACTACAACAATTTCTGTAAGAAAAACCCCTCCGTCAAATTAACATTTGATGAATGGAGAAATATTGTCTATGGTTTTAGTGATGCTTTCAAAGAGTACATTCTAGAGACAGGAGAAAGAGCAAAGCTTCCATTTGGGTTTGGTGAGTTTTCAATAAACAAGAAGAAGCGTAGGAAGATGAAGGGAGTGGATGGGAAAGAGTTTATCAACCTGCCTATAGACTGGAAGAAGACAAAAGAGAAAGGTAAGCGTATATATAATTTCAACTTTCACACAGAGGGTTATTTCTTTGGATGGGTTTGGTTCAAGGATACAGCAAGGTTTAAACATTCAAAACTGTGGTATTTCAAACCCTCCAGAACAACATCCAGATTGTTATCTCACTATATCAAAACCAACGATAGGTATCAACATATTTATCACGAATGGAAAAAGTAAACTAGATGTCATACTATTACAAATATAACTTCATCTCCCCTGAGATTGTCTATTCCACTGTAAAGGAAGAGTTTAAAAGCTACTTCGATACAGGGGCTATTGACGATCTTATGTTTCCTACATACCTAGAGAAATGTCTACTCAAACTAGGCAGAGCTACGTTTGTGATTCAGGAGCAAGTGTTAAACATCTGTGACTACGAAGCTAGACTCCCAGACAACTTTTATGCTGTTCGTGAGGCATGGCTTTGTACAGCTGTAAATGGTTATCCTTATCAACAAGCAAACTCATTCTATTCTCAGGCTGCTACAGCCACTACTATTCAGGTGAGCCCTATTGTTACAGATTGCTCTATCCCTAGCCCTTGTTGTGGAAATGTGGGATGTGATGGATCTTGTATGCCTGAAATAATCCAGACTGTCTACAAAACAAACAATCAAGCTCCTGTTCTTTATCAAAGACAATACCTACTTAAACCTGGTAACATCTCGGCTCAAAGAAACTGTGGAGTGGAATACACTAGCAATTGGGAGTTCTATTCAGAAGCTCCTCCTCTACGTGAGTTCACACCTGGTTCTGCTGGGTATGACTCATTTGACGTTAGAGACAATAAGTTTGTCACTAACTTCCGTAATGGTATTGTGCATCTGATTTTCTATGCTACAGAATACGATGCTATTGGAAATCAAATGATTCCCAACAACTTTCGTATCAGGGAATATATTGAGGCATTCATCAAGTTTAAAATGATGGAAACCCTCACTAACCAGACCAATGATGAAACCTTTAATCAGCTCCAACAGAAGCTTGCATATTACAAGCAACTTTCAGAAGAAGCGTTCATCATGGCTGATATTGAAATCAAGAAACAAGATCCTTGGGCTAAGCAGCGTAGGATTAAGAATGACCTGAACAGATTTAACATGTACGAACTACCCAACCGTAGCAATAGATATGGTTGGAGACGCAATAACTAATACTAATGGCTGAGCAAGAACAAGGCAATATTAGACAGGAGTTTAACAACGCTACCACTGGCTTAAACCTCGATCAGACCCTCAACCAGATTCCTAAGGGTAAGCTAACGTATGCGCTGAATGCTGCTGTAGAAAACTTTGATGCTAATTCTGTTAACTATCAGAATGAGCCAGGGAATGAACTTTGCGTTACATTCCCTTCTGGCTTTGTATTAATAGGTACACACTTCATCCAAGAGAGAAGCAAACATGTATTCTTTATCACCAACCCAGAAACAGGTGCTTCTGAGATAGGGTATATGGATAATAATGATTGTATCTATCACACCTATGTAAATCCCGCTTGTCTCAACTTCAACATTAACTATCCAATTCATAAGGCTGTTCACAGAATCACAGAATGCACAACAGAGGTGTATTGGACAGATGGTCTTAATCCCCGTAGATATATTGATCTCAACCCAGAAAATCTACCCTATATTCTTATAGGAGGCACCCCTGCGTGCGATCCTGTGTACAGTGATCAGATAGATTGTAATGGACTGAACGTTCAACCTGATTTTATTATTCCTCAGTTGGATGTCACTAGAATCACCACAGGAGGAGATCTTCAAGCAGGTACATATCAGTTTGCTATTCAGTATTCCGATCCTGCTGGAAATCCTTTCACTTCCTACTACTCTGTTACCAATCCCACTCCTATTGCTGATCCAAGTATCACCACTGCTAATTTTAATTATCAGGTGGGTAGATCTATTGAGCTCACTGTCAGCAACTTAGATAATACAGGACTATATGATTATTTTAATGTAGCAGTTATTAAAACTGTAAACGCTATCACCTCTGTAGAGTTGATAGGCACTTATTTCATTGATGGTCTAAGTCAGGTGATTACCTATACAGGTCAGAACAAAACTAACATCCGTCTGACAATCAATGATATACTTGAGAAGTTTCCATATTATGAGATTGCTCAGGATGTAACAGCTGTACGTGACATATTAGTTTGGGACCAACTTACATCTGTAGAGAGAATTAACTACCAGAAGATAGCTAATGGTATTAATCTTCTATGGGAAACTTATCGTATTCCTAATACAGAAACATATGCTGATGCATTCAATGCCACTAACCTTAGAGGGTATCTGAGGGATGAGGTGTATGCCTTTGAGATAGTGTTTCTGCTTAACAACGGTAAGCAAACTGATGGATTTCATATTCCTAGTAGACTTGCAAACATTTTAGACCTATCTCCTGTTTCTCCAACAAATGATGACTTTATAGGTGATCCAGATCCTTTAACAGGAACTAGTCCCTATTGGAAGATATATAACACAGCTACAGTTACAGGATTCTCTCCTGGCTATTCTTCAGCAACAGATTACAAAGGACCTTATCAATATGGTGAGTTTAGCTATTGGGAGTCTACAGAAGACTATCCTTGCAACGATGAGTTGTGGGGAGATTTGGCTGGTCAACCCATTAGACACCATAAGTTCCCAGATGTTCTAGTGAGTCCTATATTTGAGTCTGCCATCTTCACAGGCCAAAACTCTATGGCTATCCAAAGGGATGCAATATTCCCAATGGGTGTAAGAATAGATGTTCAACAAGTAAGTTCTCTTATTCAGGCGTCTGGTCTCACCACTGAACAGAAAAACCAGATAGCTGGCTTTAAGATTATACGTGGTGATAGAAGCACGAATAAGTCCATCGTGGCTAAGGGTATCCTCAGAAATGTGGGTAAATATGAGCGTGAGGGTCAAGAATACTATTTCCCTAACTATCCTTACAACGATCTTAGACAAGATCCATTCTTGTTAGAGAACAGTAATGCTTACACAGTTCCTCTTGCATCTAGAAGTACATCCTCTGTGTGTAGACAGTTCACTGTATATGCAACAGAACCTGGTACCATAAACTATATTGATTGTTATTCAGGAGAAAGTGTTACAAAAACAATTGGTGCAAGTGGTGATTTTCCTGTGAACGAGTCATTTAATCTGTGTGCACTAGATTTTCCATCCCCTACACTTGATCAAGGAGCAAAGGGGTCAATTATATCTAATACATATAGTTGGTATAAGATTACGGTGGCAGCTTCTGATAGTGCAACATTTAACTTCTATCCTCCTATTGGTACTTGTGGAATAGATGCTGCTACTGGAAGCTTACTGCCTACTCCTGTAGGATATACTGATTGGGCAGAATATTGTGCTCTCAATCCAACTAATGGATGTTGCAACCCTAATGGAACGATGTCTGCCCTTAAACAAAGACAGTGGTTTGTAGATGGATCTTTATTTGGTGGTGTTAGAATCATACCATCTCTTAACCCTCCCACCTACAAAAGTGGTGATGGTGGTTATAGTATTGAACTAACAGACAAAGTTGGATATGATTTCTGTGCTCCAGGTCAACTTGATGGATTTAAAGATGAAGGATCTAAATATAGACATGTATTCAACTCTCCTGAAACATCCTTTGGGCAACCATTCTTAGGTGGTGTGCTAAAGCTAGAGAACGTAATATTTGGTGCTGGTAGGGCTCACTTTACACAAGTGAGAGATAATGCAATGTACAGACTGGTAAGTCTTGAGGCTCAAAATGATGCATTAAATAGCGCTAACCAAATAGCAGTAATTACCACTGGTGCATACAATGCCACTGCTCTATTTGCTGCCTATCAAGCCTATCTAACAATATATGTAAACGGTATCACTAGACAAAACTATTCATATTCCTACAACTCAATTGCTAGCTACGACTATAGTAATTCAATTGCTAACGGAATAGGAGTTAAGCAACGTGAACTTGATCTCAAGCAATACCTGATTCCTGGTGTACAAGGTGTTAATGATAATAAGGATATAAACAACTGGAATAGAGAGAGTTCTGTATATTTAAAAACTAAAGAATCATCTCTTGGCTTTGCTAGAGATCCTCTTCCATTCCCTAATCAAACCCCCACTATATCAGGCACTGTAAATGATAGGTCTAGAATGACACTTAGTGATGCAGGTGTTGATGGAAATCTAGACAATTGTTCTGTTCCTGCTAAAGATGAATATATAAGTGTTATCTCTTATTATGGATCTCTCAAGAATATATTTGTTAATCAATACGGACAGATTTATTCTTATGATACAGTGGACACAGGATTTCAAAAAGACATCACTCCTGCAACAACTGCTACAGCTACATTCTTTGGTGGTGATACATTCATTAACAAGTTTGCCTTCAAGACCAAACTGCCTTTCTTTATTGACAACCGTGTGAATGCTCCTGATGATAGTGACATATTCTATGATGAGATAGGTAACGTGGCTTATCCAGAATACTGGCACTCAGCACGTTCCATCCTTGTAGATGCGTCAATTGAGACAGCTGTATTGACAAACTTCTTCTCTATTAAGGCTAATAATCTTGACTGTCCTAATAGTCAAACTCCTATAACAAGTGCTGGTAGAACATACTACGATGGTAAGATGTACCAGTTTGCTTATGGAATCCCTTATTTCTATTGTGAGAGTTCTTACAACGTTGATTTACGTCAAGCTTTTAACAATAGAGAAGGAGACTTCTGGCCTCATGTAAGTACAAGTATTCCTGATGATTGGGTGCAAGAAAGCTTTGTTCCTATTGCTCAGGACAACACCTACTATTATAATGTAACATTCTCTAAGCAAAACAGAGAAAACACATTCACTCATCTACCATTTGACTGGAAGGCAATATGTTATACACAGTATCCTTTCAGAACCATCTACTCAGATCCTCAAAATATAGATGCTGATAACAGAGTAAATAACTGGTTGGTTTACAGAGCAATATCTTACTTTGACTTCCCTCAAAACTTTGGAGATCTCATCTCTTTAGATGGAATTCAGAACAGAGCTATTTTGGCTAGATTTGAGAACAAGACGTTGATGTACAACAACTTGTTAACTATTGATACTAGCAACCCTCAGGCAGCATATGTTGGTAATCCTTCACTGTTCAGAGGAGCTCCCCCAATTGATTTTGCAGAAACTGATTTGGGATATGTAGGAACCCAGAACAAGATGCTCCTGAAGATACCGCAAGGACAAGTGACTATAGATGCTAAACGTGGTCAGGTATTTCTTATCAGTGGTACACAAGCGGTTGATTTATCAGGATTTGGATCAGGAATGAACAGGTTCTTTACAGACCATCTGGCCTTTGAAATCCTACGTTATTTCCCCAACCTGGATGTGGACAATCATTTCACTGGTGTTGGTCTACATGGGGTGTATGACAGTAAATATGATCGCATCCTGATAACCAAACTTGACTATATTCCAAAGGTGGATAATATCATATATGATGATGCAGATAAGAAGTTCTACTTAGAAAAGCCTGTAGAATGCTGTGGTGAAGAGAAACTAATTAAAACAGAAGTGTTCCTGACAGATACAGAATATTTCTGTAACAAGAGCTGGACAGTATCTTTTAACTTCAACACTAAGAGTTGGATAAGCTTCCATAGCTATATCCCTAACTGGTACATTGGTGAGAACAATTTCTTCTACTCAGGACTCAATGATTGCTGTTCAGATTTTGAAGCTGTTGTGGGTAATCTTGTTCCAAACACTACAACCACTACCACCAGTAGCACTACAACAACTTCCACATCTACAACCTCCACTACAACAACAGCTTATACAGGCTGTGATTTAGAGGGTGTAGCTTGTGAAATTATCACAACTACTACTACTAGCACTAGCACAACAACTACTACCACTACTGCCTATCCTTGTGAGTGTTATGTTGTTTATAACACAACAGATTCTATTCGTTATGTAGCTGGATATAAATGTGGAAGTGCACAAATTTCTTACACTTCTATAGAACCAGAATCTATTGAAAACCTATGCTTTAGCACTAAAGCGGTGCCTTATTCTGACCCAGGAGTGATTATCACCTTATGTGGCATATCTTGTACAAGTGGTCAGGATTGTATAGTATGTACTACCACCACTACAACAACAGAACCACCAGTAACAACTACAACAACAACAACCCTACCACCTTTATAAAATGCCTCAGATTGTATTCATAAAGCTAGTGAAAGCCTCTCCCAGGAGTGGACCTTTTAACATTTCTGACAATCTTGGAAATGTAATAGCTACGGGTGTGCCTAAGAGTGAGCTAATTGATGGTGTCACTTATAGCGTTGACAGTAATGCCACTGTTATTATCATCACTTCCACGGGTAGTTGTAAAAAGTCTATCAACTTCCCCATCTCTGAGGTGACACCTAATGAACAGGTGACACTCACTTTTAAACAGTTGTACAGTGCTTGTATCTGGAGACACTTGAAGAATCCAGTGGTGTATAACTACTTCTACGGAAACATCGAACCTTACATCATCGAGTATCCATTTGCCTACCAGTATCAGGATGAGATTCTTCAGAGTGTACAGGATTACACCAAGGCATATAGATACTTCCCTGATCCAGATGGTATATCTGATGACAACCGCAAGATAGAAACTGACAACGCTTGGTTCAATAAGGCTGTGTTATATAATGGTCAGCAGTCCACTGGTATCCTAGAGTTGGTTCCTAAACCAATCAACAACCTGAAGGACTACTTGAAGTATCCTATATATAACACTGATAGTAAGACAATTACATTCACCAAGAGTGATAACTTCTACCAGTACAACACGTTCTGGTCATTGGTTAAGTATAAACAGGAACCTCTTTTCGTACGTACATGTGAGTCCTTATCTTTGGATAAGGTGGTAAACCAGGCTAATATGGACTATGGCAAGCGTTCTTTCAAGAAAGAGCCTCTAAGAGCTAAAGACCTGAAGGTGAGACACATCCTAGATAATAGTTCCACCGCACACTTAGTTTCCCAATTCATTATTACACCTGCTCAAATTTCTTATAAGTAAAATGGCTAATAAGATTACATGCACATGTGGACATTCCTGGAATAAATCAGATTCTAGCAAGAAAGACATGAATGTATGCCATATCTGTGGAAAGGATAACACAATGAAAGATGGTGGCTGGCTAGATAAGTATGAGCAAGGGGGACTGGTACTGAAGCAAAAGACTCACGATAACTACGGAAAGAAACCTAACGCTAACTATCCTGAGGTGACTCTACCTCCAGGATTTGTAGGACAAGGATATAACATTAAAGGACGTAATTATAGTCCTGCATGGGGTGGACAGTTTCAGAATGGTGGTAACTTAATGCCTCCTATGGCTGGTGCTGATCAGACTGTTCCTATGGCTCAAACAGGAACTAGACAACCTATATATACATCAGATCTTCAAGATCCAAGACTTAGAGCTTATAACGACAGCTTGAGCTTATATAAAGCTTATGATGAAATCTATAAGGAACTCAAAGGTACTGGTAAGATAACTTCAGAATATCCTTATGAGAACTTTAGGATGACACCTAGAGTAGGAACAATTAATGATGTAGATTCTTATCTTTCCTCTAAACAAGAGACTGCTTATAAAAAGGATGAAATACAACCAATATCTGAGTATTCATTTATAGAAGATTCAAAAGACCGTTATATAGATGGTACTTTGTATCTAGGACAAAAAAATGCAACACACTATTCACATAGATTTAAAAAACCAGTACAACCAGTAATATATAAGAAACGCACACTTGAAAGACCAACTCTTGAATCTATAGATATTCCTAGCATTGAGCTCACTAGCACTAGACCAGCAATAACTCAACCTACATTTGAACAGGCAAAAGTGGATATGTCCACTCCTACTAAATACAGCTTTACCTATCCTACTGGTAAATATCTTGAAGATAAAACCATCTACTTTCCTGATAGAAGTAGCTGGAAAACATTTGTAGAACAACAAAGAGGTGCTAGTTCTCAAGAAGGAAAAGATTATGGATCTGCCACAGCACAATTTGCAATGGGCGGTAGTCTTCCTGGTGCTGTGGGATTCACATACGCACGTACAGCTGGGGCTGCTCCTGCTAACGGTCCCTATGCTAAGAAGACTAAGGCTAGTGCACAGAATGGACAGGAGATGAAATACTACCAAGAAGGTTTGGATTTCAAACCTAAGACTATTAGTCAGAATGGTAGAAATATTACAACGGACATAAATGATTACAACCGTTGGAAGGATAGTGTCAATAACTATATAAAAGGACAGAAAGATTTTGCTGAATCTAGAAGCGCTGTAAAGAAAAATATTGATAGCTTCTCTTTATTAAAAGGTTCAGGTTTAGTTGCTGCATTTACTAATCTTATAGAGGGGGACTATTTAGGAAGAAGAAGAATAGCTCCTAAATATTCAGAAGATGCTATACCTAAAAAGTATTGGTATAGTGAAGGAAGAAAGGAACAGCAACCTATGACTGTTATAGCTATTGGAGATAATGCTTACAATACAAATACAGAAATTCCTGGTTTAGTTAAATCAATAACTGATGCTACTAAAGTAGAGGATTGGACAGGATTAGGTACCACTCCTTATAATGATATTGTAGCTCTATATCATCCTCCTGTTAGGAAAAATCTACAATATGTAAAACCCTCTAGTGATAAAATATACAATACAAAGAATATAAAAGCAAAACCTCCATATAACTATCCTGAAGGTGATCCTCGTAGACATGGTTTATTTGTTCGTGATATTGATGAGAAAGAACCTAAACTAGAAAGACCTATTCCCATACCAAGAGATGTAAGAGATTTGGGATATAATCTTCCTACACCAGGAGCTCCTAGCTTTCCAAAGCTGCAGGAATACAATCCTGACACCCCAACTAAATACACCTTCACCTATCCTACAGGAAAGTACAATGAGCAGAAGACTATGTACTTCCCCACTAAATCTGCTCTCAAAGCTTTTACACAAGGCGTAAGAGGAGCTACTTATCAAGAGGGTGATAACTGGGCAAGTGCTACAGGTAACTACCAAGATGGTGGGGAAATAGCTGTAGACTCTATGGGTTATTGGAACCCCGACAACTGGGGCAACCCTGTAATCATCCCATCCACAGATATTACTATGGAGGGTGTAGATGTTCCATTGATTGGTATCTCTGACACAGGAGATGTACAATACATGGAACCTGGGGAGGATTATGAATTCGATGGGGAGTATGTAACAGAATATCCTATGGCTAAAGGTGGTGTGAGTGTAAATAATGCTGATGCTCAACCCATTAAGAAGCTAGACCAATTGCTTAACTTTACAAACTATAACAAACCAACCAAGGGTGGATGGTTAGATAAATACCAATAACATGAAAAAAGAGATGCTCAAAATTGCTGGTGTTAAGTCTGAAAAGGAATTCTACAAGAAGTTTCCTACAGAAGAAGCATTTATGGCTAAACATGGTAAGGCTTTTAAGAAAGCTCAGATAGGTACGTACATGACCAGCGAGGCTCCTTCTGGTATGTATCAGCCTGCTGATGTTCGTGGTATGTATGATGAGCTTGATTATCAACTTACAGGTATGACAGCTGCTGACCGTGCAAAAATGGAAGCTATTCAACAAATTGCAGCTCAATCAGCTCAGAGTGGTGGAGGTGGTGGAATGGATATGAGTCAACTTGCAGAAATGGCTGGTGCTAAGAAAGGTAAGAAAATTACAAAAGCCCAGGTTGGAGAAAACATGATTGGATATCCCACTGGTCCTCAACTTACACCTAGTGCACAAAACCTTCAGCAACAACAATACAACTGGGGAACAAATACAGCTACGTCAGCTACAACAAAAAATAAATTCAATCTTACAAAA
>Ga0181363_1000308_pt1 | contig 14241 bp, 17 predicted proteins | sample Fa13NDMLBSN_FD_130109 | JGI IMG/M metagenome (GOLD analysis project Ga0181363, IMG submission 130109) | Freshwater viral communities from Lake Michigan, USA - Fa13.ND.MLB.S.N | ecosystem: Environmental > Aquatic > Freshwater > Lake | place: USA: Michigan | collected 2013-09-23
ACTTATACGGGCTTTCGTAGTTCAATGGCCCCACTCCATGATCTGGACGCCCTGATTGGTGCTGAACCGGAACCCAAGCCCTTCAAGGGCCACCCGTGCGTAATACAGAGAGTCCTCGTCCGGTTCCGGCTCGTTCTCGCCCACCGCGAATGGGTCACGCAGATAGGGCTGGAGCCGTCTACGTTCGTGCCGTAGGCGTTCGGGCCGTCCCGACCCTGCCGGGGCCTCTCCGGTCTGTGCGTCGATTCTGGACAGGATGCGGTCAACCAGTGCGGATACGGCCGGCGTCTGCCCGCCCCGGTTCTGGAGCGTTGCGGCTCGGGCTTGTGCGGCGTTGCGGATCGGCATCGTTCATCCCTCAGAAGTCAGACCGGATTGGGCGAGTCCCCGCATCCGCGACAGCCGCCCAAGTTCTGCCGCATCCATGCCGCCACGGCCGGGTCGGTGATGCCGCCCGTCGCGGCCCCGCCCGTACCTTGCGAGAACGCAAAGCCGCCACCGCAGTTGTCTGACCGGCACCCCGGCGTCGGCACCATGCCGATCAGCCGGGCAAAGACCGACGACGAAACCTTCGTGCCCGGGTTCATGAACGGCTCGGACCCGCAATCCCACGCCACGGAGAAGTCGTACCGGTCGCAAGTGTGGCTCAGCACCGGCGGCGTGAATGATCCGGACCCGCCCGGGCACGGGTTGACGCACTGGTAAAACGCCCAGTTGGGGAAGTTCTGGAGCGGGCAGGACGGCGCGAACGTCTGGATCGGCTCGGTGTAGACCTGTGGCGGTCCGTTCGGGGTGCCGTCCTCGTTGTAGAACTGCGTCACGCGCCGGAACAGCCCGATAGCGTTGCTGGTGCCAGACCACGTTTCATCTATGACGGTCTGACGGAATCCAATCGGGAGCGAATACAACTCAAACCGGTTCGCCCCGCCGTAGACCACCACTGCGTTCGTCAAGTCGCCACAGCAGCAACTTAGCTGGTACTGGCCCGCGCACTGGTCCTGAAAGTTGCGGGCGGTACGGACGCAGCCGGTATTGCAGGTGCAACAGGTTTGCAGCGGGTAGGTGCCGGGCGGGAAGATGATCGGAACCGTGCCATTCGGGTAGGGCTGGGTCGGCGCGGACCGGCTGAACTCAAAGCATCCGTTTGGCGCGCCGGGAATGTAGATCGACGGGTTCAGAACCGAGCAGTCGAATGGCAGACCAGCCGGGCAGTACAGAACTGGCGGGCCGGAATAGGCCGGGTCGCACGGAACCGCCGTGGCGTAGTAGAACGCGCCGCACCGGGGGACGCCGCAGGTAATGCACTCGACCGTGCCGTCCTCGATGACCGTGGCCCCGACCGGCAACTGATCGCGCGGGACGGACGCAAGATCGGCGCGGGTCCAGCACAGGCCATCGAAGTAGATGCCCCGGCCCGGCACACCTGACCACGGACCGGCCTCGCTGCCGCCGGTGCAGGTCAGCGTGGCACAGACGTAAATCTCGCCCTTCTCGGGCGGGGGCTGGCAGGCCGGATCCGGTGCGATCGGGTAGCACGGGACCATGCGAAAAAAACTGTTGCAGATAGTTGGGCCGCAACAGTCGGGATCGCAATCGAGAGCCAGCCGACCATCTGGACGGAGTACCACCCGACCGTCTCGTTCGAGTAGCCTGTCCATGTTGTGTTACGACCAACCGACCTGCGCCACAGAGATGAGTCCTGCCGACTTGCCCCACGGCGTAACCGTTGCGGCAGAGAGGGTGATGTTGTAGATCGACTTCTGAGAACCGGACTTGAGGCCGGACTTCTGAATCGCAACCGGGTCACCGGATACGGCCGTGATCGTGAGCGTGTCGGGCACGCGCGACCAGTCAAGTTTCGCGTTCGGGTGCAGGAACTTGACCGCCGCCACGGTGCCATCGACGGCCAGCTTTACCGTCGCGTCGCCGATCTCGATCGTGGTAGACGTCAGGGCCAGCCCCGGCGCAGAGTCGTTCGTCTTCCGGCCAATCTCGCATTCGCCGCCCATGATCTTCCACGTCTGCGTACCGGTGCCGGGCCGACGAATGACGGACTTTCCCGCTGACTGCTCAAACGCTGTCAGGGCGGTCGAGTCGTATTCCAGCACCACGTCCCCGCCCGTAACGTAGAGGTTGGTAACGTCAGTACCCTCGGCGATATTGATCTTGCCGGACTGTGCGTAGCAGGTCGTTACCAGCCCGCCGCCGCCGACGTTGATGGTGCCGAAGCCGGTGTTGTACAGGGCAACAACCGTCGATGCGGTCGCGCCAGACGGGTCGAGGTAGAAGTTACCGGCCCCGGCGTCCCACTGGACCTGACCGGACACGCTGATCTTCATGTAGCTTGACGGCGTGCCGACGTTGCCGGTGAAGCGACGGCCAGCGTACACCGATGAGATGTAGCCCTTCGCGGAGTAGTCCAGACCCGCGCTAAACGTGGAACTGCCACGGTCAAAGTTGAGAACGTCGCCCGTTGACAGTGACAGAGAGGACAGATCGTCGCCGCCGGGAGTTGCCCACTTGATAGCCATATCCGCCCCCTTTATCTGCCCACATCGTAGGCGAGGTTACTCGTAACGCAGACGAACTCAACGGCCTTTGCCGATGCACACTGGGTAGTAACTTGCAGACCGACCTCGGGATAGCACGTCGTATCGACCGGAGAATCGATGTACGGCTTGCCCTCGGACATGATCACTCGCGGGCTGACCTGCCGCCATTCATACTCAGGCCCGAGCCGATACACCACGTCCACAACGGCCGACGTCCAAGCCGTCTCGGGCATGCGGGCATCGAACACGGCGAACCGGTCGCGGCCGATCGGTACGGGCCACGTCGCCTTCTTTTCGGACAGGTCCATAACCGGAGACTTGAAGATCATTGCACGGCCTCCAGTGCCCGTTTGAGCATGCTCAACTCTGCCTCGGTCGAGTTCATCAGCAGCGTTGCGACAAGGCCGCGCACGGGCCGGAGAACTCCGCCGTTCATGGGTGGGCCGATACCACCACCGGGCGGGGTTTCGATCGGGTCATTGACGGGCGTTCCGCCCCCTCCGCCGTTCGTGCATGGGCCGGTCGCGGGAAGTTCGCGGAAGTGCCACTGGCAGTACTCGCCGTGCTTGACTCCGAGAATGCCCGTGCCGGGAAGCATGGGCCGAACCAGCGTGGCCCATTGCTGAATCACCGGACGCCGGATCGGTACGCCGCTATGGAGCGTGCCGTCAATGTTCACGTCCGCAACGTAGTTGATCGACGCCGGAGTGGCCACATCGGTAGGCCCGCTCACGATCACGCCCGCGATGACTTCGGGGAGCATGCTCATAGGTTCAGCCCCGGCAGGCTTTGCCAGCCCGTGCCGTTGTTGTCGCTGACGTCAAAGGCACAGACGGGAATGAAGTCGAGTATGGAGATTTCCCCGGCAGGTACGGGGTCGGTCGCACGCTGCTTGATGATGATGTCGCAGTAGGGCGGGCGGACCCAAACCGCGTCCGGTCCGAACAGTTCGGGGAACTTGGTATTGTCGGGCGGAAGGAAGATGCCCTGTGCCGACAGGTCCGGGTCAGCGATGCGGTAGGACTTTGTGCCCTCGTCAAGGATGAACGAGTAGGTCACTTCCCACGTCGTCGGGGTGGGCTGGCGGAAGTTGCCAGCCTTGAACAGGTACCACGTTCCGCCGATCAGTTGCAGCTTGTTGTTGTTCTCGCGGATCGCCTGAAGCCCGACCGACAGGTTGGTTTCGTTCAGCACGGACCGGCCAAACTTCATGCGAGTCTCAGACACGGGCTGCTTGTCAAACTCCCACCCATAGACCTCGACCGGTGCCTCGTCCGGGTTGCCGATGCTTTGCGTGATCAGCCGGGCAAAGGGAAGCTGAAACGACACGGTTTCAAACGACCCGGACCAGAGCGATATGTCCGGCTCTTGGTTCTGCGTGCGCGGGAACGTGAAGCGGCGGTCGTTGCTGTAGTATGCCGTCGCGTCGAAGATCGGCTTGTCGTTGCTGACCTCGTACCGGTCCAGCTTCAGCGAGGGGAAGCCGGGGAATGCCTCGTTGTACCCCGGCAGGCCGATCGGGTTATCGTCGCTCTGGATGATCTCGGTAGGGTCCGACAGAACCTGCTCCGGCGAGGCGTCCCACACACGGAAGCGGCGGGACGTCCGCTGCGTGAAGTTTGAGTCGGCCGAGACTGCGGGCTTTTCTGTTTCGCTCCACGGCATTACAGGCCCTGCCCTTCGCGTAGCTGAATGACCTCGATGAGCCGGTTGATGCCGACCTCGATGCGTTCCAGCGATGAATCGGTGACGGTGAAGGCTTGCTGAAACAGTGCGGCCGTTTTCTGTGCGACCTGCGAGGCCATTGCTTCCCGCGCGGCCGCTTCGCGTGCGATGCTGTCGTAGAGTGCGGCCTCGCCCTCGTCGATCATCTTCTGCCGCGACTCACGCTCTATCCGTTCCCGCTCGCCCTGCAATGCGTTGTACAAGTCCGTGTACAACTTCTTTTCTGTCTCTGTTCCGGCACGCTGGCGGGCTACAAGTGCCTCGACCTGCTGGCGTGCAATGGCGTCATCTTTCTGCACGTCCTCGGACTTGACCTGCCCGCGAATCTCTGCGATCTGCTGCTGGAGTTTCCGCTCGCGGTCTACCCGTCGCTGGCTCTCAACCTCCTCCGCCTCGGCACGCTTGCGGTCTGCTGCGGCACTCAAAAACTCCCGCTGCTGCTGGAGCTTTCCGAGCTCCTCATTGATTGCGCTCTCGGTCCGGCCCTTGTACCCCTGAATGGACTGGGTAATGAAGTCGGCTTCCTGAAGCCCGCCGAGTTCCTTGGACAGTTCCGCGATCTTCTCGTCTAGCTTCGTTACCGATGCGATCGGGTCGGCAAAGTTCAGCGAGTCCGTGAATCGCTCCGCCTTCTCGATGGCCCGGTCCATTGGGCTGGTAAAGCCGTCGCGGATGGATTCGCCGAGTTTATAGAACAGGACAGCGATGCCCGCGATCGCGCCAATCGCAGAGATAAAGCCCGTAACCTGTGCCACGGACTTGCGGAACGAGTTCCCGATCCGCTCGTTCGCGTCCTCGAACGGCTTCGGGTCGGGCGGCTTGATCGGCTCCGGGGAGGCTCCGCCTCCGCCGGGGGTGCCGGGCGTTCCACCCGGAAGACCCGTACCGCCAGCCCCACGGCCTGCGGCAGCCTGATCAATCTTCTGCTTGGCCTCCACCAGCTTCGCGTCAAGCGGCGACAGGTCCGCATCGACGCGGATGTATGCCCGTCCGAGTTCGCCGCCTTGTTCGCCCGCCACGTTCGCCCCTCGTTAGTCTTGCACAGTGTCGGTTACGGTGTACGCTTGTTCCATGAGCACAGAAGACTTGAAACGAGCACTCGCAGAACACGCCAAGGAACAGAAGGCATCGCAAACAAAGGGAGCGTTGATCGGTCTTACAGTCATCGTCGCTGCCGCCTTCGTCCTTGTGTGCATCCGCATCGCATCGAGTTAGCTGACCACATGAGCAAGGGCAGCCGTTCCTTGCAGGCTCACGCTGCACCGCGTCACGTCGCCCACGCCCACAGCCACGGAAAGCCGGGTCGGGAACGCATTCCCGGTATACGTCACGCCGCTATCTGCCTCCAAGATCAGCGATCCGGCCACCATCGCCACCATCGTTCCGGAGTTGGCTGGCAGGAACGCCGCCGACCCCGCGACGGTCAGATTGCTGGAGCCTCGGAAGGTGTGCCGGATCACGTTCATATCGCCGACGCGAGATGTGATCTGCACGCCCGTGGTAAAGATCGACCCGGCCCACGTATTGCCGCTGACCAGTGTGAACGTCGCCGACAGCGGCTCCTCCGGTGCGCCACCAGAGTTGCCAAGCACCGGCTCCGTGACCGTGGTGTCATCCACAAGGCATTCATAGAACCCGCTCCACCGCTGGAGGCCGGGCTTGAACGTGCGCCATGAGTCGGTCACGGTCCAAGCCGTTGTGTCCTTCGCATCGCACTCGATGTCGATGCCCCACGCGCGGGCGTTCGTGCTGTACGCCGTGCCACTGATCGAAGCGGCGACACCGCTGATCGGCGTGGCGTTGAAGCCCTCGATGGTGCCGGACCACTGACGCAGCCCGCGCAGGTAGGACGATGCAACGATGTCATTTGTGGAGTTGTACCCCGTGGTATCGAACTCCTGCGCCTGCTGTGTGATCGTGAACGCGGCGGGCTTGAAAAGCTGGAGCATCGCCGAGTTAAACGTACCGGCCCACGATACAACCTGACCCTGTACGCCGATTGAAGCTGCCATGAGTGGCCCCCTTAGCTAGTCGCCCCAGCCTTCTGGGCATAGACCTGAAACGTGAGAGTTGTGTGGTACACGCCCGGCTCGTTGTTGACCGATGCGTCGATATATTCCATATGCGTGCAGTCCCAGCCCGTCGCCGCAAGTGTCGGCTTCCACCGGTCCAGCCCGTACGCGGGCGAGGCTTGCGTTACCACCTCGTCCCAGTTGCCTTCGATGCGGTCAAGGATGTTGGCGAGCTTGGTGAGATTGGCTACCCCGGTCGCGTGCGACGGGACGTAGACGTCAACATCAATCACCACCTGCCGGGACCGGAGCCGGAACCCTTCGCTACCCGCAGGCGGGGCCGTCACAAGCCGGATGACCACGTAGGCCGCTGTCTGTGCCGATGGTGCCTCGAACAGATACACCCCGCCCGTAGCGAGCGTGGTAAGCCCGCCCGCGCCGCTGTCGCCCCGCAGCCGGTCGCTGATCGCGTTGAAGAGTTCGGGCAGGTAGTAGCTCAAGAAGCGGCCCCCTTCGCACGCTGGCGGAATGACTGATTGGCTCTCTTGACGAACTCACCGAGCAGCATGGGCTTGGACCGCTGAAACGCGGGCCGCATCCAAGGCCGGGCCTTGATCGTCACGGACTTGACCAGCAGGAACAGGGCTTCCGTCCTCGCCCCCTTCTGGCCCTTCCCGCGCCCGCGATAGTCGCGGACCACAAGCGTTCCCTTACGGGTCGGAATCCATCGGAGCGGGCGGGACTTGTCGAAGCTGTAAGCGTTGATGATCGACCGTGGCCGCACGCCGTTGGCAAGCATCCGCTTGACCTCGGGCGAGAGCGGGATGGTCATGGCCTTGCCGCGCGAAGTGATCCGCGTATCTCCCGGCCCTTCAAGCTGTGCCCCATAGAACAGGTTCGTACCGATGCGGACCTCAAGCGGGCGGGCCTGATCGACTAGCACACTATTGCGCAGCCGTCCGCTCTGCGAGTTGGGGGGCTGGCCCGGCTTGCTCGGGATGCCGCCGTGCCGAACGCCAAGGATGCGGCTCATTTCGCCTTGAACCACCGCGCCGACAGCCTTGAGCCCGTCGTTGCACGATGCAACTATGGCCGACTTGACCGCCTCGGGATTCCACGTGAGCCGACTCATTGGTACTTCAGCCCATCCTTGAGAACCGCCGTCACCCGCACATAGGCGGTACGGCCCGCATCGTCTGTTGACTTGCTCGTAACCTCTGCCCCTACGCTGTAGCCGGTCATGGCCGAGAGGATGTCACCGACCCGCACGTCCTGACCGGTGTTGAAGTAGGCTTGCAGTTCTTGCACGCCCGTCTGGGCCATCTGCTGCTGTGCCTGATAGCTGTTGCTGATCTGAATCGCACACGCCACGCCGCTGGCCACGTTCGCCCACGTATACAGGTTCTCGCCCGTCGCCGAGTCGATCGACGCGGTAGAGCGAACCACCTTGCAGGTCTTATTGAGCAGGCTGGACACGCTCAAGAGATGAACTCCTTTGCGATGTAGCCGCCGTCGCGTAGACGCTGCTTGATCTGCTCCATAAACCCGCCATCGCCGTAGACGTTGCCCAGCGTGTAGCTGTAGTTCCCTAGCGACTCGGACTGGATGCCCCGGTCCCGGTTCCGTTCCCGGTACAGGAAGCAGGTCATGTCTATGGCGATCTGTTGAAGGTCGAGCGGCACCGACGCCGTTGCATACCCGCCCGTATAGACCACGGAGACGTTCCGGAACCCGCGCCCGAAGTTCAGGTCGGGCTTGCGGCTCAGCGTGGTACTGGGCGGAAAGTCATAGCCCCAGTTGTACCGGCCCACGAACGAATCGCGGAAGCCGACGATGCCCGTCGCGCTCTCGACCGTGTACAGATCGTCGTCAACCGTCTCGGTGTCGCTGCCGAAGCCGGTAATGGTGATGACGGCCGACGATGCAACGACCGGGGTATAGGTCAGGACGAACCGGTCCGAGTTCATGCCGTCAAACGTCTCGGTGTGGCTGGACGAAAGGAAGCCATCCTTGCGGTTGCACATATTGGCGACGATGATGTCTACGCGCAGGGCATAGGCCGACAGCAACGAGCTATCGGTGCTGATGCCGAGTTGGGCCTGAACATTGGTTAGGCTGCACAGTACCGCCATCGCCTACCCCTTCGCTTTGATCCGGCCCTTGCGCTCCGCCGCTGCTGGCGTGGTCTTCACGATCAAATCCTTCAGCGTTGCGAAGCGTGCAAGGCCAGCCGACACGGCCCACTTGGCGCGGGACTGGTCGGCGATCTTCACCACGTCACCGGCCCGCCCGTACCCGCAATCAGCCAGCAGCACTACTTGCACAGGACCGCCCTCCTCAACTTCTCACAAACGCCGCTCCTCGGATAGACCCGCGTTCTCGCCTCTTCCTTCTCGCCGTCTTCCTTGATCAGCCGGTCTAGCTCTTCCTGTGACTTGATCCACCGTGCCCATCCGATCCGGCAGAACACAAGGGCCTGTATGGGCTGCGTGTAGTAGATGTCACCCGGAACGATCCCATCCCATATCGCAATGTTCATCACTACCGGAATCACCTTCCGTTCTTCTATCTGCTTGCTCAAGACCTTTTCATATCGGAAAAGGGTTGCGCCAAGCACGTCGTCCCGCATTCCGTCGCCGTAGTCTCGGAGCTTGGCATTGTTTGGATCAGGCATTCGCACTCCGGCGGTATCCGAAGCTCAAACGTGTACGGGTCGATCATCAACGAGAAAGCCTGCCTCGCCCAATCGTTGTGGATCACCGTGACACCCAGCAAAGACTCGTGGTGGACGGTTAGGTCCACCCGAGTGAGTAGGTCTTGAAGATCGTCAAGCACTTCCAGCATTACGGATTGTTCGGAATCTGCTTGACAACGGTGAAGCCGGTAGAGGCCGGAGGCACCGCCTCGCCCTCGGTGGAGAGAGCGAGAACGCCGTTGGTCGCGGACGTTGCCGTGGTGGATGCAAGCACCACCGCGTAACGCTTGTAGCCGGACCAATCCACGTTGATCAGGTTCTGGTGCGCCGTTGAGAGCGACGTACCGGAAAGGGTTGTGATTGCCGTTGCCGATGCGTACAGGGTCGTAGACGCCGAAGCGTGCCCAACCTTGATGTACACACGGCCAGCGGTTGCGCGGTCACCGGCCACTCCGACGAGGAGCAGCCGACGATGGTTCGCCATATCGACAAAGCCCGAGCCGACGTTACCGCCGTTCGTGTCCTTGACGAACTTGACGACCTGCTTGGCCTTGAGGCCGTTGCTATGAACTGCCATGAGTAGAACCCTCCCCCAGATTAGCTCTGGTACAGGCAGACGATCGGTCCCTTGACCGACGTGGAGCCGATGTCGTTGACGATGACGTCCGTGCGCACAACGCCACGGATCGCGATTTCGTAGGAGTCGTAGTAGAGCGAGTCGTTGGTGGTCAGTTCCAGCGACATGCGGTCGCCGATGATCACAGCACGGGACAGATCGCCGTAGTAGCAGTCGATCGTGTTGGCCGATGCCGCACTGGTCGAGTTCATCACGTTGTTGAGGATGATGGGTCGGCCCGCGTAGGTCTGGAGGTAGCCGCGACCTTCCATCTCGGCAAAGGTCACGCCGCCAGCGGCGCGAGAGAGACGGGTGAACACATTGTCACAGAACTCCGGCGTGCAGTACCACGCCGCACGCTGACGGGCATACTGAGGGAGCAGGCCCATGCAGGTCGTGAGGTGGGTGTCGGTGTGTGCGCCCCAGTTGGCTCCGCCAGCCGTTGCGCCAGCGGCCGAACCAACCGTGAGTGTTGCGAACGCACCAGCAAGGCCGGTATCGCCCGCATAGGTCGATTCACCGTTCGCCATGTAGACGCGGTAGTCCTCGTAGTACGCAAAGGACCGGGCGATTTCCTGAAAGTGGTCGCCCGCGAGGTCGATCGCCGCATCGTCCAGCACCTCGCGCGTCGCACGCACCAGCACAAGGCCGGTCGACGGGCGGAGGTTGACGCGGGAGTAGGACACGCCGGTCGATGCCGTCGCGGCGTTGCCCTCGCCGGGGTAGCTGACGGTATGGATGCCGGACTTGACCGGGATGTCCATGCTGTCGGAACTCATCGCCACAACGCGGGCACCGAACGGGCCACGGCTGGCACCGAACTGGTTGACGTTGTTGATGAACTCGGGCAGGAACTGATCGAACACGGCCGCGCCACCAGCCGCATCGGGCGTGGTCGCGTAGGCCTTGCCGTAGATACCGGACTGGAGCCGGTTCTTGATCGACTTGACCACGGGGCTATTCCGGAACTCAGTGATGCTGTTGCACACCTTGAGGCGGAGCAGATCGTGGTACATGCGGGCGCGCTTCATGTCCCCGTTGAAGGGGTCGCGCCCATTCGACTTGGCCCATGCCTCGTACCGCACATCCGCGCCGTCGCGGACGCCGATAGAGGGCCGGTCCTTGGCCGTGTCGAAGCCTGCGGCCTTGACCGCTGCCTCACTCGCGGCCTTGATCTTGACGTCAAGGTCGGATGTTTCGTCAGCGTGGACCGACTTGGTTTCCGTCTCGCCGTCGTCCTCGATGACGCTGACGGACTTCTTAGACGGCTTGGCCGTCACGATCTCAACTGATTTGATGTCGATGGGCTGGCCGTCGTTGCCGAGGATTTGCAGATCGGTCTGGGCCAGAAGCCAAGACTTGACCGCTTCACCCTCAACAGCACCGGTGTAGCCGTGAGCCTTGGCGACGTTCGCCAGAGTCTCAAGCTTGTACTTTGCCATTGTGTTGGTCCTGTTGTGAAGTGCGTAGACACGCCCATAGAGGGCACGAATACGACTCGCTCGAACAGGACCAACGGCGGGCGGTCTTTGGGCACGGCTAGCGTGCGGCGGACCTCGACGCTCGGTGCATCGAATCGGCGGAGCCGAAAACAAATCGGGTTTTCAAACCCGGTGCCCGCGTTGCCGCGTGCGACCGGGGAGCATGAGAATGACAAACTATAGCGAGTCTTCCATGATCATGACGGTGCGGATCGGGCTGACCCGGAAAAACTTCCGCTCAGGCGAATCGGGCACGCCAAACGCGATAGCCGATGACCGGCGAATCTTGCCCTTGAAGGCCAGTTGCATGATCGCGTCCGGGTTGGCTGGCATGGACACGATGCTGTACTCCAGCAGCTTGGCCTTGCGGATCACGGTGTCTACGGCCGCGCCGTACCGACGCTGCTCTTCAGGGGTTGGTGCCGTTGCTTCCAGAACCTTGAAGCCAATCGAGAAGCCCCGGATAGATTCGTCCTCGATGGCCGTGATCAGGTCGTCACCGATGCCGCGCCGGGTTATGAACGTCTGGCAGATATACCCGTTGCCGCTCCTGAACATTCTGCGGCACGTCCCTACGGGCAGGTCGTTGTAGTTGTGGTTCAGGTACACCGCCTTGACCTGACCGGGGAAGTAGGACGTGTCCAGCCCATCGGGCAGAACTACCTCATCATCAAGGTCCGGACTGTCGGTAGTCACAATGCCCTTGACGATCCGTTGGGCGCGGTCGATGCTGACATCGGTAAGGATGCTCTTGACGGACAGCACCTCGTCACCGTCGCCGATCGCGGCCGTGCTTGCGTGGTGCTGCTTGATTTGTTCAGCAAAGCAGATCATGTATCACCCCCTGATCACCGGGGCCATACCGCATCGGCATCGCGGATGCGCGGTCGGCCCCATGATCGGCTTGTAGTCGTTGATCCATACCCCCTCGCTGGTCTTCAGCGTTCCGCCTAGCGGTACGAACGCCTCACCGAGCGGCACGATCCGGTTCGTTTCCCACACGGCCACGCAGATCGGGCAGGGATTGCCAGACAGGAGCCATTCCTTCTGGGCTACGTTGCCAGCCGCTTCCCATGCCAGTTCCTTGGCCCCGTTGTAGATATTCGCGGCCTCGGTGTTGGCAATTAGGCTGGCTTTGGTCGTGGCGTTGTTACCCATGACCTGCGCCACCTGCTGGACCATCTCCGGGGTGGACACCCCTTCGTTGATGGCCCGCTCCAGCACGGACCGGATCTGGGCATCGACCGAAGCCGTCACGGACTGGACAAACGGCTTCTGTGCCTGCGCGATGTACTCGCGGACCCGCTCCGATGCTACCTCAAGGGTCGGGCTTGCTACGCCAACGTCGCGGAACCCAATCTCCACGCCGGCACGGGCCACGCCTTCCAGCGGAAGCCGGGTCGATGTGATCAGGTCCGCAGCCGATACCGACCCGCCGAACAGGTCGAAGGTCTGTAGCTCTGCGGCGGTCTTTGGGAGCCGCTTCAGCACGTCCAGCGTCAGGGCGTCCAGCCACAAACCTACTGCCGCGTCTAGCGTGGTGACGTCGCCCTTGGTGGGCAGGTCCGTAGCGGCCTTGGTGCGTACACAGGACTTGCAGCCACAGCCATCACCGGACGCCCACAGCTTGCGGAGCGACTTGTGGTAAGCGGGGAGGGCGGCAGCCTTGGCCGCCACGTCCCCGCCGTCCCCATCCTGTTCCGGCTCGGCGTCGTCGCTTGGCTCATCGACCGGCTCTTCCGCTTCCGGGTCGGTGCCGAACCCGCCACCCATAGGGGCCGGGTCGGCCTTGAAGTCGTCCCCGTCCTCGACCGGCTCGAAGCCAGCCATACGGCGGGCCTCGTTCTTCGTCACCACCTGCGAACCGTACAGGCTTACCGCCGCGTTCCGTTCCTTCTCAAGATCGCCCTTGACCGGGTTCTCGAAGTAGAACACAAGGGTTTCGTCGCCCATCGCCTCACGGAACATGGGCATAACCCGTTCGTTGATCTTGTCGGCAACGCGCCGGGCCGCTGGCATAACCGTCAACTGCTGGAAGTGCGGGGCCGCAACCTCGCCGGATGCGAGGCTGAAGTCCTCCATATCAACCAGCCCGACCGGCACGCCAAAGGCCGCACAGATCGCTTTCTTGCAGACCTCTTCGGACTGACCGCCAAGGAACCCGGCCTCCTTCGATCCCTGCGCTAGCGTGGTGATCACCGCCTCTTTGGGCATCGACAGCACAACCGAACGGGCCGCGTTCCGCACGCCCTCGGCCTGCCTGCGGAACTCCGTAACGATCTCCTGCCGCTGCTTCGGGTTCGCGCCGGGCACGTTGATGATCACGCCGGGCTGTGCCCCGTTGTCGATGAACTTCAGCGCGAACTCGCTGAACGCTGACGACAGTTCCGCCTCGGTGATGATCGTGGCAAGATCGCCCATGCCGTAGATGGGGTCGCCGAGCGGGTTGGGCCGCTTGAAGTGGACCACCTGCTCCGGCATGATCTCAATCTCGTTCTCAGTGCCGGTGCCGTACAGGTACGAACCAACCATGTCCATGCGGCTGGGCTTGACCGTGACGAACTGCGGGAACATGGGCCATATCTCAATAGGCCACTTGTTCGCGCCGGTGACGATCATCCAATAGAAGTTACCGGTCAGGCACAGCATCATCTCCGTCTGTTCGAACAGGTCGAAGCCATTCATCTGGCCGTTGACCTGATCAAACAGGGAAACGCATGGGTGGTTGGGATCGACAATCGACTCGTACTCATCGCCAAGCTCAAACCGCTTCGCGGCGAGTTGGCCCGAGTCTTTGCGGAGCCGCTTCAGGCTGGCCGCGCCGATCCGCTTAGTTGCCCAGACCTTGCTGGCCTGTGTACCACGGACCCGGCGAGCAACGCCCCACTTCAGACCGGCGAGGGACTGCGAGCGAAGGGCTACGCAGACCTTGACGTACTTGCTGTACTTGTGGGCGAACTCATCGAAGGACCGTTCGTAGCTGCGGTCTGCGATCGTCGCCTCATAGGGCCGGATCGTTGAGGCGGCATAGTCCTGAGTTGTACGCAGGGCCTTCCACGCAGCACGCAGCCTTTGCATCGGCCCCATAGTTCCCCCACTATTCCCCGCGTAGGAAAGCTGCGATAGATGGCGCGATGTCCGGTTCCCCGTCCGGAACTTC
>Ga0181363_1000310_pt1 | contig 14229 bp, 16 predicted proteins | sample Fa13NDMLBSN_FD_130109 | JGI IMG/M metagenome (GOLD analysis project Ga0181363, IMG submission 130109) | Freshwater viral communities from Lake Michigan, USA - Fa13.ND.MLB.S.N | ecosystem: Environmental > Aquatic > Freshwater > Lake | place: USA: Michigan | collected 2013-09-23
AGCAGTGGCGTGTAGTGGCTTCCGTTTGACTTCCGCACTTCCGCAATGGCTGGAATGTCGCGAAAAGAGGCGGAAGTTTCGATGCTTCGGGCGTGTGCGGAGGCGCACAATGTCTCGGAGCGGTCGGTGCGCACCTGGCGGTCGAGCAATCCACCTGACCCGCGCTGGCTGATGTGGCGCAGGGAGTGGGGTAAAAAGCACGGCTTCCCGTCGCTCGCGCCGGAACAGACCGAGGTGGCGGGTCCTGCGTGGCTTGATGACCCAGATGTGCAGCCGCCGGAGCACATCGTCGATGACGGCCTCGGTGAGGGCATCGAGGCGGAGATCCTGCGGGCGAAGGCGGAGTGCAAGCGCCTCGCGATCCGCTGCGGCTGGCTGGAGAAAAAGGGTGATTTCGAGGCAGCGGCGCTCCTGCACCGCGTGCTGGACGCGAAACGCGACGGCCTGCGCAAGCTGGCGGGCGATAACCCGGACATCTTGGCAAAAAGCGGCGACCTCGTGCCGCGGACGCAGCTTCTTCAATACTGTGCCTCCCTGCGCACGCTGCTCTCCAATCTCCCGCAGCGGCTCATGGCGTGGATTCCCGACAATCAGCGCGACCAGGTGCGGCCCCAGCTCGACGCCGAAATCGGCGTCATCCTCCGCGCCGCTGAGGAAATCGACTTTGGATCTCCCGCATGACGGCCACCGCTCCAACTTTGCGCGACGAGCTCCGCACGATCTGGCGTCCGCGTCCGAAGGCGGAAATTTTGAGCTGGGTGCGGTCGAATGTCCACATGTCGGAGCGGTTCACGAACCGCCCCGGCCTCTACGACCCCGACTTCACGGCCTATTTGATCCCGTGCCATCGCTGGTTCGGTGACTCCGACGTGCGCACCATTTCATGCCCGAAGGGCGCGCAGCTCGGCTTCACGACTTTCCTGGCAAATGCGCTCATGTGGGCGATTTCCGAAGATCCCGGCCCCGCGCTTTTCCTCACATCGACCACCGACAACGCACAAAGCTGGTCCGAACGCGAATGGCTGCCGCGGCTGCGTGACTGCCCGCGCATCAAAGAGCTCACGCCACGCGGTCGGGATGCGATCAAGAAACTCGAACAAGGTTTCCTCACGATGACCGTGCGCCTCACCGGCGCGCAAAGCGAAAACAACCTCGCTTCCCGCCCGATTCGTTTCTTGCTCAATGATGAAGTCGATAAATGGCCGCCGGGTTTCCTCGGCATCGCCGAGGCGCGCACGCTGTCCTATCGCGGCGTGGATAAAATCGTGCGCGGCAGCACCTGCACGACCGACGACGGCCCGATCTGGTCGTCGTGGGTGAACTCCACGCAGCATCTGTGGCATGTTCAATGTCCGCACTGCCACGAATGGCAGGTGATGGACTTCTTCAAGTCGATCAAATGGCCCGCACACCATCGCGATCTCGTCGGCCGGTGGGACGTCGAGTCCGTGCGCCGCGACACCTGGGCGGAATGCTTGGTCAACGGCTGCAAATGGGACCCGTCATTGAAAAATGAGATCGTCCGCCGCGGAGAAGCCGTCGCCACGAATGACCGCGCATCACCCTCCGACAAAGGCATCCACCTCCCATCGCTGCTCTCGCCGTTCCTGAGCTTTGGCGACCTCGCCGCGCTCTGGCTTCGCCGCAAAGATCAACCCGGCGGCAAGCCCGATTTCTACAATCAATACCTTGGCCTGCCATGGTCGCATGAAGAGTTCACCGTGAGCGAGCAGAAGGTGCTCGACTGCCGTGCTCTGGGCGACAATGCCTACATGCTCGGCGAATGTCCCGTCGATCCGGTCGATTTCACACTCACCGCCGACCCTGGCGAACGCGAGACGCATTGGACCGTCGAGGCCACCGCCGCTGACGGCTCCGCCTGGCTGGTCGATTATGGCACCGTCCACACCATCGAGGATCTGCTGCCGGTGCTTGAACGCGACTGGCCGATCAAAGGCACCACCAAACGCGCCCGCATCGCCACCGCCGCTATCGACTCAGGCTACGCCACCGAACGCGTTTATCGTCTCTGTATGGCGAGCCGCGGCCGGCTGTGGCCGCTGAAAGGATCGGCTGCCGAGTTTGGCAAGCCCGTCGATGTCTCCCGCATCCCGACTTATCCCGCCCTCGCGCTCTACACCTACGTCGATTTTTACTTCAAATCCTCGCTCTACATCGACTCGATCTCCCGCCGAGCGCAGCCGTTTTGGTGGATTCCCGCAAACTCAGGGCACGACATCATCGCAGGCCACTCGGGCCAAGAGCTGCGCGCCAAACAAACCGCGCAACGCAGCATCCGCTTTTGGAAACCCGTCGCCAATGACCATTTCGGCGACTGCACGAAAATGCACCGCGTGATCCGGGAAGTGCGAAAGCAGATTTATCAGAGGTAACGATGAGATGACGAGCCCCCACAACGAAAGGAAATGACTATGCCAAATCAAGACGCAGAATCGAAGCCGGAAACCCACATGCGACAAGACGCTGTGGGTGTCGTCGTCCATCGTATGGTTAGCCCCCGGGTTGGCGAGCAGATAGCGGAGGAATTGGGAAGGGCCGCCAACATCATCGCCGCCTACTACGACAGAAACCGCGATGCGATGCCCGTAAACGTGGCGTGTGCTTTGACGCGTGAAATGCAACGTCTCCGCACGCTGGCCGATCACGTCAAACCCGCGCCTCAAGAGGACGATGAAGAGGGCTAACGTGCGGGTCAGCGAGCCTGCGGGCGGGGAGGACGTTCGATGACACCCAAGGCTAACTCGCCCGCAGGATTCGCTGCACTCGCTGGTTCTCTTTCGCCCGTTCAAATTACCCCAGCCGTGGAAACGGGAATGGAGCGGGAGGCGGAGCGGGCGGAGTCTTCAATTTGCGCAGGTAGCTCAACGGTAGAGCTTCCCCTATTCCAAGGGGACGATGGCGGTTCAAGTCCGACCTCTGCGCTCCAATTTACGATTCGGAAAATCAACCTGCCCACGGCGACGAAGTTCGTCGAACGGTGGCACTACAGCCAGCAAATCCCCGGCGGGCAGGTCGTCTGCTTTGGGCTGTTCGCGGACGGGTCGCTGTATGCCACCATCGTCTATGGGATGGGCTGCAATCGGTTTCAGGCTTCGTTTCTCGGGGTGAAGACGTTCATGGAAATAAAGCGGATGTGCCGCCGAGAACCGAAGATGAATTACGAACTGTCTCGCTTCATCGCTATCACTACGAAGTTCCTGCGGCGGGAATATGCCTTTGAATGTCTGCTGGCCTTTGCCGACCCGGAGCACGGGCACGAAGGGCACGTCTATAAAGCCGCAGGCTTTGTGCTTCACGGCAAGACGCAAGCCGAGTGGCATCTGGAGGATACCAACGGTCGCCGAGTCCATCGTCGCCTCGCGCATCGCTGGGCGAAAAATGCCGGTGTCGAGCAAGAGGAAATCCGCCAGAAGCATGGGCTGACCCGCGTGCGAACGCTGCCAAAATATCGCTGGGTGAAAATGGTAGGGCGGGCGGCGGGGGCTGGGGTGGGTCTGAAACCGCCGACGACAGAAGCGAAAGAGAACAGTGATTCTACAACTTGAGTCACATATTGAAACGGCCTCACCAGACTCCAGACACCAGTCATAAGCCGCATATCCGTTCGTATATTGAACTGCACCTTTTGACTCCCGCCACCCGGCATGCTGTCTGATGCCATCGCCGCCGCTGCCCGCCGGTCTCTCGACGCTTTGCGTGCGGGCTTTCCGGGGCGCATTTTGCTCGGCACGCGGCAGATCCAGGCGGCGGTGACGACACGCCGCGCCGAGATCGATCAGGCCGCGGGCGGATTCGTGCAGGGCATGACGCTCGTCGCGCATGTCGATCACGACGCGCTGAAGGACACCGGGCTCATCAACACCACCGGCTCGCTCACAAAGCGTCAGATCATCACGCACGACGGCGTGGACTACCGCATCAAAAGCGTCACTGCCGATCCCCATGAGACCACGTGGATCATCCGCGCCGAGCAAGAAGTGCGCTGACCGCCTCACTGTCTACTTGTCCGATTGTCCGATTGTCCGATGGTCGTCCGGCTTTTTGACACCCCCCGCCAGCCATGGCTACCTCTCGCATCGCAGGCGATCTCAACGTCGAAGGCTCGATCACCTTTGGCGACTCCATCCTTCCCGGCATCACTCGGTCAAATATGATCCAGGAGGACTTCGCCGCGTATCCGGTCGATTTCAGCGACCTGCGCGTCTGGGATGCTTTCGGCACGATCATCGGCTCCGCCGCAAATGACGACCTCGGCATCTCCACCGGCGGCACCTTCGGCACGGACGCGCCCTACATCACCGCGGGCGATCTGAAAGCCGCAGGCGCCACGACCCGCCGCGCACGTTTCCTCATCACCCTGCCTCCGGAATACGTCGCAGGCCAGTCCATCCGCCTTTCAGCGTATGCCGGCATGGTCACCACCGCGGCCGATACGAGCTGCACGATCGACTTTGAAGCCTACGTGCGCAACGTCACCGGCTCCGGCGGTCTCGCCACCGGCAGTGATCTCGTCACCACCTCGGCGACCTCGATCAACTCGACCACCTTCGCCGAAAAGACCTTCGATCTCACCGCCTCCGGCCGCATGCCTGGCGATGTGATCGACGTGCGCATGAGCATCGCATGCACCGACGCCGCCACCGGCACCGCCGTCATCCCCGCCATCGCCGCGCTTCAGCTCAAGCTCGACATCAAAGGCTAACCGCTTCCGCTATGCTCACCGTGCGCGGCATCGACACTCGCAGCCTGCGCTCATCGTATGCGGCCTTCAGCGCGGAGGCGAAGCAGCGCATCGTCGAAAAAATCGTGCGCACGGATGCCATGGGCTTCGTGCGCGACATCATCGCCATCACGCCACCGGGCCACCAAGGCGCGCCGTTTGTCTCGGGTGGCAGGAGCAACACTGCCTTCGCCGCTGGTCTGCTCCAGGTGAAGACCGACATCCTCAAAGTCTATGCCACGCCCTCGTGGGTCTATGGCTACGTGATGAAAACGGTGAAGAAAAAAGCCGCCGCCGCATTCTACGGCATTTTTCAAAGCGGCAACCGCTCGCAGCTCAACGACTGGCTCTTCAAGTCCGCGCCGCCCTTCATCGCCAGCTTGAAACTCGGCTTCGATGGCGGTGCCGAGCACCAGCAACGGCGCAGCAAAAGCACGGGCCGAGTGAAGGGCAGCAAGCCGACCGTGATGATCCTCCCCGGCGAAGAATCCAAGCTGAAGGCTTACATCACCGCCACGCAGGAAAAAGTCGGCATGCTCGCCGGTGGCTGGGGGGCTGCCGCGACACAGCTCAAGGTCCGCATGCCCTCCGCCGCGAAAAAACACGCCTCCGGCTCCTGCCTCGCGCAGATCACACCGAACCAGGTGAGCTACACGATCACCAACACCGTCCCCTACTCCCGGCAGGCCGATGTGGATCGCCGCACGCAGTTCGTGCTCGATAGCAACAAGCGCCGCAACCGCCTCGCGAAACGCATCCAGGTCGAAATCGAGGCCGAGCTCAAAAAACAATTCTCCCGCCGATGATCACCTACCTCCTCCTCTCCCTCGCCGCCCTCATCCTCTGGAACCTCATCCTCCCCCCCGCCACTGAATGAGCCTCCTAACCCTTAACCCTTAACCCTTAACCCTTAACCCGAGGCCACCCCATGCCCGACCACACCCCCCTCTCCCAAAAGCTCGAATCCGCCCTCGCCGCCTACCTCACCGGCGTGAAGTCCAGCATGAGCCTCTCGACCACGCAGGTGCTCACCGCGCATCAATCCGCCGCCGCGGTGGATTCGCCGCGCATCGTCGTGCAGTGCCAGTCCATGGCGCCGCGACTGATCTCCATGCCTGGCGTCATGGATGTCGTGATCAATGTCCACTACATCTCCGACCTCGAAACCACCGCCGAAACGCACAAGACCGAGGCCGCGAAGCTCATCTCGTGGCTGTGCGACACCGAGACCATCCGCACCGCGCTAAACATCGCCACACCCGACACCCGCACAGTGACCGGTCTGCACGTTTACCTCCTGCAATGGGCCGGCGTCGAAATGACCGCCGACCCCGACCGCGCTCAGCATCAAACCACCTGCACCCTCAACCTCATCGCAATGGGTAAAGACCTCGTGTGATTGTCTCCCTGTCTCATTGTCCCTCCTTTGACACCCATCCCCCGTCAACCTCCTTTCACTCTATGGCTGCCACACAACTCGGAACCAACGGCGTCTTCGCCATGTCCTCACAGACCGGCTTCATCATCCAGTCGCAAAGCGACGCCTTCGAGGTCGAGCAGCGCATCACCGTCGATCACACCGGCGAAAAAGTCGGCATCACGCTGTATGGTGACCAACGCAAAATCACCATCGAAGGCCTTGTGCCGACCAGCTCCGCCTTCAGCACCCGCATGGCGGCACTAGTCACCTTGGCAAACTCCCCCGGCGACTTCTACCGCTCCAGCGCCTCCGCAGGCTACGGCGACACCGTCCACCTCGGCACCACGCAGACCAAAAACAACGAAGACTTCCACCGGTTCTCCACGCAGCTATGGGCCTCTCCGTTCGCCGATCTCGGTGCCTAACGGAGCCCCTAACTCCTAACTCCTAACTCTGAACCTTTAACGGTTCACCCGCCCTAGATCCCATGTCCGAGCCCTCCGGCACCTACTCCGCGCGTCCGCATTCCATCAACGACACGCGCCTGTTCGCCGCCCTCACCGCGCTCGGCATCGCGCCCATTGACGGCCCGAAACTCTACACCGGCGAGACCGCCGACGGCTCCCCGCGCCAGACTTGGTATCTGGAAAGGGAGAGCCGCTGCGGCAAATACAAGACCGCCGAGATGATCGCCGCGTGGAACGATCCCAAGTGGCACGAAGGCCACCCCGAGCACCCGCTCGCCTATATCAAATGTGCCTTCGCCAATCACCACGCCGCCGTCGATCACATCAAGCAGCAGTGCGGCCTCTACGTCGTGCGCGGCCGTGGCGGAAAGTTTGGACTGGTATCAAGCGACCTCGATAAAAAGACCACGGACACCATTCTGCGCACGCTGGGGAGGTAATTCGTCCTTCCTCATTCCGCGCGCAGCGCGGTCCCTCGTTTGACTCACGCGCCCGCGTGTGACTGACGAAATCGTCCGACTTCTCGCCGAGACATGCACGCGGGCCTCCATCATTGAGGCGCGGGATGCCGTTTTCCGCGCTCATCTCGCAAACGTGCGCGAGCCCACCATCGTCACCGCCGTCTCATTCGAGAATCACAGCACGACCTTCCAAGTCGGAGCCTCACCCGCCGAGCGTCTACAATTTCTCTCCCAATGCCGCGCCGCGCTGAACCACCTCGACGGCCACAGCGCCACGCCCGCGAACGGCGTGAAGCTCGATTTCTCGACGCGCTTCACATCCACCTAACTCTTCACTTCTAACTCATCACACCTCCCCCCGTGTCCAGCCACCGATCCCGCCAGCGCGCAAAAGCCCGCGCCCTAGAGCAGCAGCACGCCGCGCAGATGCACCTGCAGCGCGCCACGGGCACGTCCTCGCGGCCGGCGGATGTGCTGAACTACCTCGGCGTCGAGGCCGCGCGGTGGACGCCGAACCGCGGGCAGATGAACTTCGCGCCGCTCGATCCGGGCGCGGTGCTCACGGGTGGCAATCGCAAAACCGTCCTGCGGAAATCGCGCTGGCTCTGCTACAATGACGGCTATGCGCGTTTTCTGGTGAACGGTCTCGCGAACCTGATCGGCTACTACACCCTGCAGCCTGCCACCAAGGACAAGGCCTGGAACAAAATCGCCGACCGCCATTGGAAGAATCGCATCAAATCGCCCGCCGTCTTCGACGCGGCGCGCAAACTTAACCACGCACGCTGGCAGATCGCGCTTTCCCGTGCCGCGCTGCGTGATGGCGATGTGCTCACGGCTCTCTCCTATGCGCAAAGCGGGGCAGGGCAGGTGCTGCTCTACGGATCGCATCAAATCGACAGCGGTTCACGCGAGGAAAAAGACGGTTTCCATGACGGCGTCTATTACGACCAATTCCGCGCGCACACCGGCTACAACCTCGTCTCGAAGTTCGACGGCAGCGAAAAAGGCACCACCATCCGCGCCAGTGACGCCATCTACTACGGCGATTTTCAAGACAGCGCCGAGGTGCGGCCGATGCCGCGCCTCACGCATGCCATCAACGATCTGCACGACATCATCGAGATCGACCTGGACTCCAAGCTCGGCATTAAACGCCGCCAGTTCGTCGGTATCTACCGCAAACGCCAGAAGGCTAACTCGCAGCCCTTCGGCCTCGGCGTCTATCAGGCCCCGCACGTCGAGACCGGCAGCAGCGTCACCAGCACGAACGCCGACGGCACCACTGCCGCGCAGCAAAATCTCGTCTCCGTCGAGGCCGTGACCGAACGCACTGGCCTCGGCTCGCTGGAAGAGGGCGAGGACTTCGGTGTCGTCGAGTCCGATCAACCCGGCCCGAACGAGCGCGAGTTCAACAAGTCGCTGCTCTCAAAGATCAGCCTCGGCATCGGCCTGCCGCCGTCCGTCACCTTCTCCATCCTCGGTGCCGGTGGCCCCGAGGTGCGTTTCCACATGGCGCAACTGCAGCGGTGGATTCAGATCGAGCTGCTGAATTTGCTCACTGCCGTCCAGGCACACTATTTTTGGGTGATGGGGACGGACATGGCCCGCGGTGCGCTGCCTTTCCCGGATGATCCTGAGTGGTGGACGCACATCGCCATCCCATGCAGCGACCTCACCATTGATCGCGGCCGCGAGCTGAGTGGGAAAATCGCCGCGCTGAAAGTCGGCGCTCTCACCCATGCGGATCTCTACGCCGAGGCCGGGAACGACTGGGAAGAACGCATCGAACTTCAGGCCGAGATCATCGCCCACGCCGCCGCCGTCGCCGCGCAAAAAGGGCTCACCGGCGGCCTCGCCGATCTCATGCCCGACTGGTCCACGAAAGCCGCGCCCGCCACGGCGGCAATGCCTTGACTCTTTTTTGACATGCGCGCCCGTGCATGTCCCACGCTTCCCGTTCTTGGTATGCCATCCGCGCCGCTGCATCCGACTCCGCGCCCGTCGAGGTCTCGATCCATGACGAGATCGGAGCCTGGGGCGTCTCGGCCAAACAGTTCCTCGGTGAACTCGCCAGCATCCCGGCTGCGCGTGCGATCTCTCTCTCCCTCCACTCTCCCGGCGGTGAGGTTTTCGACGGTCTTGCCATCTACAACGCGCTCAAGTCCCGCGGCAATGTCGATGTGACCATCGCAGGCCTCGCGGCCTCCATGGCCTCCGTGATCGCCATGGCGGGCCGCACGGTCACGATGCCGCGCAATGCGTATTTGATGATCCATAACCCGTCCGGCGTCGCCATTGGCGACAGCGCCGACATGCGCGAGCTCGCGGATCTTCTCGACAAGCTGAAAGGCTCGCTCGTTTCCGCCTACTCCACACGCACCGGCATCGACCCCGAGGAGATCGAGGAAATGATGGACGCCGAGACCTGGCTCACCGGCGAGGAAGCCGCCGCGAAGGGTTTTGTGGACAGCGTCAGTGACACCCTCGCCCTCGCCGCCTCCGCTTCCTTCGGCTCCCGCTTCGCGCATGCCCCGCGTGCGCTGTTTGACACCGCGCTGCCGAGCATGGAAAACGAATCCACTCCCGCCGCTCCCCAGGCCGCTGAAGAAACGCCCGCCGCCGCTCCCGAGGCCGCCGCCGCCGTCGAAGAAACGCCCGTGCCTGCTTCCGAGACTCCCGCCGTTGAGTCCGCCGATGAAACGCCCGCCGCCGAGGCCGATCCCGCCGCCAACATGAGCGACAGCGATCTGCTCGCCGCCGCCACGGCCACGCTGAAGAAAACCCGCGCCACCCGTGCGCAGGTCGATGCCCTCACCGCCGAGCGCGACGCCGCGCTGGCCAAAATTTCCGAACTCGAAGCCGCCAACACCACGCTCCGGTCCTCCGTCGAGCTGGTGGCCCAACTGCGCGCCGAGATCGCGAAGCTCGAAGCCGATGACAAGACGCTCGCCGCACGCGCCGCCGAGATCGCCGCCAGCCACGGGCTCCGCCCGGATGCGCTCGGCGCGCTCCCCGCGCCCGTCGGAGAAGCGCCATCGCTGATCGATCAATTCAATGCGCTGAACGGCGCTGAAAAGCGCGCCTTCTACCTCAAAAACGAGGAGCAGCTTAAACGTGAAATCTACAAGAAATAAACTCATCCACCAACGACCATGACTCTGAACTTTAATGACTCCATCTACGCGCAGGACGTGCTGAACGCCTTCGTCGCGACTCTGGCGCCCTTGCGCGCTTTCTCCCGTGATCTCTCCGGTGCCACCGCTGCCGTCGGGAACGCGGTTTACGTGCCTCGCATCGACGCCGTGACGGCCACGACCTTCAACCAGTCCTACACGGGCACGGGTGGCACGGTCAACACCATCACCGTCAGCCTGGACAAGCACCGCATCCAGACCATCGACCTCACGGACGTGCAGCAGCTCAACAGCTCTGCCGCGAAGATCGAAAACTTCGCCCGTCAGCAGGGGCAGGCGCTCGCCAAGATCGTCCTGCAGGACATCTGGTCGGTCATCACCACGACGAATTTCGGCGCGGCCGTGGTGACCACCGCCGCCTCCAACTGGAGCAAGACGCAGGTGCGCGCGCTGCGCAAGCAGCTCTCGCAGTCCAATGTGGATCTCTCACAGGTCTCGCTCGTGCTCGACACCGAGACGCACGATGCCCTGCTCGGCGACTCCACCATCAACCAGGCTTACGCTTATGGCGGCGCCGAGGCGATTCGCGAGGGCCGCATCCCGCGTCTCATGGGCTTCAATGTCTATGAGTCGAACGTCATCCCGCTCAACTCGATCAGCCTCACGGCTTTCGCCTGCCACCCGGATGCGATCGCGGTCGCCATGCGCAACATCAACACCGTCGTTCCTGACGGCGTCTATCAGGGACTCGAAACCCTGACCGATCCCGCCAGCGGCATCTCGATGGGCTACCGTCGCTACTATGACGGCGGCACGGGCAAGGTGTATGCCAGCGTCGAATGCCTCTTTGGCTACGCCGCCGGTCTCACTCCCGGCCTGAAGATCGCCACGGTGCCTTAATCGACACCCTCACTCACGGACTGGCAGTCATGGTGCGGCTGCCAGTCCGTTCACTCTGGGAGCAATCCCGCCCGCGTTCGGAGCACCACCGGCGCGGGTTTTTTATTTTAGCAACTCGCCCAAGATCATGAAATTATCGCTTTGCTTCATCGCTGGAAATGTCGAACGCTACATCGAGCGTTTCATACGGTCCTTTGCTCCTTTGGTCGATGAGGTCGTGATGGTCCGCGCCGTGGGTTTCCAGCAGGCCGATCATACATTGGAAATTGCCAGCGGTGTTTGTGACGTGCTGGGCCTGCCCTTCATCTCGCGCGAATATCGCAACTCGGCCGCGCATGCGGAGTGGCCGCATGTGGACGACTTCGCCGCCGCACGGAATGAGTCATTCGCCGCCGCCTCGCATGAGTGGGTCGTGTGGGCGGACACGGACGACATCATCGACGACGCCAGCATCGCCACCATCAAGAGCGCCATCCAAAACACGCCGGATCCCGTCGTGGCCTATGCGCTGCACTACAACGTGCCCGAGGACGGGCTCAGCGTGTGGAAAGAGCGCATCATCCGGCGCGGCTCGGCTCGCTGGATTTATCCGATCCATGAGGCCCTGGAGTTTGGAGACGATGCGCAGAAAAAGATCGTGCGCATCCCCGGTGCCACGTTTGAGCACCGGCCTGATGTGCGCGCCGGTCGTGTGGCCAATGACGAGCGCAACGCGCGCATTCTGGATTCCATTACGGCGGACCAGCGCACCACGGGACAGGCGTTTCATTTGTTCCAGTCGTGGCGCGCCTTGGGGCGCATGGCAGATGCCGCGCGTCTGGCGGTGGAGACCCTGACCCAGCGGTCGAACGAGCTGAAGCCGCCGGAAAAATACGAGCTCATGATCGCGCTCGCGCAGATGAACCAGCAGCCGGAAGGCCGCGCGGATTTGCTGCTGCAGGCCATCGGTCTTTGTCCCGAGCGGCGGGAGGCTTACGGTGAGATGGCGCTCACAGAAATCGCGCTTGATCGTCCCGCGCAGATGCTGGCGTGGACGCGCGCCATGCTCGCGCTGCCGCGCCCCGAGGGCTATCTCTGGAATCAACGCGAGATGTATTACGGCTGGTGCGGCGTGAATCTGCACGCGATGGCCCTGCGGGCGAACGGGGACAAGGTCGGCGGTGATGTGCATGAGATCAATCACCTCAAAAGTCACGGCGCGGCGATTTCACTGCTGCATGCCACGCGCGGCAGGCCGGAGCAGGCGGCCCGTGCGCGCACGCTTTGGCTGAAACGCGCCGCAGATCCTGAAAGCATCGAGCACATCTTTGCCATGGATGCCGACGATGAAAAATCCCGCGCGCTCGTGCTCTACCGGCACGTGGTGCAGTTCAACCGCAGTGACAGCGTCGGCGCGTGGAATCTCGCAGCGGCGGCATCGCATGGGGAGATTCTCGTCCAGCTAAACGACGACTTCGATCCACCGGTGCATTGGGACCGCATGCTCATCGACGCGTTTGGTGGATGCAAAGACCCCGCTGTTCTGCGTGTGAGCGACGGCCACCGCACCGACGACCTCTTGTGCCTCGCTGTCATGAACCGCGCCCGCTACAAGCAGCAGGGCTATTTCCTGCATCCGAACTTCAAATCGGTGTTCTCGGACAACTATCATTCTTTTTGCGCCTTCCGCGACAACTGCATCATCGACGCGCGCCACATCGTCATTCATCACCACCACCCCTTCTTCAACAACGGCCAAGGCTGGGACGAAATCTACGCCGCCCACAACTCCCCCGAACGCTACGCCGAAGGTGCCGCCATCTACGAGCACCTCACCGGCCAAAAAGTCCGCACCGTGCCCCCTAACCCATAACCCTTAACTCCTAACCCTTAACCCCTCACCCTTCACCCTTCCCCCGTGCCCCACCTCTCCATCCTCACCCCCTCCGTCTGGAGCCGCGCCGCGCAAACCAACGCACTGCGGGAAAAGATCGAGGCACAGATCGCCGAGCTGAATCTGCCCGGTGCCGTCGAGCACCTCGTGCTGCTGGACAATCGCTCGCGCTCCATCGGACTCAAGCGACAGTCCCTGCTCGATGCCGCCCGCGGCGAGTTCATCGCCTTCGTGGACGACGACGATGATGTGTCCGCCGATTACGTCGGCAGCCTTGTCACCGCGATTCTCACCACGCCCGAAGCTGATGTCATCACCTTCGAGCAATCAGCCATCTACAACGGCAAACCCTTCACCGTCGTCTTCCAAGCCGGTGCCAAGGACGAAAAGCTCATCCTCGACGGCCCCGATGATCAACGCATCACCCGCGGTGCCTGGCACGTCTGCGCCTGGCGCCGCAGCAAGGTGAAGCACTGCCAGTTCCTCGACAGCAACTACGGTGAAGACTTCGCCTGGGTCGCGCAGGCCCGGCTGCATGCGCAGCGCGGTCATCACATCCCCCGCATCCTGCACACCTACCGGCACGACGCGCAGCACACGCTCGCGCCGGAGCCTTTGACACTTTGAACCGATCAAGCGCAGCGCAGGCCCTTGCTGCGTGGTTCACCCGGCGCGGTCTTTTGGTTGGGGCCGCGCCGGGTTTTACAACCCATCACTCCTAACCCTTAACCCTTCACTCAAAGAGGTTCGGCCCTATGAACGAGACCACCAAAGAACTCCTCGACTGCCTCGGCTTCGAGTCCCTCGGCGAAGACGCCGACCTGCGCGGGTTTCAGCAGTTCGTGCTGAAGGACTTCCCCGACATCTGCGTCAGCATCCCCGACCACGACACCGACGTCTGCCTCGCCTCCGCCATCTTCCACGCCGGAGCCGCCGCCGCCCGCGCCGAGATCCGCCGGCATCACACCGCGTTTGTGAACTCGCTGCGGTGAAGTGAAATGACGAAACACAAATGGCGAATCCCGCATTCCGCATTCCGCATTCCGCATTCTGATTTCGTCATTGAACACCCCTCTCCACCCTCACCTCACCGTCGTGCATGCAGGTGATCACTCCACCGGCATCGACTTCTACGACTGTCGCGAGCACCAGTGGCAACTCAGCCACGCACACGGCTCCCCCGTCGTCACCCTCTGGCCTCGCGACACACGCACCCGCGACCTCATCCTC
>Ga0181363_1000314_pt1 | contig 14172 bp, 21 predicted proteins | sample Fa13NDMLBSN_FD_130109 | JGI IMG/M metagenome (GOLD analysis project Ga0181363, IMG submission 130109) | Freshwater viral communities from Lake Michigan, USA - Fa13.ND.MLB.S.N | ecosystem: Environmental > Aquatic > Freshwater > Lake | place: USA: Michigan | collected 2013-09-23
AAGACCCGACCCCAATTTTCTGTCTATCCGAAAACGGCCAATCTGAGCCAGATTCCGACAGTGGCGGGCTAGGCGCATCTGAGGCGGCCGGCGGTCAACAGATCGAACCCCGCCTGGTCACGCCCATGCTGGGAGGACTGTCCTACGGATGGCAGGTGGCCGAGGTTGCCAAACGATTGTTGAAGGTCGACCTGATGCCGTGGCAGATCACAGCTCTCAATGGCCAACTTGAACACGACGACGACGGCAACCTGATCCGCCGGCGGTCCCTTGTGTCCGTTGCCCGCCAGAACGGTAAGACGATGGCGCTGAAGGCGATGATTCTGTGGGCATTGACTGAGGAACCTAAGCGGCGCGGCGAGCCCATCATGGTTATCAGCACGGCTCACCAGCTGGATCTAGCCGTTGAAATCTTCGAAGCCCTGGCACCGATTCTGGACAAGGAGTTCGGCGCAAAAGTGAAATGGAGCTACGGCCGGAACGAAGTGATCATGCCGGACGGCACACGCTGGCTGGTGCAGGCCGCGACGCCGAAAGCGTTTCACGGGTTCAGCCCCACCTACATCATCGCCGACGAGGTGTGGAACATCAGCCGGGACGTACTGCTCAATGGCGCACTGCCATCCCAGCGCGTCATGAAATCGCCGCTTCTCTCATGCTGGTCAACCGCCGGCACTGAGGATTCACTGGCCATGCTGCAGATGCGCGAAGAAGGCCTGAGGGCGATTGACGAGGGCCGCACGACGAAGCTCTACATGGCCGAATGGTCCGTTCCGCCCGGGGTTGATCCGATGACGTCGCCGGACCTGTGGAAGATGGCCAATCCCGCGCTGGGGTACACGCTAGAGCCCGAAGTGTTGGCCGACGAAGCCGAGCAGGTGGACAAGGCCGCGTTCCTGCGGGCCTCACTCAACGTCTGGATCAGCAGTGAACGATCATGGCTGCCGCCTGGTTTGTTCGATTCGCTGAAGGTGGACGACATCCCCGCCGGCGGCGTGCTGGCCGTTGATTCGTCGATGGATGAATCGCTCTACTGCGGCGTAAGGGCGCAGCGCCTGGACGACGACCTAATTGGAGTCACGGTGGAATTCATTGCCGACTCGCTGGCCGCGTGCTGGAAAGCAATTGGTCAATCCGCCGGCGCGTGCGAGAAGGTGGCGCTGACGCCATCGCTGTTTGACATTGCCCCGGGCGAACTTGACAGAAAAAAGGTGCAGGTCGGCTACGCCGAATTGGCCACACACACTGGCACCATCAAGCAGCTGATCAGCGAGGGTCGCATCGTCCACACGGGCGAACAGATGCTGGCCGAGCACGTCGACCGGGCCGTGGGCGTCAAGACCCAGCGCGGCTATGCCCTGTCGTCGCAGCGCAGTTCCGGACCGATCACACTGGCACGTTGCATGATCTTCGCCGCATCGCTTGTGGCGCGGCCGGCGTCCCGGGCGAAGCCTGCCATCGCGTTCGGCAGGTAACATCGCTGCTGCCTGTGGGGGGCAGTCGGTTCCCCCGCTGCCCCTCATGGGTATCAAATCGTATCTTTATACCGCTGCCCTTGTAATTGACACGGGCGGCAAGGACGATTCACCTATGGAGCTCTTCAAGAAGGTGAAGGCAACTCCCGCTTTCGCTTCTGCGCCCGTCGCGGCGGCTGCTGGGGCTCCCCAGGGCGGAAGTTTCCTCGGGTACAGTGTGGGTGCCCTAGAGGAAGCGGCCCTGAGCGTCCCCACCGTGGCCAGAGCAATCTCCCTGCTCTCCACGGTGGCGGCGACGCTCAACCTGAAGAGCTACACCCTGCAGTGGACTGGGCAGGAGTACGAGAAGCTTTACGTTGAGGGCGAGTCGTGGATGAATCGTCCTGACCCCAAGACCACGCGCAACTTCATCATGGCCAAGACGGCCCGTGACCTGATCCTGTACGGCCGCGCCTTCTGGATGATCACCAGCCGGTATTCGACCGGCTACCCGGCAACATTCCAGTGGCTGCCGGCCAACCTGTGTGACACGCCGGACAACGCCCCGCCGGAATGGTTCGGGCCCGCCGATAAGGTCAACTTCAACGGTATGCCGCTGGACGTCGCGCAGCTGGTGCAATTCCACAGCGGTTCGCAAGGCGTCATCTACCAGGGGCGCCGCGCAATTCAGATTGCCCTGCGACTGGATCAGTCTGCTGAGCGTTTCGCTACCAACGAGATTGCCGCCGGCTACTTGCAGCAGAAGGGCGGCGAGCCCATGAGCGGGGACGAGCTCGCTGAAATGGCGGCGGCATGGGCGGCCAATAGGCGCACGAACGCCATTGGCGCACTGAACGAGCTGGTCAGCTTCGAATCGTTCGACGTCGACCCGTCGAAGCTGCAGCTGGTTGAAGGCCGTGAGTACCAGACGAAGGAATTGTCCAGGCTGATGGACATTCCCGCATACCTTCTGGCAATCGACCAGAGCGGGATGACATACGCTAACGCGCAGCAGGCGCGGCAGGATCTTCTGCTTTTCGGCGCCCGTCCGTTGCTCCACGCCATTCAGGAACGTCTGAGCATGGATGACGTCCTTCCCCGGGGCCGGCATGTTGAGTTCGCCCTGGACGAATACATTGAAGAGTTCGGCGGGCCCGAAAGTGACGTCATGGAAATGCCGGCGGACGCCCGGCCAGTCGAAGAAATTGAGGTAGAGCGTGATTCGCTTTGACGCTGACGCCAGCCTGATCACCGCTCAGGCCGGGGACGACACCCAGCCCGCACGTATCGCGGGCATTGCTGTGCCGTGGGACACGGTTGCCACCGTTTCGGACGGCCAGCAGGTGCGCTTCGCCCGTGGCGCGTTCGACACCCAGCAGAAGCCCGCCAAGCTGATTGAGAACCACGACCTGACGCAGCTGCGCGGCGTGGTGGACACTCTGATCGACGGCAACGAGGGTTTGGAGTTTGAAGCCACCCTTGCCGACACGCGGGCGTCCCGGGATGCCGTGGCGCTGCTGAAGGCTGGCGCCTATGACGCCGTGAGCGTCGGGGCGCAGCCCACCAAGTTCACGACCGACGCCGAGGGCGTCATGACCGTCACTGAGGCGGCACTGGTCGAACTCTCCCTGGTCGCCGTCCCGGCGTTCAAGGAAGCAGTCATCACCCAGGTGGCTGCAACGGAGCCCGCGCAGGCGGACCCCGAGCAGGAGCAGGACACCGACAACACCGAGCAGGAGACAGAGGAAATGGCAGATGCCGAGAAGGCCGAGCCCGTCGCGGCAGAGGCCACCATCCCCACGCAGCCGTTCGTGTACGCGGCCGCGAAGCCAGAAATGCCGACCGCTGTGGAGTACATCTCCGCGCTGGTCAAGGGCGGGCACGAGTTTGAGAAGGTGCAGAAGGCCGTGCAGGCCGCGGCCCCCGAGGTCGCCATCGCTGACACCCCGGGCATCGTGCCGACCCCGATCCTCGGGCCGGTCTACAACAACTTCGTCGGCAACCGTCCGATCTGCGACGCCGTTGGCGTTCGCGCCATGCCCGCCGGCGGCAAGGTGTTCATCCGTCCGAAGGTCGTGACTCACACCAGCATGGCTGAGCAGGCCGCTGAGTTCGACACGCTGCAGTCCGGCACATTCGTCGTGGATGACATCCAGATCACGAAGGGCACCTATGGCGGGTACGTCAACATCAGTGAGCAGGATCTGGACTGGACCGACCCGGCCGTGCTGTCGTTCCTGCTTGACGACATGACGCGGATCTACGCTTCGGCCACCGAGGAGGTCGCCGCTGACACGCTGGTGTCTGGCGTGACCAACAGCGACAACTTCACCGCTGCGAGCGTGGGCGACCCGTCCTATTGGGCCGACTGGATCGCCACCGCTGCCGAGACCATCGTCACGGCCAGCAACGGCAACTTCCCGACTCACCTGTTCGTGAACCCGAGCATGTGGGGCGAGATGGTGCGCCTGTCGGACGACAACAAGCGCCCGATGTTCCCGGCCGTCAACCCGCAGAACGCCCTGGGCGGCATGAGCTTCGGCACCGGCAACGGCACTGCCTGGGGACTTCAGGTCGTGATGTCGCGCAACTTCGACGCGGCCACGCTCATCATCGGTGACGCCAGCGGCTACGAGCTCTTCGAGCAGCAGAAGGGCGCCCTGTCGGTCGACAACCCGAGCGAGCTGTCGCGGACCATCGCTTTCCGCGGCTACTTCGCGGCGAAGGTGATCGACGCCGACAAGTTCATCAAGGCGAGCTTCGTCTAGGAACCCCGAGCTCTGACTGACTGCTCATGGCTGATTACACAATCACCCACCGCCAGGTAACGGACAACTATCTGGTCGTCCAGACGCTGGAGGGCACCGACATCGGTGTTGGGCAGTCAGTCACGCTCGCTGGTCTGGGTGCCACGCTCAATGGCACCTACACCGTGGTGGAAGTCCCCATCTACCGCTACACCGGGGTGGATGACGAAGGGGATTGGCTCTTCGATACTGAAGAGATAATCCTGAACCAGCTGATGGTGGCCAAGACTCACGCCGATGTTGCGCGTGGGCCGGTCGCCGGAACGCTGACCTTCACGACCAGCTGTACGTGGATCGTCAACGCTGATGTCGTGGAATGGCTGGGCATCGCTTCGGCCACGGCCAATGACACGGCATTCATCACCAGCTGCGTTTCTGCGGCCAACGCCTACGCCTATCGCCGCCGGCGGGAAGCCGGGTATTACGACAGCCTGACGACCGTGCCTGGTGGCGATGTCAAGCTAGGAACCGTCATGTTCGCCGGCAGCCTGTATCGGGAGCGTGGCAGCGTAGATTCGTTCGCATCCTTTGAGCAGATGGGCACGCCGGTTCCCTTCGGCGCCAACGGCCAGATAAACCGGCTGCTGGGCGTCAACAGGTCACAGGTGGCATGACCGCTTCGGGCATCTTCTCGGCTGCTCAGAACACGCTTGTGGCGTCGCTGCAGGCGCTGGGGTTGGCCGTCGTCACGGACATCCGAAACGCCCGGCCAATCAGCGTGCTGGTTGAGCCGCCGACGTTCAATTGCTTCAACAGCAACATCGCTGACATTGAGATTGGCGTGAAGATCCTCGCCGCTCCCCCGGGCAACCAGGACGCGGCGGATTACCTGATCACCACGGCCGACACCATCATGAACAGCAGTATCAGCCTCATTCGGGGCATTCCCGGGGTCATGCTGGTCGGGGGGCAGGAAGTCCCGACGTATGATCTAACCGTCCGCGTAGGAACACAGAGGAGTTAGCCGCAATGGCGACGACGACTTATCTTTCACAGCCTGCGGTTCTCACCGTGGGCGGGCACGACCTTCGTGACCAGGCATCTGCCATCACCCTGACGCTGGGCAACAACCCGCTGACCAGCACGGCATTCGGCGACGGCGGCGAGCGTCTCGTCGGCGGCCTGCAGACCGTGGAGGGAACCCTGACTCTGTACGTCGACTATGGCGCAGGAAACGTGGAGGGTGCCATTGCTGGTGAGGTCGGCCAGGGTGACACCACGATTGTGGTGAAGAAGGACAACGCGGCCGTGAGCGCCACTAACCCTGAGTGGACCATCAGTGACACCATGATTGCCAGCTACCCCGTGACGTACACCGTGGGCGAGCTTCAGGTTATGGAGGTGGCGTTCTCGGGCGGTACCTGGGTGCGCGACGTCACCGCGTAGGACACAACTAGGGGGAACACATGAGTTCAGCGGTATCTGGTGACATCAGTTTCACCATCAAGGGCGGTTCGCATGTGGTGGACATTTCAAGCATCAAGAACACCGTGGCATTCGAACGACACTTCAATGTCTCGGCTCAGGTGCTTGCGATGTCCCCACGTGTGGAATACATCGCTTTCATGGCGTGGACTGCCGCGCAATCCGCCGGCATCGCCGTGCCTGACACGTTCGACGGGTTTCTGGATGAGGTCGAAAACCTTGAAGTCGTGGAGGGGGATGGCTCAGCGGGAAACCCTACGACCGGGGCACAGTCAGCCGAGCTCTAGCCGCCATTCTGGTGCAGACCGGCTTCTGGCCCCATGAAGTGGAATTCACGATGCGCGATCTGTCGACAGTCATAGCCGTCATGAGAGAGGCCAACGGCTGATGCCTGCGACTGTCCGCGCAGAAGTTCTGGGCGTCAAGGAAACCATCAAGGCGCTCAGGCAACTGGATCCCGAATTCCGCAAGGAGTTCAACCGGGCGGCGAAGGGTATTGTCGCCCCTATGGTCGCCGAAGCGAAGGCCAAGTACCCGCAACTGCCGCTTAGCGGTATGGCCCGCAGCTGGACGCCGAAGGCCTTCAGCATCTTCCCCTGGCAGAACAACAAGGTTCGCAGCGGCGTCAAGGTCAAGACCAGCACTAGGCGCAACGCGGCCAGCGTGCTTTACGTGTCGCAGGGCGAGCCCGCCGGCATCCTGTTTGAAACCGTCAGCACCGGAACCACGCTGGGCGGACGGCTTCGGGCCCGCTCTGACCGCGTGCTGTGGCCTACGGCCGACAAGCATCTGCCCGAAATCACCAGGGGAATTGGTGATCTGGTGGAGCAGGCTGAAAAGCGGGTACAGGAGATGATGCGGTAATGGCCATAACCATTCCCATCCTCACCGATTTCAAGGGACAGGGCATCGACCGTGGAATCGCCCAGTTCCAGAAGCTTGAGGGCGCCGGCGCAAAGGCCGGGTTCCTCATTCGCAAGGCTGCGCTGCCGGCCGCTGCCGCAATCGGTGCGCTGGGCGCCGGGGCCGTCGTGGCGGCGAAAGCGGCGGCAGAAGATGCTGCGGCACAGGACAAGCTTGCGGGGACGCTCAGGCGCGTCACGGGCGCTTCTAACGATGCTGTGGCATCTACTGAGGGGTACATCAGCAGCCTCAGCCAATCCGTTGGCGTGGCGGATGACGAGCTGCGCCCGGCACTGGGCAAGCTGGCAACGGCAACCGGGGATCTGACGAAGGCTCAGGATCTGCTGAAGATTGCCCTAGACGTTTCGGCGCAGACTTCAAAGCCGCTTGACAGCGTGGTTACCGGTCTTTCGAAGGCTTACGGTGGCAACCTCGGGGCGCTGAACAAGCTGCTCCCCGGGTTCGACCAGGGCATCATCAAGAGCAAGGATTTCAGTAAGGCTCAGGGCGAGCTCGCCCGGCTTACCGGCGGCGCAGCTGCAGCCAACGCCAACACGGCCGCTGGTCAGTTCCGAAAGTTTCAGATCACGCTGGATGAAACGAAGGAAAGCATCGGCGCCGCGCTGCTCCCGGTGTTTCAGGCGTTTCTGCCCATACTGCAGAAGGCCGCGCAATGGGTGCAGAACAACACTGAGGTCGTCGTGGCGCTGGCTGGCGTACTTGCGACGCTCGCCGGCGGCGTCCTTGCTGCTAACGCTGCAATGAAGGTCTACACGGCAGTGGCCAACGTGATGAAAGTCGCTCAGATAGCCCTGAACCTGGCGCTAAGTCTCAACCCAATTGGCATCGTCGTCGTCGCCATCGGGGCGCTGGTCGGTGCGCTGGCACTGGCTTATACCCAAAGCGAAGGTTTCCGAAACGCTGTCAATTCGCTGTGGGAAATTGTGAAGCCTGTATTTGAGTGGATCGGCGCGATTGCTGGAACCTATTTTGATGGTGCCAAGTTGGCGTTCGGAGTCATCCAAGATGCAGCACAAACCGCTGGCAATGTCGTGTCCAGTGCATACAACGCCATCAAGACGGCCGTGAACTGGATCAAAGAAAACATCGTTGAGAATGTGTTTTCCGTGGCTGTGAAGGTTTGGGAGCTTTTGGCTAAGCCGATCGGCGTAGTGGGCGGAGCGTTCGAAACTGCATTCAAGTTCGGCAAGGACGTCGTCAATTTCATCAAGGGAATTGGCAAGGGCGCTTTCGGAGTGGCAGGCAGGGCCTTTGAAGTGCTGGCAGTGCCTATTCAGGCCATCGGAAACGCTCTGCAGCGCGTGAAAGACCTGTGGGAGTGGCTGAAGCGAAATGTTCAGGGAACTGGCGGGAACCCGCTGAAGGGACTCGGCCAGCCAGGCGCCAATGTTGGCGGCGGCACTGGCGGCGTAGTAATTACCGGCCCCCAGGAACTTCGCGGGATCGCGCAGGGGCTCGGAATGGCCGGCATGGGCGGACGTCCCGTGATCAACGTTCAGGTATCGGCCGGGCTGGTGTCAACGCCTGACCAGGTGGGCCAGCAGATCATTGAAGCCATACAGCGTGCCCAGCGGCGTTCGGGCCCCGCCTTCGCACCTGCATGAGTACGCCGTATTACTTTGTTGAAGTCGGTTTCCAGCAGACGACTGACTTCGCAACGCCGTTTCTGCTTGACAGCGATCTGTTCGGCTACCTGAACACCGACCGCCTGGGCGGCATCCAGATGGTCGACCTGACTGACCAGGCGCAGGCAATCAGCATCACCCGGGGCCGCAACCGTGACACGGAGCAGTTCAACGCCGGCACGGCTCAAGTGAGGTTCCGCGATCCCGACAGGTTGCTTGACCCGCTGAATCAGGATTCGCCGTATTACCCGTGGGTGCAGCCGCTGCAGCCAATCACGATTACGGCCAGCAACTTCCCCGACCGGGCGAAGGCTGTGCCCATCTTCACCGGCGTAATCACTGACTGGGATCTGGATTACGACTACACCACGCCCGGGAACGTCGTGACTGCCAGATGCGCGGACGCTTTCACCACGTTCGCCAACATGGTCATGAATCAGTGGACGCCATCGGCTGAATTGTCTGGCAACCGCGTCCTGTCAGTGTTAGAGCGGCCAGAAGTGGCGTACCAGGGCCCCTACAGCATCGGCACCACGTATTCAGCGCTGGGCGCGTTTCAGATTGACGCCGGCACCAACGTCCTGAGCTACCTGCAGAACGTGATGACGTCTGAGCAGGGCTACCTATTCATGAGTGCAGATGGCGCCCTGACGTTTATCGGCCGAAACAATCGCAATCAGCCCGTTTCGGCTTCTGGACTCAACTTCACTGAGGATGGGACCGGCATCCGTTACCGCACGCTGGTCAGCCAGTTCGGGGATGAACTGCTCTACAACTACATCCAGTTCCAGTCCCCCGCCGGCGCCGTGCAGACCGCAACGGATTCCAACAGCGCGGCGCTCTACCAGGCGCGTCAGTATTCGAAGCTGGATCTGCTGAACAGCACCACAACTGAGGTCGAAGGGCTGGCGGACCTGTTCCTCGGACAGCACAAGGATCCGTTGCTGAGGTTCACCAGCGTCAACGTGCTGGTCAATGATGTTGACGTCAGCGTGCGGCAGGAGCTGCTAGGGCTGGACATCACTGACGTTGTGGGCGTACAGAAGTCCTATGACGTCGGCTCGCCGGCATCCGTGCAGAAGTACCTTTTGGTATCTGGAATCGAACACCAGATCACGCCCGGGAATCACGTAATCCGGTACACCTTCGAAAACATTGAGCAGAACGCCCAGTTTCAGCTTGATTCGGATACGTACGGGTACCTTGACGTCAACGTGCTGGGCCTGGTCTAGGAGAAACCGCAATGGCATACACCAATTTCCCCGTAGGACTGTTCACCGCCGGCGCAATCCTGACCGCCGCGCAGATGAACACCTACGTCCGCGACAACCTGACGGCCGTTCGAAGTCCTCAGATCAACGTCAAGCAGTCATTCAAGACCGACGTCTTTACGTCCAGCAGCACCCACACCACGTTTCAGGACATCACCGGCCTCAGTGTGCAGATCACCCCGACGTTCAGTGATTCGAAGGTGCTGGTCATCGCAAGCCTGAACCTGTCCAATTCAGTGGCATCGGCAACCCACATGATGGTCAAGCTGCTGCGCGGCTCAACTGTCCTGGGCGTTCCGTCGTCGGGAAGCAACCCGGCCACCGCTGCAGATTCGACGGCGGGCAACACCTTTATCGCTCAGCTCAACATCTGTTATCTGGATTCGCCGGCCACGACGTCGCTCACCACGTACAAAATTCAGGGCGCCAGCACCAATAACAACGCCTGGTACTGCAACCAGCGCGGCGACGGGGCAACGGTGCAGTCGTCAAGCATCACAGTCATGGAAATCCCGGTCTGATGAGCCCCGAGGACACGCACACCATTCGGGCCGACATCCGTGAGCTCAGGGACGAGCTTTCGAAGGTCGTGGACCTGCAGCGGGAAACGAACCGCCGCCTGGGCAAGCTTGAAGGGCGCGTGTTCGATCTGGAAATTTGGCGGGCCCGGCTGCAGGGCGCAGCGGCAACCAGTCGCGTTGTCTGGCTTCTCGCCGGCGGCGCCATCACCGGTATCGTCGTCGGCATCGTGAATAACACTTAGGGGGACGGTTGATCAGCAACGGCCAATACACGCTTCGCAAGGCGTCGCACTACCTCGGGGCGATGGAAGGCCCGCCGAATAAGAGCGGCGATCCCATCGTGAATGAGTGCCAGGCACCGTGGGGATGGCCCGATGGCGGGCAACCCTGGTGCGCAATGTATGTCGCATTCTGTGTGGCACAGAGCCAAGCCGACGCGAAGTACCGTTCTGCCGCCAAGACGATCATGAGCCCGTCAACGGCCGTGATGGTCAGCAAGGCCCGGGCGAAGGGCTGGTACGGGCCGTTCAGCAAGAACACCAAGCCGGGCGACCTTTTCATCATCGACGGGTTGCACGTTGGCTTCATCAACTGGCTGAACAAGGACGGCACGTTTCAGACCATCGAAGGCAACGCCAGCAATGGAGTTCGCAGCCTTACCCGGGCATGGGCGGACGGCTGGCAGGTGATCAGCATCCCGGGCGTAGGCGCCCCTGGCCCGCAGGCCACTGTGGACGGCTTCGGGTTCGATGACACCAGGGTGAAGGTGTACGGCGGCTGGCCGACGCCGGCGGCGCGTGACCAGCAGCTGCGCAAGTTCGCCGCAGCCCACCCTGACTATTGGACACAGGCCATCCGCATTCAGGCCAACAGCCGCTACGCATTCCGGGCCGGCCCGAAGGGCACGTATGACCGTTGGACGTTCGGCCCGTGGCTGCACGGCACCGGCAAGCAGACGCGGGACAAGCAGATGGAAGAGTGGAAGAAGAAGCACGAAGGAGTCACGGCGCGTCCGTGGAAGAAGACCTACAAGGAGTCCTGAGCATGGCCCCCGAGACTGTCCCGCCATCCACACTGGTGATCGAGCCCCCGCCGGCCGAGCGCACGGACTACGAGCCGAAGAAGGAGTCGGACGAGTGATCCCGAAGGTTGGGCCCAGTACCATTGCCATGCTCGCCGGCGCCGTCGTGGTGCTGGTGGCATTCGTGGATACCTGGGCGGAGGGGAGCCCGAACATTTGGCTGGCCGCAATCTCGGCTGGCCTCACTGCCGCGCTGGGGGTACTTCGCAGCTGGCAGGCTGTCGCAAGCGAAAAGGGAGATAAGCAATAATCCGCACAGTCACGGCCGCAGTCATGGCCGCAACGGGCGTGGCATTTCTGCCCGCCGCCGGCACGGCCACACCGTGCCAGGCACACACCGGCAAGACCAAGCAGGCTTGCCTTACGCAGTACAAGCGGGACCAGATGGAATGGCCACCACGGCCAACAAACAGGGAGATTCAGCGCCGCATCGGGATCGACCAGTGGCGCAAGGCCGAACGGGTTGCCTACTGCGAAACCGCCGGGAATTGGCAGCACTACCCGCACGGCCGTTTCATCGGCGGGATGGGCATGTTTCGCTCAACGTATGGGATCGGCCAAGCAGTCACCGGCTACCGATGGGTACACCAGGGCGCAACGAAGGCGGAACAGATCGCAATTGCTTTCGTCGTCAGCCAGCGGTTCTCATGGGCCGCGTGGGGCTGTGGATCCGCCTGAATCTGTAGCCTCATCACAACAGCGGAGGGAGACCGCCATGCATGACCCACACACACCAGAGCCCGAGGACGCGCAGAAGTGGCGTGACGAAGAGTGGGCGCTGGAAATGCAGATGGAACAGGAGCGGGTCGACCGCGCCTTCGGCCGATCAATGGAAACCCTCTACGAGGAGTCCGACTGATGGCCCGCGTGAAGCTGTGGACGTTCTACGCCGTGTTTGTTTTTGTCGTGGCGTGGATGACATACACCGTGACCAACGTCTTCGCCGCATGGCTGGCGGGGACGATTCACTAGGGGGAGCAGATGGAAAGCATGAGCTTCGACGAGCTTGAAGGCATCCTTGACGAAGTGGCAGAACGCGCCAACCGCGAATGGCGTGCGACGGCCATGAGGGCAATCGAATTCCTCGCCGGCCGTGGGGGTGAGTTCACCGCCGATGACGTCTGGGCGCTCATTGAGCCGACTGGCGTCACGACACAGACGCCCAGCGCGATGGGGGCAATGTTTCACCATGCCCACCGTGAGGGGATTATCACCAGTGATGGCATTTACCAGCCAAGCCGCCGGCGGGAAGCCCACCTGCGACCGCAGAAGGTCTGGAAGGGGGCAAGGTGAATGATGAGCAGCGCCATGAGGCGCTTCGCAAGTTGGCGGAAGACTGGTGGGATCCGCCGGCAGACCTGATTGACACGCTCCCGAAGGGCGGCGTGGATCTGCGCTACCTCTCTCATGCATGGGTCCGAAAGGCGCTACAGGACCACGACCCGGACTGGTGGTGGGAGCCGATGGGCTACGACGACCAGGGGCAGCCAGTGATAGAGCGTGACAGTCAGGGAAAGCCAGTGGGCTTTTGGATCTGGCTCCACGTTCTGGGGACAAAGCGTGCTGGCTACGGATCCGTGGAACCCGGCAAGCGTGACGCAATCAAGGAGCTGATCGGGGACAGTCTGAGGAACGCGGCTCAACCTGTGTGCGGTGGGGCTCTGTGGACCCGCTCAAAGCCTCAGAAGCGATCTAAGGCGCCCCTGCCGTCCGCTATAGGCAAGACCCCTGACCCCGTAGCCGTGGCCGCTCAGGTGGCGGACAGCGCGGCAGACGATGCCCCGCACTACGAAACCGTATTCGGCAAGGACTTCTACGACCGGATGGTAAGGGACCACGGCGAGGAAGTGGTCAACGGTGCCCTGGCCACGTTCAGGATCGCCCGCTTCAGCGAGCTTACGCCTGAGAAGTGCAAGGTCATCGAAGCGTCATTGCTGAGCCGTGCCCGCATTGAGCGGGAGAATGCCGACCGCGCCAAGCAGTTGGAGAAGGAGAAGGGCAATGACGCGGGGGGCTGAAGCAGCGTTTCAGGCTCAGGTCGTGCAGCTGGCGCATACGTTCGGATGGCTGGTTCAGCACACCCGGCCGGCGAAGCAGGGCGACCGCTGGCTCACGCCCATCATTGGTGACGTTGGATTTCCTGATCTGGTCCTGGCGCATTACCGCCGCGGCGTGATTTTCGCTGAGCTGAAGAGCGACACTGGGGCACTGAGCGATGCCCAGTACCAGTGGGGCCGCACGCTGAAGGAAGCCGGGGCTGAGTGGCGGCTATGGCGCCCGAAGGATCTGGACGCCATCCAGAAGCGGCTGGGGGTTGGGGGGTGATCATCCACGGCCCGAAGGAACCAGCACGGTTTACCGTCATCCCTAATCGAATCCTGCGCGACGACAACCTCAGTTACCGCGCACGCGGCCTGCTGGTGTACCTGCTGAGCCAGCCGCCTGATTGGAAGATCAGCAGCAGCCGATTGGCAATGGCCAGCATGGAAGGCAGAGATGCCATCCGTACTGCGCTCAGGGAGCTGGTCAACGTCGGATACCTTGACCTGGTCAAGACACAGGACGGCGCCGGAAGATGGCACAGCGAGTACCGCGTCACGGATACGCCCTGGTACTTCGGGCAACCTGTGGATAACTCGCCGCTGCCTGTGGATAACTCACTAACCGGCGCCTGAAAAACCGACGCCGGATAATCAGGCCGTATTACTAAGGACTATAAGACTAAGTACTAAAAGACTTAGGGAGCGATGGGCAAGACACGGAAAGACCTGGCGTCCAGGGAGTACCGCGCCAAGCGTCAGCGATTCATGGCCGAGTGGGATGGCCCATGTTTCTGGTGCAAGAGGGCCCGGGCAGTAGAGCTTGACCACGTAGTTCCAGTCGCCGCCGGCATTGACCCCACTGATGAATCCAACTGGGTGGGCGCGTGCAAGAAATGCAATGCGCGAAGGGGTGCCGAGCATCTGGCCAGGACCAGAGCGGCAAGGGTCGACGCCAGGGCGAAAGCAGTGAAAGACCCGCCGGCTTTTTTTGAAACCGAATCGACGTTGACCCCGACCCCATC
>Ga0181363_1000317_pt1 | contig 14083 bp, 18 predicted proteins | sample Fa13NDMLBSN_FD_130109 | JGI IMG/M metagenome (GOLD analysis project Ga0181363, IMG submission 130109) | Freshwater viral communities from Lake Michigan, USA - Fa13.ND.MLB.S.N | ecosystem: Environmental > Aquatic > Freshwater > Lake | place: USA: Michigan | collected 2013-09-23
AGAAGAGAAGCGCACCCTCCCTGCTCGACCTAGAGATACGCCGCCGCCACGAACTCCTCGACGGTTGCATTCTCTCCCGCGCCCGTAAACTTGTCGTGCTTCCTGTCTTGGAAGAGATCGGCATGGGATGGAAGCATTTGTTCAACGGAACGAGGAAGCCGGATATTGTCAGAAAGCGTTGGTTGGTATTCCGCGCACTTAGAGATGACGGCATGAGTTTACCGCAGATTGGTCGGGCTTGCGGTAACATGGACCATTCGACCGTCTTCCACGGCCTTAAGGGCTTAGAAAAAAGCCTATCCTGCTCTTAAGTCCACATTGTAACTGAAAAGGAAATTGAGATGACTGTAGAAAATATTCTAACGGAAAGACAAGAGACGCATGGCACCTATCAGGAAGTTGCCAGTATCGCGCAGATGTTCCGCGAGATCATGCGTGGGACTGACGGTTGGCAAAGGATGAATGACGCACAACGTGAGGCATTGGACAGCATGGCGTCAAAGTTTGGTCGCCTTGGTTCTGGCAACCCGCACTTCCGCGATCATTGGGATGATCTGGCAGGGTACGCTGCGCTTGCATCCATGCACTGTGACAGCAACAACTGTACGGTGCAACAGGACATCGCCAAGGTTGTCGAGCAGATCAAGGTCGGAGGAGAGCCGACAGGTGTTGACGAAGACGGTGAGAGGTTTCCGGAAGTCGCAACGCTTCCGAAAACTGGCAAGAAGGGTTTCTTTAGTGCCAAGAAAGATGAAGGAGAGCAATCGTGAAAACTACACAAGAAGGGACTGAAAAAATGTCAAGGTTTATGACTGTCTACAACATTATCATCCATCTCCCACCGAGCCATTCCAATGACAAATCCTTCAAGGTCCGAGTAGCGGACAGTTTTGTCAGTGAGCAGATGGCAAAGGACGCCTTGTTTGATCTGGTGGTGTCTGATTTTGAGGCAGCACAAAAAGAAGGCACGGACCTGATTAACAAGCGTTCGTTCTCCCTTCAAAAGATGCTTGTTCATACGCCACAAGACGTTTCTACGGGGTTTTTTAAAGAGCCGGAATATTCCTTCAATCCGGCATTGTTTGAAAAGGTTGAGGAACTAGAATTGTCCGTTCGTTCTGTGAATTGCCTCAAAAAGGGTAATATTGCCCTTATTGGAGACCTCATCCAATGGTCGGGAGCAGAACTGCTACGACTTCCATACTTTGGTCGCAAAAGTCTTAATGAGATTAATGAAGTTCTGGCAACGAAAGGGCTTTATCTTGGCATGGAAGTGAAGGGGTGGGAACGTCAGCCTTCCCCATATCGGAGAGATCATGATTAGTCCTGTCGGACTTGCAATCATGCAGTCGTTGGCAGCGGTGGTATTTATCACCGCTGCTGTCATCCTCATCCACTCCATCTGGAGAAAGTAGACGTTGGACATTTTGCGGGAGTTGCGGTCGGGGTCTTTGCCCGACGACCATGACGAAGACAGAGAAGCAAGAATTGTTCTCCGCAGATTGTTGGAACGTGCGGCGAACGAGATTGAAAAGTTACGAAAACAACTATTGAGTTTAGAGGAGGCGATCATACCGGATATCACGATGTGTAATGGCGAGACATGCCCCCTGTCAGAAACCTGCTACCGCGCACCGCAGAGCGGCACCGTGCCGAACGGTCGCAACCAGTCGTGGTTCATTGAGGAGCCGTACTGGCGGGATGGCAGAGGTCCGACCGTCTGTGATTACTATTGGAAGATTGACCCGCCAAAGGAGAAAGAGTGATGACGGATATCGTTGAACGGTTGCGTGGCATTTATTGCGCTCCAATAACGGATGGACTTGGAGCTGCGGGAGGCGACGAGCCTGATAACCCGCATGAGTTTGTTAGAAAATTTGAAACTCCGCCAATCCAACATGAAGCCGCCGACGAGATTGAGCACCTGAGGAAAGACAAACAACTAGGGCTTGAACTGATGGATGTTTTTATAAAAGAGATCAATCGGTTAAAACATATGATCGCACAATACAAATTGTACGATGATGGACCATATCTTGACGATAACGGCAACAACTTGGATGGGAATTGAGAAATGACATACGATAACAGCGGGATCATCAGCAAGAATGACCGCAAGGAGACTGACAAGCATCCAGACATATCTGGCAGCGCAACAGTAGACGGCGTGGAGTATTGGCTTTCAGGCTGGAAGAAAGAGAAGAACGGTCGGGGTTTCTATACCCTGTCGTTCAAACCGAAAGATGCGAGAACACCTGAACGTAAAGAACTTGATGACGAGATACCATTTTAACAAAAGGATGCGCGATATGAACGACGAAGACAAGATTGAGTTGGCTTTCTTAGCTTTCCACATGGACAACCCTCATGTGTATGAGGAGGTCAAGAAGATTGCATTGGACTTAAAGAAATCAGGCAGAGACTTTTATGGTATTGGAGCAATCTTTGAGATTATCCGGTATCACAGAGCCATGACGACGAATGATCCCAAATTCAAAATGAATCACAATTACAAAGCCTTATACAGTCGAATGCTTATGGAGAAGGAACCCGAACTGACTGGTTTCTTTAAGATCAGACAACGCGGCGTGACAGAACAACAACACGGAGAAGAGTGATGTCGAAAGAGAAACGAGAACTTGCACGGCTTGAGATATGTATGGCCTTTCAAAGGTCGGCGGACAACTTTTCCCGCGAGATTGAGGACCAAATTAGAACCATAAAATCTATCTCCGAGAAGAACACGATCCGGATGGAGGCACGGCGGAGAAAAAAGAAAGAAGCCGAAGAGGAAGCACTGCGTCTGGCACAGGAAGAAGCGGATATTGCTGCCAGAAAAACGAAAAGGACTAAATCTGACAAGACTTTTTTAGTTCCCGCAATTCCTTTGCCCATTGTGGTCGAGAAGAAGGTTTACAACAAAGCACTTGTGGCGGAGTTTGAACCTTTTACCATTAAAAAAGGCCGCGATATAATTGAGGTCTCTATGAAACTGTCAACGATTGGTGAGTTGGAAGAGTTGCCAGATGTTATCCGCGTTTATGCGGGATATCTTGAGACTTTGATCAAGGAAGAGACGTTTAACTTGAACCCTTTGCCCGGATCAATGGAAACATTTGTGGCGGAGGTTGCCAGAAAAACCTTGGATCAAATACAGATTTGCAAGAGCCTTCTGCATATCTATCAAGGGCATCCAGACAATGCGATCAAGAGAGCGAAGGAACTTTTGAACCTGAAAAAAAGAACTGTAAAGAATGTGTCAATGGTGGTTGACAGTCACTATTGATCATGCGATAAGAGGTTATTGCTTAACGAAGAAAGGAACTAGCAAATGCGTACACTTCTTATCGACCCAGTAGCACGTTCAATCACCGAAGTTGAGTACGACGGTGACTGGAAGACGATCTCTACCCATCTCGGTTGCCATAACTTTGATGTTGTGTTCACGGACATGGGTGATGTATATGTGGATGACGAGGGGTTGCTTCAGGCCAACCAGTCCTTCTTTGTGATTGAAGGCTGTACTCCCCTTGCAGGACGTGGCTTGGTGTTTGGTCCGTGTGACGAAGCGGGCGACAGCACTGCTGCCACAGTAACCATTGATGAACTTGAAAAGAAAGTTACCTTCATGGACGCCAAGAAAGTCATGGACATGTTCAACTAAGTTTCTCTTTCCTCCCAAGGAAGCAACTGGCCCCGCTAACGCGGGGCCTTTTTTTATGGATTGATAAGATCAATACTGTAAATTGGGGTCCTGTCTCCGACGTAGGCTCCGAGGATATTGTAGTCAAAGAACTCGTATGCTTCTTCTCTGGTCATCCCGTCTCTTGCCATCAGAATGGTGATGATCTTTTCATGATCATAGATGAGTGACAAGTTATTCAAACTCATTCCAATTATCGCTTCATCAAACCCGTCCGCCTTGAGCGGCATATCATCGGGGCCGCAGATGTCTTCAATTGCTTCGTCTAGTTCTGTCATGTCAGTCCTCCATTTTGGTAGTTGCTGTTCCCCATGATGGGCCGAGTTCTGCATCGACGACAGACGGGACGCGAAGCTGAACACAGTTCTCCATGATCTCCTTCGCCCGTCGTGCTGTCGCCATGTCAGGAATGTTCAAGGCCAACTCATCATGTATCTGGATCATCGGAAGGATGCCCTCATCTGCCAGATCCACCAGAGCCTTCTTCGTCTGATCCGCCGCCGAGCCTTGTATCAGGGAATTCAAAGCCTTGTATGTGAATGCTCGTTTGATGTGTGAGCCGTACTCTGCAAACGCTTCCTTGTGTGGCAGAGGTTTGTGGACCCCGAAACTTGCCGGTTCCCATTTGTCAAATCGGCACTTGCGACCGAGCAGCGTTCTGATTGACCCGCGCTTGGATGCTCTGTTGGATACCTCATCGGTCAACTGCTTGATGAAGGGAAGTTCTGCGTGGTATCTGGCAAAGAGTTCTTTGCCCTCTGACAGATTCAAACCGAGTTGCCCAGCCAGTTTTGTAACACCCATGCCGTAGAACAGGCCGAGGTTGATGGTCTTTGCTTGCTTGCGGGGAACACCCACGATGTCAGCGGCGATCTGGTGAAAGTCCGACCGAGCATCGTCCGCGTATTTATCCACGAAGTCCAACGCGCCACTTAGAATGTGTCCATCATGGTCGCGTGTTATAGACGCATAGTGGACGACGATCCGAGGTTCCTGTGAGGAGTAATCGAACGCGCCCCACTGACAGCCTTCTTCCGGTATGAAGAGGTTCCTGATCATAGGCCCGATGATTTCATCGCGTGAAGGTATCTGCTGCAAGTTCGGGTTCGAGTAGCTGAAGCGTCCCGTGATCGTCCCACCACCGTCCGACCGAAGCTGATGGATGTCAGCATGAATTCTGCCGTTGGTTTGATGCTTCGAGATCGTTTCGATGAATGTCGTTCGAGCCTTGTTTAACTCACGCGCCTTGACGATCATGCGCGGCAACTCATGTGAGTGACCTGCGAGAAACTCCTTCGTGAAGCTGGGGGTCTTTGTGCCATCTGTCACGGGATATTCCAGACCCGCAGCATCAAAGACTTTTGCAACCGATGCTGCCGCCCAGATGTCGGGGCTGTGACCGTAGTCGTCCTTGATCTTCTTTAGGAGTGCGCTTTCTTGCTGCCCCAGTCCCCGCTGCGCCTGTTCAGCAGCGTCCATGTTCACACGAACGCCGCGTGTCCGCATATCAATGACAGACCGTAACACGCGCAATTCAAGTTCAAAGATGTCGGAGACCTCTTCCTTTTCAATCAAGCCACTCAGAAGTTCCCACAACTTCAATGTCAGAAGAGCGTCCTGCTCTGCATACGGCCCGACATAGTGAGGAGGGAGTTTGTACATCTCCGCCTTCGCGTCAACGCCCCACTCGTTTGCAGCGTTGTACAGGAGTTTCTCGTCTTTCTTGACTGACAGATAGTCCTTGCCAAGATTGTTGAGCGAATAACTGAAGCGGTTCTCGTCGATCAAAGCCGCCGCGACCATCGTGTCAATGATGCGACCCTTTACCTCGACGCCTTCGGCGCGAAGCCAACCCACGTCGTACATAGCATTGTGAAAAACGTATGTCTTGTTAACATCAGAACACAAGTCCTGCACCCAACGCATAACTCGCTTGGGGTCCATGTTCCCGCCATTCAAATGTCGGATGGGGAAGTACCATGCTCGACCAGATGCTGCGACGGCAACACCGATGATGTTGCCGTTTCTGGTAGGCCACCCGCTTCCAAGGGTTTTTAGGTCAGGGTCGCGGGTCTCAAGATCAATGGCGATCTCGGGTTCATTGGAAAGATTTGGAAATCCGTCCGGACATACCCACTCCGACGCTGTTTGAAACATTGGTAGCTGCATTTTTTTCTACTCTCATCGACTTTCCACACAAACACCTTGGCCATTTCCTGCGTATCGCATGAAAGGTGATGTTCGATGCTGGCTTTCCACAACCACACTTGGCCACCAGTCTGATATCTTCCATTGAAGTAGCCTTTACTCAGTTATGTTAAAACCGCGTGACATCATTGGATGTATCAAATGGAGACTGCTCTTTGCTCGCGTAACCCCGACGTAGAACACTCTCACCTCGTCATCCTCTTCGTAGGACGTGCTGCGCCACATGCCCTGATTTTTCCTGACACCATCTGTCAGCAGCATCACGTTGTCCGCCTCTGTCCCCTTCGACCCGTGGATCGTCGAGATTGTTATGCGAGGCTTGCTCTTGAAATCCTCTCCGTTGCGGAGACATGATTTCAGGTAACGCCGATCTTCGTCAGATATCTTTCCAAGCGTCTCGGACCAAGGCTTCTTGTGCAAAAGACCGTGGTCGGAGGTCAGATCACCGATGGTCAATAATTTGTTGTCAGGAACATCCGGCAACGTCTTGTGACCATAGGCTACATCATCGTTTATTACCATGTACTTGTAGACGTTTCGCACGGCCTTCGCTGGTACAACCCTGTTATCTCTAAGGATTTCCCAATCCTTTACCGCATTGATAACATCGGTTCCAAGTTCCTGTCCTGCATCATACGAGTAAAGAAAACCGCGCTGGCGTACTTCCTGTTCAATCTGTGCTGCACCGCGTCGTGTCCGTGACAGAAGAAGCCACTCACCTCTGGTCAGGTCAACCTCTTCGCTGTGGCGATACCACGATACTGTTCCGTCCTCTGACCGAGGTTGGAAGTCCTTCTTCCTGCGGTTGCTGATCCTGCTGATCAGGTTCTGGCTCAGAGCGTGATGCGATACTGGCATCCGGTAACTCTGTGTGAGGACCTCGACGTTACCTGCAAGCGTGATGAAATGATCCACGTCCGCGCCAGCCCACCGATAAATCGCCTGATCGTCGTCACCTGCAACAAACACCTCCTTTGATTTATCGACGATCTTGTTCACCATCGTCCATTGCAGGGGTGACAGGTCTTGAGCCTCGTCGATGAAAACAACATCAAGGCTCGGTGCGAGATCGCGTTCGATGAACATCTCCAATAGGTCGGTGAAGTCGAACAGGATATTGTCCTTCTTGTACTCTCTCAGACCACGGTCAACGTACTCGACGCGGCTCCAGTCAATCTTCCGTCCTGTTTCCGATCCATTGTAGACTTCCCGAAGCGGCCTCTGGCGTATCCGAGCCATGTGGATGACTTCCAGAAACCTGTCACCAAGGCCGAAGTCAACGAAAGGACCGTTTGCCAACTGCCCGTTCTCTGCGAATCCGCCGATCTTCAGCCAGTCCGCCGCTTCCTTGTAATGCTTCCAGAGCATCATGGAGTTCTTGCCGAGTGACAGGCAATAGTATGCAAGGCTGTGCAGCGTCCGAAAGAACGGGAGTTCCTTTTCTGACAGGCCAAAACGAATGACAGCGCGAAGAATTGCTTCCTGCGCTGCGTTCTTCGTGAACGAAAAATACCCAATCCGGTCGGGTGGTATCCCCTTTTCTAAACTGTCTTCTACCAGATTTAGTAGTCTGGTAGTCTTCCCCGTTCCGGGCGGTCCAAGAATGATGTTCATCAGAACGGGCTCACATCTTTTGGTTTCAGGGGAAGTTTCAGCTTGGCCTCGGAGTGCAGTTGGTTGAAGAACGGCTGCGGAAAGAACCATGCGTGTAAGCCCTTGCCGCTGACGTTCCAGAATATCTTTTTTCCACCAAGCTGGTTCAACCGAAGGCCGAGTTTGTTCGGGCTGTAGTGCAGGAAGTTGTTGACAGTCAGATGCTTGTGTAAGTCCTTCGCTTGGAAGAAGACCTTGCCGTCATGCCAGACAGCGATGCCCTGCAAGATGTCCTCTTTCTCTTCACCCTTTGCACGGTCACAGCAGAAGCTGACAAGCAAATCCTCGAACGCACCCTTGAACGTAGCGTCTGGTGCTACTTCTTCAACCGTGACAGCATCCAGAAGCATCTGCATTCTGCGCTGCCATGCTGGTGCGCCCATTGCTACAGGAAACTTGTTAATCTGCGCTACGCATTCTTTCTGAAACAACGTCTGCGATACAAGCGCGTCCGTGCTGAGTTCGACCCGATGCCCGTCTACGTTCAAGAGCCAGATTGGAGGATCACCGTTAATCTTTGTCAGACCTGACAGATCGTTTGACTTTCCGCCCGGCCCGATACCAAACTTCCGTGTCAGACAGAGTTCCTTGTTGCAAAAGCTGACAATCGGTTGGTCGTCGCACTTGTAGAAATACTCTTTCTTCTGCAACTGCTTGATGATTACAGAAACCTCTTTCTCACCAAGGGGCGGCCTCATGTACTTTATATTGTACGTTTGAAGCATTTCCTCCCACTTCTCTTTATGCGCTTGTCTGGCATAGACACCGAGACTAAACAGGGCGTTGTTCCTGCCGCCTTCACCAAACCCCTGCGAACACAGATGCTGTAGGCATGGCGGTCCATGTGGGAGCAACTCCTCTACCTTGTCGCCTTCCGCCTTCCAGAGCATGAAGTCGTTCGGGGAAACGCGGAGACTGAACGCCAAGGCGAGGAACTCAGCCTCATCCATGCTCTCGCCAGACTGGTCGAAGGCGTAGCGTGTTGTGTTCGCGCCGCTGAAGTACGGCATGTTGATAAAGTTACCCGTGTCACCGCGCTCGACCAACAGCTTCGTCTGCTTCGGGAACACTTCTGATCCGGCATGACCGAGGAAGGAGGATATCTCTGTCAGCTTCGTGTGCAGATGCAACGCCGTGATCTCTTCCGTGAAGAAGAAATAGACGTGCGCTCCACCCGACTTGCTGCGACAGACGACTGCATCGAACCCGTGCTTCTTGAGTTTCAGTGACAGGTCTTTGTGATTGATGTTGTACGTGTCGATATCAATGGCACCCCAGTGACAGCAGTTGTTGTCCTTGATCGGGATGATGCCAAGACCAACCTCACCTGCGAGGTGCTTCGACCAATGGTCTAAGGTTGTCTTCTCTTGGATAACACGGGCAAACCCCTGCTTCTTGCCGTCGCGTTCTCTGTCAGTCGTGACATTGAACACGCCGTGAGCGCGGTCGTTACCCAAAAATAATTCAAAAAACTTGTCGGAGTTTGCAGAGTTCATTTCTACGCCTCTTACAGGAAAGGAAACGGTCGCCTCAATCAAGAGACGACCGCCGATAGGGTAGATTAGAAAGGAATGTCATCGTCGTGACGTGACGACCCACTCGTTGCTTTCGCAGGAGTATCGGCAACAGGCTTTACCTTGACATCACCCGCACCGACAGACTTGGCAAACTCAAGTCCCATCAAGAACAATTCCCGATCTTCCGGCTTATTCTCCGGATCAAGAATATACTGCTTCGAGATGTCCCACCCGAACCACGCGCCCTTGTCATTCTTCTCTTGAATGGACCGCATAGCCCAAACGTGAGACATAGCAGGAAGTATGTAGATGCTGCCATCCTCCCGCCGTGCTGTCATGGACTTCATCTGAGAAACCCATCTGCGAGCCTTCTTCAACTGCGTCGAAGTCATCGTAATCATGCAACGACTTGGACCATCCGGACCGAGGAGAAGGACGTAGAACTCCGCAGTATCTGTCAGAAGATTACCGTTTGGCAGGACTTCCTGTCCACGGTCATCCCGATATGTCGTACCGCGAATTGGGTCTTCGATATTATAGGTGGCAACAAATCCGCCACCCTTTTCACGGGGCTTCCACTCGACGAGTACACGACGGAAGTAACATGGAACGACCGTGACACCCTCGTCGCCATTGTACACGGCGTTCTCCACCGTGTTGTAGATCATACCTGCTTCGGCACCATCTACATAAGCACCATCCCGCTTGTTCACTTGTGGCGACAACTGTGCCAGAATGCGAAGGTAGGGGATAGATAAGTCTTGTGTCGTAACATCCTCAAGACCCGCGTCAGCGTATGATGCAAAGAAGTCATCTATCATCACCACGCTTGATGCCGATTTTTTCACGGCAACATCTGTACCTTTAGCCATAGTTCACTTTCTCCTTATCTTAGCCTTTTCACCAACAAAAATACCGAACAGATCGGTTGGGATAGAACTTCCGGCCTCAATCTGTTCCTTAACAAACGCCTTCAGCGTCATAGGTTCAATCCAAACCTTGCGGCTTGCAACATAACCTTCCTTCTCCAAACGCTCGACAAGACTGTCTGCAAGACTGTCCTGCCCACGACTGAACGAGGCCGATACCTGATTTTTAATCAGGTCTTCAAATCCGTTTGAGTGCAACCACTCAAACGCCTCAGTTGTGCGTTCCTTCGGGATAGATGCCCCGTAGAACGTCGATACCGATACTTCGCTGCCATCAGCCATGCGGAGTTTAGTCAACCCATTCTCCGCAAGAGCCGCAGGGAGTAGGTCATCGGAGATGGCAGTCAGACGCTTCTTTTCTGCTGCCAGTTCCTCTTCCAAATCAGCAACGCGCCTCTCCAACAGGAGTTGCTGACGTACCAATAAAGATACTTGTGAAAGACCCCTGTCGTCTACAGACTGTAGAGCGAGGGCCGCATCTTCAAAATCCTTCATCGTATGCTCCAAGTTCTATTTCTAGTGAAACCGGATAATATGTTTCCCGAAGTCTGTCCCACTTCAGTATCCTAATCTTGCCCTGATTGTTTAACAAGGCAATGGCGAAGGAAAGACCGATAGCAGCAGGATCTCCGGACAACAGTAGGTAGTCGTCATCGCCAAACTTAGCAAGAACGCTCTCTATCTTATCCACCAGTTCTGTTTTTTTATCGGAGTCGGTAATCTGCTCTTCGGCTGCAAGAATGATCTCCAAGGAGCCAAATGCAATGGCGTCGGTCAAATCCTTGCCGCGTAATTCTTGTGTAATGAAGACTGTCATCATACCCTTTCTAAGTTCGCTTTCTACCTTTCGACAATACGAATCACTTGTGAACTTGTCAATAGGGTGATTGATATAATTGACAGTCAATGTTAAAGGTCGGAGGTCAAAGGGCAGAGGAGAAAGAGCCAATGAACAATTACGAATTCAAATTCACCCCATACAAACATCAGATGATTGCTCTGGATATGAGCAAAAACAAGGATAATTTCGCGCTGTTCTGCGAGATGGGGACGGGTAAGTCCAAGATACTCATAGATACAATGTGTATGCTTCGGGATGCGGGTGACATTAACGGTGCGCTGATCGTCGCTCCGAAAGGTGTTTATAAGAACTGGGAGCGCAGTGAACTCCCCACCCATATGCCTGACCGCTACGTGGATACCACAGACATAGTTGCGTGGAGTCCGAAGGAAACCAAAGCGCAGTTGGCGGCACTGAGCGTTCTTCTAAAGAAGGACGGGCGGTTCAAACTCCTTGTAATGAATGTCGAAGCGTTCTCGACCTTGAAGGGAACTGAGTTCGCCACAAAGTTTATGAAGGCGAACAAGTGTCTGATGGCGGTGGACGAAAGCACAACGATCAAGAACAGAACCGCCAAGCGCACCAAGAACATCGTGAAGGTTGGCGATCTGGCAGAGTACCGCCGCATTCTGACAGGCTCTCCTGTGACGAAATCTCCGATGGACCTGTACTCACAGTGTGCCTTCCTTGATCCAAGGCTGATCGGGTTTAACTCGTTCTTTGCATTCCAAGCGCGATACGCAAAGATGGTGCGTCGAACAATGGGAGCGCACAGCTTCAATCAGATCGTCGGGTATCAAAACTTGGAGGAGTTATCCACCCGACTGGATAATTTTAGCTATCGCGTTCTGAAGAAGGATTGTCTCGACCTTCCGGAGAAGGTGTACATCAAGCGTACCGTCGAACTCTGTCCGGAACAGGCCGTCCTCTATCGGCAGATGAAGGACATGTCGATTGCGCTTTTGCAAAACAAAGGGATGGTGACAGCCCAGAACGTGCTGACACAGCTTCTGCGGTTGCAACAAATTTGTTCGGGCTTTATCAAGAATGACGACGGCGAGATCAAACGCTTCGAGTCAAACAAGATCAAAGAACTGATGGAGACTGTCGAGGAGATCGACGGGAAGGCGATTATCTGGGCGGTGTTTACGGACGACATCTTGGCGATCACCAAAGCACTCAAGGAAGAGTACGGTCCTGACTCCGCTGCTGCGTACTACGGCGCGACCGAAGCTGACGAGAGACAGAACATCGTCGATAAGTTCCAACAGCCAGACAGCAAATTACGCTTCTTTGTTGGACAGCCGCGTACTGGTGGGTATGGCCTGACGCTGACAGAAGCCCGCACCGTGATCTACCTGAACAATGTCTTTGATCTGGAGGTTCGTCTTCAGAGCGAGGACCGAGCCCACCGTATCGGACAGAAGAATACTGTCACCTACATCGACATTGTTGCCGAGGGAACGGTGGACGAGAAAATCCTCAAGGCGTTGCGAGACAAGATTGATGTCGCAACGCTGATCTTGAAGGAAGAATATAAGGACTGGTTGATTTAACCGAGAGCCTTCTGGTACGCATTAGCCAGTTTGATATCGTACTGGTTCTTTGCGTACTGAGGTCCGTTGTACCCTTTTGCAAATGCGGCCCAGTCTTTGCTCTTTAGTGCATTCAAAAGACCTGCCGACTTGCAGAAGTTTGCCATGTGGCGAAGCTGTTGCCCCTCGGACTGCATGGCCTGAGCCAGCATCTCGGCAACGCTCTCGCATCCCACCATCTTGTAGTTCGATCCCATCACCTGACCGAGACCCCACGATGTTGACAGAAGTGCTGCATCCGCGTCGATGTCATATGCGGCTGCAATCTCTGCATATACCGCGTCCGATCCTTTTGGATACGGCTTCTCTCCCCACTTCGGGTATGCAAGTCCCATAGCAACAGCCTGATCCAACTCGACAGGTTTTGTCTTGAGATGCTTGAAGAAGTGGTGGCGTTCAAACAGTGCTTTTGGTCTGCCAGATTTGTCAAAGCCCGATCCTGCCGACTCCACTGCCAGAACTGCTTTCAGGGCAGCGACCTCCACGCCGATCTCCTCGGCAACTGTGGAGACATCTTCGTCCGTCATTGGTAGGGCAGCACCTTTGAAATCGTCAGTCATTTTTTCTTACTCCGGAAACGCGACGTGCGTTATTTCGTTACCAAAATGAACCCCTCTAGGGCTTTCCGGGTTCCATATTTCAATAGGATGAAGACCTTTTTTGGGTGTTAGTGAAAAGTCCACTTCTGACCCGCGAAGTACATCCCCCGGTTTATACGAGCCAAATGCACCCGGCGCACCAGTATAAACAAGAGCAGCTTTTCCTTCTCCGATAGGGGTAAACCTAGTTGGTATTTCTGGGTTTTCATGTACCCCTAATATTTGATTCGCTGCATCTTTGTCCATAAATACGGTCTTCCCCGATCTTGGCTGTATGCCAAACTCGCCCGGATGTTCTTTACGTTCCTTTTTATCCCGCGTGGATGTTTGATTTTTATATTGTGCATATGTGGAACCACTTGATGTTCTAAACAAAGCAGTAGGGATTTCGGGGGAACTTTTTACAACACTTGAGTAAATTGAAGTGCCGCCAGATACCGACGGTCTTGGCCCTCCTACAGGAACTGCATTTGGATTAAGGCCAGCAATTCCAAGATCATTTTGAATTTGCTCCATAGGATCTTGGTTTACCATGCTTTCACGGCGGTAGAACGGACTACGCTCGTCCTCCGTTATATCCGATGGTAGACTACCTATTCCTTTGTCATAGTCACTCATCATCAGTCCTCAAGTTTCGTTGCACGGGCAGTTTCCGTCGCATACTTCTGGATTTTTAAGTAGTCTTCCCGAATGCTCTTATTCAAGTCTTGGATCTCGGCACGACGCTTTTCAGGAGTCATACTCTGGTCTTTTGCTATCTGGGCGCGATACGCCTCGCGCTTGTGAATTGTATTTAACATGTAGTTTATATTCTGCGCCCTCTGCTTGACGACATCCAGCGGGGTAAGGTTGAACCCGAACAGTCTTCCGGCAGTAGCAAGGGTGTCAGGCTTCGCCATTCCACGTTTATCTGTCCCCGTCCCGTCCGAGAACAGGCTGTTGTAGATACGCGGAATCGCACCACCGCTGTTGTCCATGTTGTTCAGGTCAAAACTTAACATCGGAGGAAGGGCTTGGTTCCAAGCATACGAAAGACCA
>Ga0181363_1000319_pt1 | contig 14022 bp, 34 predicted proteins | sample Fa13NDMLBSN_FD_130109 | JGI IMG/M metagenome (GOLD analysis project Ga0181363, IMG submission 130109) | Freshwater viral communities from Lake Michigan, USA - Fa13.ND.MLB.S.N | ecosystem: Environmental > Aquatic > Freshwater > Lake | place: USA: Michigan | collected 2013-09-23
ACCCACTTGAGCTTCTAGCGCCATATGAACTCCTTCGGGGTTGTCACCTCAGTCTTGTGACCACACACATCGCACTTGGCATGCGACCACTTTGACTCCAACCAGCGATCCACCTTGCCACCCAGCTTGCCAGCGCATGACACGCAGACCGCTTCGTACTCCAGCGGAGGCTTCACCTCACGCGCTTCCTTCTCGAAATACGACTTCATGAACATCTTCATTTCCCTTCCTCCACTGTTGGAACATCAATCCATTCTGACCAGCCTGTAGGCGCGTCTATTGGCGGTATTGTTCCCCATGCACCCATTACTAATTTCTGACGATACTGCAAGACCTTAACAAAATCCGAATTCACAAACCATCGCATCTCTACCATCCGTTTTTCTCCTTGAGTTTTGCCTCGATAGCCCTGTAGAACTCCAACTGATAATCAATCGGATACCCCGGAAGCGCGTTGTAAACCTCATCATCCGTCAGTCCTACCCACTCCCGTTTAAACCTCTCGGCTTCATACTTCGTTCTCGGATCAAGGCCACCGTCCGATACGATGTCGCTGTAGGTGTTGTCGGAATTTTTTCTCTCTTCGATGATGTATTCAAGTAAAGTCCGTTGCTCTTCCGCCATGATCTTAATCTGCTCGTTTTGCAGCGCGAAGGCCCGCACCATGAATTCAAGTTTAGTCATGGTAGTTTCATCTCTTTAATAGCGGCGGCGCAGTCGGATTGTGTTTTGAACCAATTATCTTCCAGCACTTTCACCGCCTCGGCCCTGACAGACTCTCCGTATTCGGTGAGGGCGGCGAGGAAGTCTTTTTCGCGCATAACGTCATAGAAATGGTTGTCGATCATTTCAGGCTTGCAATACTTCTCCCACAGTTCGTCTGGTGTCATTTCAGCACTCACAATTCCAGAAAACACGCATTTCAAGGTGGAAAAGTTCATTTCTTTCTGCTTCGGTAAGCGCCCGATGCTTTTCCGCTTCCTGTAATTCGTGCTTTCTAGCTTCACTATCAACAGTCGGCGCGGGTATTGCGTGAATCTCTATTGTTTTCATCACCCTTCCTTCACAGTAGGAACATCAATCCATTCTGACCACGCATTAGGCTGCGGTTCCTGCATACCGGCATACCCGCCAATAAATACCCGCTGGCGATACTGCAAGACAGTTTCATACCTATGCGAACCATCAGGCAATCCATCCCGATAGTGTTCTATCTTCTGTTTTAGCCATCTCATTTCAATCATCTATCTCTCTCTTTCGTGATTTGCGAATAGCGAAACTTACGGTAGTGGTTCTCTTGATATAGCGGCGGCGCAAGCAAATACGCCGTGGTTGTGTCTTACGTCTGCGCGAAGCATTTGCCCCCTGCAAATCTCCGCATCCCTTTTCCTGACCGCTGCGCCGTATTCTGCGAGTAGTGAGCAGAATGTGTCATAAGCATTAACTTTGTTTTCGTCTATTGCAATCCACTTCTCCCACAGTTCGTCGGGTGTCATTTACGTTTCCCTCTCAAGGCGGCTAGTTGGTCATCCCAACGCAGAGCCGTTTTTCCTTTCCACTTTTCCAGTTTATCTGCAATAAATGTTTCGTTTCCTTTGAACAATCTTGCGTTAAGCGCCATTGCCGCCGTTGATTCCATATCTGCCGCACGCTCTGATGCTTCTTTAAATGCGCTGGTAATTCCGTCCTGAATGACCTCAACAAGCGCGGATACCATGTGAGGCTTTTGCTGCACGTAAGCCTTTAATGCAATAATAAATTTAATATCTGAATCGTCCATCACCCCACCTTCAGCTTTCGGATAGCGGCGGCACAGTCCTCACACGCCAAGAACCATTGCCCTGATTCTGGCGTAAAGTCGTCTGGATGCCGCATCTTCTCGCACTCCCTCGCAGCCAGTTCAAGGGCTTCGTTGACTGCGGTTGTGATGGCTTCAACGTGTTGCTTGTAAAGAGTTCCGTATTTGGATACATACACATCGCCATCCAGCGTGTTCATCTTTTTTGCCAGTTCCTCAATTCTCTCTCTCATGGTTTCTCCTTGTTCAGTGCGGCGAGGGCTTCCGATAGTTCTGCCGCCGATGATTCAAGATAGCATTGGTTGTTGTAATCCTTTACGAGAGTCACAGCCGCTTTCACCAACTCCGCTATCTCGTCGGCGTGGTTGCGGAGGAATTGAATTAACTCACCATCAGCGTCGGTATAGTCAATCCTGCACACTCTGGTCGCGTGCGTGTAAGCGTTTTTCTGTTCCTTGTCGCCGCTAAACAGATACGGCATATCAGGCCATTTCCACCACGGCCCCTTAGTCGCCTTCTCTTTCAGTCTTTCCAGTTCAGATATAAAGCTCATTTGTTCCTCGCGCTGTCAATGGCTGCGTTAGATTGTTTGTGCCAATCACAAGGGTTGTTTACATCAACAACTTTCAGTAAGGCATCCGTGGCTGAAAATGGGTTTTTTTGTACTTACCCCCATCGTTCCGCATCCTTCCTGAACTCGTCGCGCTGAACACACGCCAGTTTGTATTTAGCTAGGAGAGTGTCGATGTAGTCAGCAACGGATTTAATCTGGTTAGGTTTTACATCAACACCCCATCCAAGCCCAAGACTTGCATAACTACGGAGCATCGCAACATCAACCGGCTCCACCACATCATCCCCCGCGTCCTTGATGGATTGCAGGGCGGTGATGCGCGATGAATAGTTAGCAACTCCGCAAGTGCATGGGCCGTTAAGGGAGAGTATCCGGCAATCATCGAGATGCTGAATATACTTACGTGCTTCCGCCAGCAGCGACATCGCGGTGTCTGTGGTCATTTGGTTTCCTCAATTCTTACTTCTACGTTATTACGCAATGCCTCCCATGCCAACCGCAGGAATTGGATAAACGTCAGGAATTTAATTTGATTGTTGGGAAGGTGCGCCATGATGTTGTCATCGCTGACGTAGATTGTTATGCGCTTCATTTCTTCAACTCCTGCGCGGTGTCTGTGGTCATTTGGTTTGCCATAGTAATTTCTGTCCTGTTAAATGTTGCTTAGTGTCTATCCGCGGTCTGCTCGGAACATTCCAGTTACCGCCGCCGCGCTCACCGATAAGCGTCCAGCCAGCTGCTCGGAGACTTGCGCCGCCTTCTTCCGGTAGCGTGTAAGTAATCAATTTCCGGTATCCCATGTTCTTAGCAATTCTCCACGCGGCACCGTAAAGCATTGAACAAGCATTGCGGGTTCCGTCAGTGCAGCAGCGATTAACCTCTAGCGTCCAGCCATCATCTAAATGCCGACTAACCGGCCTTCCAACAATCGCAACGCCTTTAACCTCACCATCGCAAGAAACCGCTACGCAAAACTTGCAGCCCACCATCGTCTTATGGTGGCGATGGAAGGAGGCTACAAAAGCATTAGCCTCCGCAAAGTCTATCGGCGTTACCGACAAGCTCATTTATTCCCCTCCTGCGCGGCTCGGAGCGAAGCCTCTAGCGCCATGTGAGAAAACTTCCCGCCGTTGTCCTCAAACGCCTTTACCATTTCGTAAGTCCACTCCCTCGGCACACTCACCGCATCCTGCTGGCTGACCTGATCGGCGCGACGATTCCATGCTTCGCGTATTTCCTCATAGAAAAGCGGATCATCGTTACCTCTGCTGCACCATTTAGGGCTGCTTGCTGCATCACATTTACGGCACTGGATTTTTACCCACAGACAATTATCAGGGTCAGTTTCCCTGCTGATATAGGCTTTGCTATCCCCGCAAAACGGACACGGCTTTAATTCGCTCATGATTTCACCTCTGCATTGACCTGATCGGCGGCGCGGGTGATGTGTTCCTGCCACGACTGAACGGCAGCATCGTCGAGCACTAAATTTCTCGATGCTGCCCACTGTTCCAGCGCGTCGATGATCCTTCCAGACGGCTCGCTTGCGCCGTATTTCACGGCGATAGGTCGCGTTGTCAGGTATCCGGCAAAGTCAAACAGCGCACCGGCAATGATCATCGGTAGACCGGATAAATCCCGCACGCCGGATACGGGGGCGGTTTTTAGAAAGCGCCAAATAACCGATTTATTTTCGTCATCTTTTTTTTCGTTTGGGCGCGGCCCCGTTCCTTCGTTATGCCAACAAACACAATCAGGTGATGCGAAATCGGAAGCCTCGCAATCATTAACCCTGTAATAGTATTGCCAGCACGCCACCGGCTCTGTCGGCTGCGAGAGGGCGGCTAGTTCTTCAAGGCTGGCAAGTTTTGCGCGTTCGTATTCGCTTGGGGTTGCGTAACATATCCCAATCTGATGCTCAATCTGCTCGGCCAAAGTCGGCTTCGTGTCGGTCATTTCTCAATCCCTTCGATTGATTTACAAACATCGAGCAGCATGGTTGCTTGCGATTCCCTCGCCGCATCCCTCGCCGCATCCCTCGCCGCATCCCTCGCCGCAGCACTCGCCGCAGCCCACGCCGCAGCCCCAGCCGCAGCCCTCGCCGCAATCAAATCATCGTCAGATGCTTGACCGTGAGCATGTCGCTCTGCGACATCAAGTGCCGCAATGCTTCGGCGGTCAGCCATCAGGTGTTGCACTTTCCTTGCATACGCCACAGCCAGCAGACGTATCTCTTTGTCGTGACCATCAACGGCACGTAAGCACCACAGAGCATCATCGAGGCCGTTGCTGGCCAAAATTGTGCTGATTAAAAGTGGCGCGTCATCGGCTTCTGTTTTGCCCAAGTGCTGCAACAGTTTTTTCCAGCCTTCAGCGCAGGGGAGATACTTTCTTATTGCGTTTAGTGTTGTTTTCATTTCCACCTCCTAATACGATTAGGACTTACTGTGCCGTTGCCGTAGCCGTTGCCGTAGCCGTTGCCGTAGCCGTTGCCGTAGCCGTAGCCGTTGCCGTAGCCGTCGCCGTCGCCGTAGCCGTCGCCGTCGCCGTTGCCGTAGCCGTCGCCGTCGCCGTCGCCGTTGCCGTAGCCGTCGCCGTCGCTATATCCAACAGGATTAAAAAACATTACAAACCCCAATCGTCATCGACTGGAACATTAAAAATTTCAGCCCCTTCTGGAATATCAATTTTATTTTTCATGATTTTAATAGTTACTTTTTTATCTTTTGGGTTTGCAATGACTCCATCAAATCCAATCGAATCCCATCGGAGCACCCACACAGCCCTAGAAAGTCTGATTCTTCCGTTCTCTCTTTTTACGTCACCTGCAAAAATCCACCCACGGTCAACAACTACTACTGACCGATTTCCAGTAGGTGCAGCTTGCACAGAATCAGCTCGAACATAACTAACACCATTGATAGAAATAGTATTTACGTTTTCTTCCATTTGCTTCTCCTTAGTTTGAATTTTATTCATTTCCATCTCCAGCATTTGATTGCGCCATTCTCAACAACGTATACCGTCATCTCCCCTTCGGTCTGCGGCAGAGGGCATACCGACAGCGCAACCTTCTGCATCGCGGGTTCGACTTCCTTGACCCTGTATCCCACCGCCGCTGCTGCTGCACCAACAAACAACCCAGCGACCAGCGCCACGGCCATGCGCTTGATCAGTACCGGCCCGTCGATAAAGTAAGGCTTCATTTAATCCCCCCGACTTGTCGTTGATTATTTGACGCGCAGGACTTCGATGCCGGTCTTACTTGCGGCAGTAAGCAGGGAGCCTTTACCCCATAGATGACAGCCCCACGCCGAAATGGCACTGCGCAAGTTGCTTGGGTCGTAACCGTTGAACGGAACCTCCACAAATTCAGACGGTTTCAAAGCATCAATGAAGGGCCGGTAGTGAGCAGCAAGTTCGCCATAACTGCGGCCATCTTTGACTTTGCGACCTTGGTAATTGACTGGCTCTTCAGGTGCGTTGCTGTGCTTTGTGCCATCAGGCAGGGTGATGGTGTAGGTAGCCCCCAGTGCAGTCATAATGTTAAGGGCAATCGTCATGGATCGTTTCTGTAGCTTTTTCATTTGTAGAGCCTCCGTGTTTAAATTACTTCTTGTCTAACCGTTCGCTTGCCAGAAGGTCGGTGTATTTCTCGGGATACCGCTTCTGAAGTTTCCCTACATTCTGCGAAGCAATGTAGTTAAGGTTTGCTCCGAGAATCTCTGCCGCCAGTGCCGCATACCACAGGATGTCTCCGATCTCTTCCAGCAGGTTTTCCCTGTCGAGTTCCTTCCCGTAGATTTGATGCTTCTTCACGGCATCAACAAACTCTCCGGCTTCGCCAGCAAGACCGTATGCTGCGTGGGTCAGGTCAAGCTGGAACTCCACCCGCTTCGCCGTCCTCATCGCCATCTGTTGGTAATCCGCCAGTTCCATTTTCTTCTTCCTTCCTGATCAGGTTGTTTAAATCATCACACACGATATCTGCGAAGGACTTGCCGGACGGGAAGCGCATCTGCCCACCCTTGGAGTTCTTCGTTACATCCATCGCCTGTTTAATCGCTTCGTTGAAGCCAGCGTTGAATCTATCGCCGGGGCTCATCCGCATTGCCAGTCCCTCACGCACAAGCTGGGACAGGGGAATGCGTTCCTTCCGCGCAAAAATCTTCGCCGCCGCTCTTTGTTTGAGCGTGATGTATATCATCAGCGGATGGAAGGTTTTAAAACGGCTCATCTTTTTCCCTTTCGTATTTCTCCACGATCTGATCAAACGCTTTCTGTGCCATCTTGTTGCCGTTCAATTCAGTGCGCGACTTGATCATGCAGGTGTGGTGCAACCATGCCACCGCCCGCTCTTCGTCTTCGCAGGGCTGCCCTTCCAGCCTTTCGATCCACTGACGGAAGCGAATGTCTCGACACAGAATGCCAGCCTTCTTAACCCTGTTCTCGTATTGGCGAGGCGTTTCATCTTCGTTGATCCTCACCATCGCCAATGCGTATCTGGCCCCGACAAAATCCCGAATGACTTCTTCGGGAAGTTCGTCGGGATGTATCTTCAGGGTCAGAACGAAGCCGGTAGCATCCTGTTTCAGGGCAACCTTTACAGCCTCGAACTGAAGTGCCATTACTGAGATTCCTTCATGCCGTGTTGGAATTCGAGGTAGCTGATCACCGCCTTGTATCCGACGATGGCGTTGTCACGCTCCTTGATGATGTTGCGAAGCTCATCAATCTCAGCCTCCTGCTTGCAGATCGTCAAGCCAAGGTCGCGGTTAGCCGATTCCTGCGCGGTCGGTCTGCCGCGTTTCTTAGAACGGCTCATCATCGTCTCCCGACTGTTTCTGATTATTGGAGGGAGCCATCTGCTGGTCATTAACAGCCAGAGACAGGTAGGTCTTGCCGCCCTTGGATGTTTTCTTCCAGCCGCTGATCTTCACCACAGCAACGCCATCGACAACCCTGATCGCGCTGGCCGAAATGGCAAGGTCACCGAAGTAGTCGGGGGAATTCTGCGTTTTCTTGGCTGCAACGCTGAACAGAACCCCAGAGTTGGGGCGGACTTCACGTTCTTGATTCATTTCTTCTCCTTGAGTTTGGTGCGAGTTGCACGGAAATGCTCCTTCAGGTCTTCGTGGGCAGCAGGATCAACCGCCTCGATTTCCTCAATCTTGGGAAGGTTCTCTCCCCAGAGTTCCTTTAGCTCCTTTTCGTTGGTCATGTTCCCAGCGAACTCCTTCAGAGCTTTGATCAGCAGCTTCTGATCCTCGTTTAAACCCTTCGGCTTCTCGGGCTTGGCCTTGGTCTCGGGCTGGCTGACGGTGCCACGGTCATGGTCGGACACAACCTCGGGATCATCGCCGGTCTCAAGCAGGAAGGTCTTCATCAGCGCATACTTGTTTGCGCCAGTGATCGCCTTGTAGATACCCTTGTCACCCACGCCGTTCTTGTTGCGGTCGTTACCTGACCCAGCACCGCTGAACGTGAAGGTATAACCCTCGTCATCCATCAGGGTGAAGTTCATCATCACATGCGTGTTGCCATACTCATCCTGCGTAACGCTGGTAACGGAAGGGATCAGCACCAGACCGGCATCAATCAGCGCCGGTCGGAGGGCGGCAATCAGGTTCGCTTCGCTGGCGTATTTGTAGCCATGGAACTCATTCTTGCCGTCCTTCTGGACGTACCCCACCTTCCTCATCACCTCCAGCATTTTGTTGACGATACTGGGAACACCACTGGGACACGCCGCAGTAATCACCAGCGCATCTAATTGCTTCTCCGTTTCTTGTTTCGACATAGCCTTTCTCCTGTTCTGCGAATAGCTTCGCGTCTGCTTCGTTATCAAACAACTTGACTGCTCTCTTGCGGCCTTGCTTCATGACCGCGAACTTCGTCTCCCGCACCCACCGGTCTTCGTCAGTGCAGAGCGGGAGTTCTTCATCGAACGCAATCGCCACCTTCCCAGTGTTGTGTGCAGTGATACGACTGCGAACAAATTCCTCAGCTTCTTCGTGCGACCACAGGCGCAATTCGATCACCTGAATGGGTGCCTTGGGGTAGTCTTCCCGCCGCTCGGCTTCCCTGCGATTCCAGTCGCGGATCAGGGCGATGATCTTCACGCCCTTGACGTTCTTCTTCTTCTCGCGCCGAACCAGCCAGCCGTATACGTTCTGCTGCTGTTCCCAGTCGGGCTTCTCATTCATGACTGCCCACGCGGAAGTGAACTTGTAGTCCATGATGGTCACGCCATCGTCTTCCTCCTGCTGCACATCAATCGCACCGGACACCACCGCACCCTCGAAGGTAGTGAACAAGCGTTCCTCTGTCACATGCCCAGCCGCTTGGCCCCGCTCGGCAACCACATGCAAGGCGGAGCCCATCAACTGCCAGAGCATCTGCGAAACATCCTGCTTCATCTCTTCGCGGTAGAGCCTCCGCAGTCGCTGCACTCGGGGAGGGGAGAGCAACTCCGTGACGGAGTAGTCAGCCTTGCCCTTACTGTAGTAGTCTCTCTTGGCGAGAGCCATAAGTGTTTCGGGAACACCGAAATTGTTTGTGACTTCCATTCAGACTTCCGTTTAATGAAATAGGACGATAGCGCAACTATGAGAACAATGCAACAGCTATTACCGATTACCTTCACCATTCATGGTGAGCCCGCATCGAAATCCAACAGCAGGAAGCTGGTCACCATTCGCGGCAGACCGGCGTTCATCAAGTCTCAGAAGGCGAGGGACTACGGTGAGTCGTTTAAACAACAATGCCCGAAGCTCGATCCGATGTTCGACGGGGATGTGGCGATCATCATGACCATCCACTACGCTTCCCGCCGCCCCGATCTGGACGAGACCTTGATCCTCGACCTCATGCAAGACCTGATCTACACCAACGACCGACAGGTGAAGGAGCGGCATACCTACTGGGCGCTGGATAAGGAGTCACCTCACACTGTGATAACCATCGTACCGCTTGACCAGAAGGCCGCTATTGCGTCCGCGTTGCTTGGTCAGGGGTCTGTGTCACCCGACCAAAAAAAGACCGCCCGAAGGCGGTCTAAAGGGAGGGCTGGATAACGGAGGGGAAACCAGCCTGTCGCAGCGGAGGCTCTAATTCCATGACGACGAGCAGAGCTTACATTTGCGGGGTTGCCTTTACAAGCGCTACAAGCGCTACAAGCGCTACATCTAAGGCAGGGCTCTGTGTTTCTCTTCACTACTGGTAGGGAGAATGAGCCACTGAACAAGCACTGCACAAGCCTGAGACGTTTAAACGGTTGTTCCTTTATTTAAGGGGTTCTTGTTACAATCCGCTTGGAGAGCGGATTGTAACAAGAACTGCTTATCGTATAATCCTCTTCGCCAGAAAGCGGATGCTGACTCAGGATTGGTGGACGCCGGTCGGTCAGTGCAGCGAGTAGGGCAAATCCTTGATCGTTGACCATCGTATTGTTCGTGTTTTACAATCCCTTCGCCTGTGAAAAAGACAGGTCGCTCTGTGGTGGGGCGTGGAATCCAGTTAAGCCCTTACGCATGGGTTTTGGTCTTGATGTAGCGACTTCACTGGGTTCGCGCTCCATCATCGCCACGACCTAAACCCAGCCGTAAGGGTTTTTCTTTTTCACCGGCTCGGTAGCAATGCGGAACGTCGGTGGTTGCTACTCAAATACCCTGTTACACGAGCGAACCAGAGCGGGGACGGTGGGCTTAGACTAGAGCCGGGTGGTAGCGAACGATTGTTCGTGTAAGTCTGGTCAGCGCGAAGCGACGGCATGGCTCCGTAGGGCAGAGCGTAGCGAACACTGTGATCATCACGGTATAAGCTGCGCTATGCTCAAACAATCACCATAGGGCAGTGTTGTAGAGCCCTGAAGATATCTCAGAGCTCTGTACATGATGATTAAATTATTCCAATACGTTCGTTGTTTCGGATGCGGGCTTTCTTACCAGCCAACATCGTTGAGAAAGTATCCGAGCTTCTGCTCCGAGGATTGCTTCAGAAGAATGTTTAAACGTGCGTAGATTGATGGTGCAAGACTCTGTTCTCAGGGCGGTGAGCAGGGGATACAGATACTCCGGAGACATTGCCGCTGCCGCAGGTATTAAAAAGGTAGAAGTGTTCACACATCTTCGTAGACTCATGGCGAAGGGATTGGTAGAGTGTTACCGCTGCAATCAAGGCGGAAGCCGCAAGGCTTACTGCATCGCAACGATCAAGGTTGTTCTACTCGAAAAGCTATGGACTAAAACGGAGGCTCTATGCCAAGCAAAAAGAAGGAAATGAACCATGCCCTACGTTAATAAGAAAAGGCCCTACAAAAAAGAATATGATAACTATCATGGAAAGCCGGAGCAAATAAAAAAGCGGTCGGAACGAAACTCCGCCCGAGCATCCATGGTGGAAAAAGGCAAAGCCAAGGTTGGCGATGGTCGTGACGTAGACCACATTGTCCCGCTGAGTAAAGGTGGCACCAGTTCACCATCCAATCTGCGTATCCGTCCATCAAGAGACAACCGCAGCTTTAGCAGGAACAGTGACCACACTGTAAAAAGGAACTCCCCGAAGCCAAGCAAAAAGACTCGGTAATATCAGGAGGCTCTATGGACTTGTCCGATCTTGTGGGGGTTGTTCCCCATGATGGCGGCACTCATCGTTATGTGTGCCCCGCCTGCACACCATCAAGACGCAAGCAAAACATGCGCGACCTCGCCGTTATTCGCAGCGAAGACGCACTCAAATACACCTGCTTTCACTGCGGTGAGACGGGCGTTCACGTTATAAATTCGGAGAGAAAAATGACTGCCATTCAAAAGCCAATGATCAGGCTCGACCTGACGGAGACACACCTCGAATACCTGAAGCAGCGCGGGATCAGTGCCGAGACCGCAGCGAAGGCCAGACTGTTCGCATCACGCAAGTGGTTCAACCGATCCAACGCCGAGGCTGACTGCATCGCCTTCCCGTATTTCAAAGATGGCAAGATGGCGTCATGTAAGTATCGCTCTCTGGCCAACAAGGACTTCACGCAAGACAACGGCGGTGCCCATACGTTCTGGCTGGTCGATGACCTCGACATATCGAAGCCGGTGGTGATTGTCGAAGGCGAGATGGATGCCCTCACCCTCATGGAAATAGGGGTGCCCAACGCGCTATCCGTGCCCTCTGGCGCACCGATGCGCGTAGTTGACGGTAAGGTGTCAGCCAAGGAAGACAAACGCTTTGCGTTCGTTTGGGATGCCTTTGATGCCATCAGCAAGGCCCCGTGGGTTGTGCTGGCAACGGACAATGATCCGTCAGGCCATGCGCTTTCCGAGGAACTGGCCCGCAGGATCGGCAAGGATAAGTGCCGACTTGCCAAGCTGCCCGCCAAGGATGCGAACGATGTGCTGCTGAAGCACGGAGCAGATGCCTTGCGCGAAGCTATCGACAAGGCCGAGCCCTATCCGGTGCAGGGTGTCAGCACCGCGATGGAGTTTCAAGATCGTTTAAACGACCTGTATAGCAAGGGGACGGGCAAGGGATTCGGCACCGGCTACAACGCTGTTGACCAGCTTTACACGGTGGTACCGGGTCAGATGACGGTGGTGACCGGCTACCCTTCCATGGGTAAATCCAACTTCGTGGATCAACTCATGGTGAATCTGGCGAGGGAGCATGACTGGAAGTTCGCCCTGTGTTCATTCGAGAATGCCCCTGAAGTTCACATCAGCAGGCTCATCGAGATTTATGCCAAGAAACGATTCTTCGATGGTGAGAATCGGATCAGCGAGGAAGAGTTTAAATCAGCATATCAGTGGGTCAACGATCACTTCGTCTTCCTGACCAACGAGAGCAGTGAACCTGCGAACATCGGCTCGATCATCGAGCGGGCTAAGGCGGCAGTGGCAAGGATGGGTGTGCGTGGGTTGCTCATTGATCCATACAACTACATCGAACTGGATCGGGGTGACAGCGAGACAGCAGCGATCAGCAACATGCTGACGCGGGTGCAGCAGTTCGCCAAGAGCAGCGGCGTTCATGTGTGGTTTGTCGCTCATCCTGCGAAGATCAATCGGCAGGGCATGGACTTGCCAAGACCGGACGGCATGGCGATCAGCGGGTCAATGGCATGGTGGGCAAAGACAGACTGCGGTGTGACTGTCCATCGGGTCGGGAAGGATACCCAGATCGCCGTATGGAAATGCAGGTATCGGTGGGTAGGTCAGACAGGCGAGGCTCTTCTCAAATACGACAAGGGCACCGGAACCTACCAAGAGATCAAAGACTTCTTCTAAAAAAACAGGGGGGCCGAAGCCCCCTTTTTTACAGCCGGTATGTAACTGTGCCGACATTCATCTGCGTCGCAAGAATCTGCGCGGTCTCCTTCAGGGATTCAAGATTCGTTACGTCTCCGTAGACGCGGTATATCCTGAATTCATCCTCAAAGATTTTGCCCTCGACGGTTCGGTTGATTCCGTCGCTTGCCTCAACAGTTTTGGTAATCATTTTTTATCCTTTCGTGAACTGGTTTTAGAATGTTTTAGTGCTTGGTTTCGCCCAGACTTTCTTCAACAGTGAAGGTATAGGCATCAATCATTGCGCCAATGATGGCAGAGATGGGGATATCGGACTTCGCAGCCAGATGTCCGGACAACTCTGCCACTGCCATCACCACCGCACCGACAACGCTTTCAGGGGCGCATGAACTCATCAACTCCTTGTCGTTTAAACGCCTGACAATGAACGTCTTGATGCGGGCCACATCATCAATGAATGCGCGTTCTTCTTCGATTGATTTGCTCATTTCAATTCCTCCGGAATCTCCACCTCGTCACCGAGTTTGGATGCGACGTAGCAGCGCATGGCTGCGATCAGTGGGGTGGGGCCGCACTCATCAATACCCCCGATTGATGCTACCCACACATCCATACCAGCATCACCTGCGCCAGCCAAAAACTCTAAACCAATCATCCCCCGCTCAATGATCGGGCCACCTTGCGCCCAGTCGGTTGAATAAGACAATTCTTGCCCGCTCCCCTCGCACTTCGCCACCGCCCAATCAAGGGCGGGGCCGGTCAGTTCACTTGTCTTGATCTTCATCAGTCAGCCCTCCATTCGACATCCTTCTCTACGATAGAGACCTTGACATCGCCAATGCTTGGCAAGTCTTTGGCCTCCGCCTCCAGCGTGATCAACATACAGCCATCAGCATACTGGCCGAGGCAGTGCCGCCTTGTGTTTTCACACCATCCTTTCAAGGCATCACGCAACTCATCAAGCGTGAACAGATTTGTTTGATACGACAGGCACACATTCGTATAGATGTCTCTCAATGGAATTACCTTGATGATGCTGTGCAGATACCGAACTTCAAGTGCTGTGATTTTAACTTTCATCGCACGTCTCCTTTTCAAACCATCGGCATTTCGGATACGAGTCACGCAGCATTTCTTCCGCGCTGTTATCGTAAATCTCGCAGTAGTCGTATGCGTCACCCCACATGTAGGTATTGCTGCTGAGTTCATCCACCATGATGTCGATCTGCGTGACATCACCGTCACCATACGCAGGGACAAACTCAACGCGCCCCTCAAGGAACTCCACGAACGTAGCCTTGATTGCGCAGCACACCGTATCAGTGCGCGGACGGGGTGAGTATTCATTACGAAGG
>Ga0181363_1000322_pt1 | contig 13953 bp, 18 predicted proteins | sample Fa13NDMLBSN_FD_130109 | JGI IMG/M metagenome (GOLD analysis project Ga0181363, IMG submission 130109) | Freshwater viral communities from Lake Michigan, USA - Fa13.ND.MLB.S.N | ecosystem: Environmental > Aquatic > Freshwater > Lake | place: USA: Michigan | collected 2013-09-23
ACGGATCGACCGGGGTAACCTGAGGAGCGCCACCCAAAAGAAGTTGCTGACTTCCAGACATGTGTTAGCTCACGCTTCCGGTAAGAACGCACAGAGACGGGTTCACAAACAAGATTGTCGTTACACCGCGAGTAGCCAGGGTTACCGATGCCTTGTCCGTATCCGTCCCGCTAATATACGCCGTCGTAATCGTCAGGCTGATCGTAGCATTGCTGGCTGTGTTGTTGTAAATCGACACAGCGTTACCAGCTACGAACACATCATTTGGAACCACAATCGCACCGCTTGCACCAAGTGTCACAAACTCACCAATGTCAGTGATTGCCAGCGTGTAAGCAGAAGTCTTCTCAGCTCCGGCTGAGGGAATGTTTCGGACGTTGCCCACACCATCCAGAATTGTCGTGATGGTTGCGCTAGTACCATTCAGCGTCGTAATCGTCGCCGTCGTAGCCGTCAGGATATTGATCGAAGCGTTGTTCGCAATCGACAAGCTAGACGGGTTCGTACCCAGCTCTACCACCGCGCTGCTGCTGTTCATGGTGAACAAACGCTTATCAGCGGTATTGACTGCTACTTCTGCACCCCCGGCCAGATTGGTCAGGTTAGCGGTAGTGGGGACCGCGCTCGCGGTGTCGCTTTTCTTAAGTAAAATAACAGGCATTAGTAGGTGCCTCCGCTGATATTACCCGTAGCATTAGTCAGGTTGACCAGTACGCTACTTCCAATTGATCCGCCAGTAATTACAACACTGCTTGCATCTTGGGTTGCAATAGTGCCAAGTCCTAAATTAGTTCTTGCCGCTGCCGCTGTGGAAGCATTAGTACCTCCATTTGCGATTGCTAAAACCCCAGTAACTTGAGACGCTAGGTTAACAGTACCTATCGTCTGCTTGAGCGAGCCATCGTTGCTAAAAGATCCATTTAAAGTCCATGTATCGCCAACTGCCAGCGTTACAACGGCGATGTTTCGTAGCGTACCGTTATTATCGTACTTGACCGTAACAGTAACGGCTGCGGTATCGCGGTTTTGAATTGTAATGCTTTTAATAACACGGCGCGTACTAGCGCCGGGGGCCGCAATCAGTGTAACCTGGCTAGTGCCGTTTAAAGCGCCATCGCTAGAGCCTTCGGCAAAAGAAGATCCGTCGTTATCCGCCCATGCCGCCGTAAAATCGGGGTTGGTCGTCGCCGCCGGACCAGCCATCACGGCGACAATAGACTTGGTTGTTGCGTCAAGAATTAACATGGACATTTAATATGCTCCTATGCCGCAATGAACCAAGCGTATGCGTTACTACCCCCGCCACCGCCAGTAGCAGCGATTGTAATACTACCCGTTCCAGCGGTAATCGTCACGTTGGCTCCTTGCGTCAGCGTGGCAAGGGTAAAGCCGGTTCCGTTTCCAATTAGTAACTGACCATTTGTAGGGGTCGCACCAAGCCCAGTGCCACCTGAGGAAATTCCAAGCGTCCCAGCCATCGTAATGACGCCAGAATCAGTTACGGGTCCTCCAGAGAACGTCAAGCCGCTAACTGTGCTTGATACGTCGATACTTGTAACAGTGCCGCTAAAGCCTTCCGTGGCGCTGACATTAAAGCTGGGGTACGTGCCGGTAACCGAAATCAGTCCACCGCCCGTAATGACAACAGTCTGATTCGGAGCCGTATTGGTAACCGTGAAACTTGGATACGTACCAGTGACCGAAATGGCGGTACCATTAGTCAGCGTGACCGTTTGATCCGGAGCCGTGTTGGCAATGCTGATGGAGCCGGTTGCATTTGTAACGCTGACAGCCGTTCCAGCCGTAAGCGTGGCTAACCGATAACCGCTACCGTTGCCGATGAGCAGTTGTCCGTTGGTGGGAGTACCCGCAAGACCCGTACCACCTGCGCTGATGGCGAGGGTTCCACCTAGCGTCAGCGTACCGGCTGTAGTAATCGGACCACCACTGATCGTCAGTCCGGTCGTACCGCCAGAGCCATCAACGCTCGTGACTGTACCGGCACCCGCAATAGCACCCCACTCAAACGAGGAGCCGTTCCACTTTAAGAACGTATCGGCTGCGACCGGAGCGATCACAAAGCTTGTATCGTTGGTACCTGCTTGATAAACCACTTGATTGGCTGCACCACCAATCAAACGATCCGCAGCATCCACCACTAACGACGAGGCTGCTCCCCAAATCGGAATAGAGGCTCCAGCCGACAGAAGTACCTGACCGGCAGATCCAACCGTCGTCAGATCGAAGTTGGTTCCGTTGCTGACAACGACCGCACCCGCAACCGGTGACATGGCTGAGCCAGTACCACCACGACCCATTGGCAGAACACCAGTCGTCTCAGTCGTATCCGACAAGTCCACCGCCGGGTGAACGTGATCATCACGCGCTGCATTAACGCCCGTACCCGCTGTTACCGAGCCTAGGGGCTGAGGGTTGGCGCTGGAGAAGTCGATGGCCAGTGTGCGATCTGCACTGAGGTTTCCCCCTCCGGACAAACCAGTACCCGCAACGACCTGGCGCGAATCCGGAACGTAGCCGCTAATGACCAGCGGGGTCGTGCTAACAGAGGTAACACGACCTTTCGTGTTGACCGTGACGACAGGAACATTTGACCCATCGCCATACGTCCCGGCGCTAACGCCCGTTACATCAAGCTGCTGATCACCGATGCCATTGTTGGCTACGGCAATCGTAATGTCCGCTGAAAGCGAACCGCCACCCGTCAGCCCCGTCCCCGCATTTACTCTACGCGAAGCAGGAACTTCGATGTTACCTTGGATCTGGCTGAACTGAACTTTGTAGGTCGTGCCAGAAATAACAATCGGAAAATACCCAGCCGGGTCCGCAACCGGAGCCTCAGGAAGCTGCGTGATCCGCGCCGGAATTAAATTAGTGGGTACATTTGACATGCTTTTTAAGGCTCCAAATAATCGTCAAAGTTTTCGGTAGTAACAAATGAGTTACCATCCTCACTAATCAATCCATAAGGACTCGTTGCAATCGGAACATCAGGACGAACAAACGGCAGCGTAATGCGCTCAGTCTGTCGCGCTGGCAAACGATACGGATCTAGTTCATCCAGATCCTCTTTGCACACCCGAAGCCCAGGGTAGTTACGATCCGGCATCAACTCAACAATCGGAAACTTCCGCGAACATCGGTCGCAGATCCCGATTCCAACAAAGGCCATTCCACGAGTATCTAGGTACAGTCCCATGATTATCTCGTATACGGCGAGATGAGCGGTGCCCAGTAAATCGGGCTGTTATCCCGCTCTTCGTTTTCGGCCTGAGCCAGCGCCTTCTCAGCCTTGGCTTCCAGAATCGGCATCAAGTTGGCATCTACTTCCGGAGTTTCCTCCGCAAGCTTAGAAGCCAGCATCGCAACAATTGCATCGAACCAACGCTGCGGAACATCCAGCTCCTGCGTCATTGTGCCCACATCCTGAATGTAGCGGTGACGCCACAACACGATCTGCTGGGTTGTCGCAGCCGCATTAGGGGCTGGCCAGAGACGCATCACCGGCTGGTCTAACTGACGGTCAAACCAGAACTGCAAAGGTCGGCCAAGGAAGTACTTGTTGGGCAGCGCCGTATAGTCATCACGATTCAATCGCGCTATAGGGATTTCTGTAGGCGTGTTCCCAAAATAGACATCCGTGGCCGATAAGGTACCGCTCGTAGCACGAACGCGGAAATAGTTGTTCGTGGTTGTGGAAACAAAGTCTACCCACAGCCACTCGCCTGCGACCTGAGTCGGGGCAGACGCTGATTGATATTGCTCAAGAGGTACCGATGTCCAAGTCACGCCGTCAGCAGACTGCTCGACAACGAACGGAACCGAGGTTGCACTCCACAGAATGCCCACCGTCGTTAACGTCGTTCCACCAGCAACTACCATCGTCACTGTGGTCGAGCTAGTCGTCTCAGTGCCCGTTACCTGAGTCAGAGTGCGCAGGTTGGTATTGAGAACGTCTACCGTACCCAAGGGCAGCGTCACTGCGCTGTTGCCCTCGTAGAGCGGCATAATCAGTTTCTCAATACACCAGAGCTGAACGCCCCGGTTCGCAAGGTTAGCCAGAATCAGGTAAAGCTGGTCGTTCGCAATGTCGATCATCTCAGAGGTGATCTGCTGCGCACCCAAACGACAACGCCTATAGGCATGGTCAATGACCTGCCTAGTTGTGAACTGAGTTGTCGAAACTGTACCGGAAGTCGCCATCAGGGTCCCTCTTGCGCCATGGTCTACTGCACTGAGCAGACCCCTCTGACTACACGGAAGTTATTTTAGCACTTACCGCCGCCGTACATCGGTTTACGTCCGTATGAAGGAACGCCGCCGTGTCGCAATTTGGTCTTGGGTTCGCCCGGATGCTTTTCGCTTTCGTGCTTATGAACCGCTTTGCGCATCATGGCCTTGTCCATCTTCACATCAGAGTGTTTAACCTTGCCGCCCTTAGCGTACTTGAGCATCTCGACTTTTTTGCGGGGCTTAAGGGATTGGTATGTAGGCACCATGCTCTCGTCTTCCATGTCCAAGCTCAAGCCGGGAGCGTACATTTCGGCATGCTTCATGCGCTGCTCGGCCCACTTTTCCATGGCACGCTCACGAGCCTGACGACGACCCTTGGCTGCGGTGTAGCGGGTCTTTGGACCCTTGCTCATCACTTCGCCGCCTTCTGCGTAGCGAGCGCCCATCTTCTGGCGAGCACGCATTTGCTCCGCAAACTTCTCCATCTGAGCGGCTTTGGACTTGTACTCAGGCGTGGCTTCGCGAGCGGCACGCTCAGCAGCAGCCTGCTTCAGCTTACGACCGCCCACAAATTCCGAAGCCTTGCGCATCGCACCCTTGGCCAGATCCTTCACAGGACCCTTGAACGCCTTACCAAACGCGCCAGCGGTTGCGATATCCATTGCGTACTCGCGAGCCTTAGAAGCGCGCTCCGACGGTGACATGCCAGTTTCTTCGGCTTCGCTACGATACGAAGTTGCGCGATCGCTTGGGAGTTCCATCTTGCGCTCGCGCTTGTACTCGGACATTTCCGAGACGTTGCGTTTACCACCACGCAAGGATGGACCCTTACGCATAGCTTCAGCCTTCGGAGCCTCTTCGGAAACTCGGCTTTCGCGGCGTGACTCTTCTTTCAGATTGGTGCTGTACTTATCACCACGCCAACTAAACTCTTTGAGTCCTTGTTCACGCGCCTTGCGGAAGGCTTCCTTAAAGCCAACATTTGAACCGCCTGCGCTCCCCGACTCTTCATAGCTGGCTAGACCGCCTTCGGCTTTTCTCATGCGACGAGCTTCCGACAGCGCAATCGCCATCGCTTGCTTCGGGTTCTTCACCACAGGACCCTTCTTAGAGCCTGAGTGCAACTTACCCGCCTTGTACTCGCGCATGACTTTTCCAATCTTTTTAGACTGAACCGAGCCGCCACGCTTGTATCCCTGCTCCTCAATCTCTTCAATTGCAACGCTGCCTCTCTTAGAAGGCAGACCGCTGGTTGGCATACCGCGAGCCATTGCACCACCAGAGCCAATACCCGTGCCGCTACCACCGCGAGACGGAGCAGGAGCGCCCGTGTCTGGCACTTGCTGAACCGTTACAGTTGGCTTCTTGCGAGCAGCGTTTTTAGCAGCTTGCGCTTTTTTAGCTTGCTCTGCATAACGCGGATCGTAAGCAGGATTGTAAGCCACATTCGGAAACTCTCGAATTGCCTGCTCAACAGTCTTGATGCCAGGAGTTACTTTAGCACCCGGTTCAAACGGCATGCTCTTCTTTATAGCCTCAATACGACCTTTTTGCTTTTCATAGCTTTTCGGCACGTTGACAACTTCTGGGCCAATTCCGAAGGCACTTAACGGGTTAGGAACCTGAACATAATCTCCGCGACCCGGAACATCTCGCATAAATGCTCGTGAGCCAGGAGCCGGGGTGCCACCACCACGACGGAGTCGAACTGGGCCACCTTTGTCGTAACCTTGCGCTTTACCAACCTTAGGCGGGGCCTCCATACGCGGAGCGCCCTGAGCCGGTGCATTAGCCCGAGCACGCGCAGGCATCTCACGCTCAGAAGCCATCGCGGCTCGCGGCATTTTGTTTGATCCGTGGAAACCACGGTCAGACGGGAAAGCAAAATCTTTAACGTACTTAACGCCCATGATGGTTTCCTCTTAACAATCCCATTTACGGAGAGACAACGCTTTGCGCGTCGGCCTGCCCTTGTCATCTTTCATTGGACCCGGCATTCCGGACATCCTCGCACAGAACGATCTGCGTCGTGCCGCTGCCTTGGGAGATTTCTTAGCCTGCCCAGCGCTAACCGGCGGCTTCAAGTTCATCCCTTCACGCTTTGCACTGCGACGACCGGCTTCGTTCAAACCGCCTTCTGGATTTTTTCCAGCCTTGCGTTGCCAAGCTCCAGTCTTAAATGCACCGCCGCCCTTGGCGAAGTTCTCAAAGTCTTCCCAGTCTTCCCAGTTACCGCGAATCTTCATCACTTAATTCTCTGTATATTAAAGATAACAGAGGGAACTTCAGGGGCAGTTGCAGTTGCAGAAGAATAGTCCAAAGTAACAGCGACGTTACTTACGGACCAAACCAACTGTATGTAACTGCTGACGGTTATTGAATCAAGAATAGTCACTTGACCCAGTGTCTTACCGCCGTCTGCTACTTTCGGAACCGAAATAATGGATGCAGAGTTCGGGATATTTGTCCCGTTTTTTCTAAACCAAAACGTCGAGGTATGGTTGGTCGTATCCGAGTTTGCAAATTGCATACTGGCATTGACGGAGTAAATTCCTGTCGCAGCTACCGTGACGTTTGTGCTGGAAGCAATCGTAATTCCAGAGTTAAAGTTGGCTGCGTTATCCATCCGCACAACGTAAGCGACGTTAGCTGACGTAGCCGTTTGATCACTGTGAGATTCAAACTGACCAACAGAAATGTTCGTGATCGTATTAAACGGAATCGCGCCAGTCGTAATTGCAAGCGAACTAAAGTTGCCTACGCCGTTGCTGATTGTGACCGACCCCAGCGTACCGCCCGTAATGTTGAGCGAATCCCCAACATACGTTTTGATCTGCTGAGCCGATGCTTTTACCGACGCGCCAGACTGGACTGTTTCAAAAAGCTCAGTCCCGCCAAGCGCAGTCGCCGCCGTAAGATCGGTGATCTTGATATTAGCCATTTATCAAGCCGTCGATTGCTGGACGATTGTGAAGCGAACCGAGCCACCGCCCGAATTAATCTTCAAGCGAACCGCTCGCATCAACGTGGTCGTGAACTGCGTCTCATCACCGCTCGCTGCCGTCAGGCTCGCATTCGGGTGCGGAACCGCCAATTGCTGGATAGAGCGATCAAACGGATCTTCGTTGGTGTATTCCACCGAGTAGTTGACCGTGCCGCTCGTCTTGGCGGAAATGTTGGTCACTTGGTTTGGGGTGTAGATATCCAACGGAATCCAATCCGTGTAACCCGTCACCGCATTACCCACACTGATCGTGGCGCTCGTAGCAGTAGAAGCCGTGACAGCGGTAACCGTTGCAAACGCAATTGAACCCGTCACCGTGCCAGAGGCTGCGGCAAAGGTAATTGTGGAAGTCTGATCTCCACCACCAGGACGAGTGCCCACAATGGTAAAGGTCTTTCCGTTCGCGTTAGCATCAGCAGTTACCGTCGGATATGCCGACACCGCGTACGTTGCAACACCGCCAGAAGCTAAAGTTCCGTTGATCGTAACAGCAGTCGTATTCAAAACCTGAGCTGCTGCAACGCTACTGACGCTCGCTGTCGGTTGTGATCTTGTAAAACTAATAGGACGCATGGTTGCTTTCCCTCACAATCACATTTAGAAAAGGGGGCCGAAGCCCCCTCGTCATTACGGCGTCAGGCTGCTGTACAGAGCGATGTAAAGCGTGGTGCTTCCAACGAGAACAGGAATGCGACCCGCCTGAGTGGCAACCGTACCAGACGGAGAAGCGGTAGAAACGCTCGTAAACGTCAGGTTAGAAATCGTGGCAGAAGCCACCGTAAGAACCGTACCGGAAAAACCGTTAAGCGAGTTAACCGGTCCCGTAAAGGTTGTATTAGCCATTGCAATAACCTCATGCACAAGTCGCTCATCTGTCTGTGCATCGTCCGCTAGGCCGGTCAGATGAGCTGGTTACACCTAGAATTACACCTACTGTAACTCTAGACGTATGTCTCAAGATATGCAATCGCTTTTTGCAAAAGATCTCGGTTGTGCTTGAGCATTCCGATGCCACGGTTACAGGAGGTGCACAGCAATGCCCTGACCTTGCCGGTGTCGTGGCAGTGGTCTACCGCAAGTGATACCTGTTTGCCATGTATAACAGCGGTTTCTGGTTTGCTGCAAATAGCACAAACACCGCCTTGCTTGGCGTGCTGCTCCTTGTACCAGTCCAAGGTAATGCCGTAGAGTTTCTGTAAATCTTGATTTTTATGATAATCGGGGTCGGCAGCTCTTGAGGCTCTTAACCACTCACGCATGTATGCAGCTCTATCTGCGCGTTTTTCAACCGTGGTTCTTGGTTCTTTCCAGTAAAAATTATCAGAAGACCATGGCTTACTTGGTCTTGGCCTAAATGCTCTGGCTTTTTCTGAAGGCTTTTCTGGAATGCTTTTTACAAACGACCAAAAGTCATTAAGCCATTCAGTTGGTATTTTCAGTCTGTGATAACGAACAAGGCCACACCAAGCTTTGTAAGCGGGATGTTTTTCCCTCTTACCCCAGTCTTCTGACCGGGTTGGCTCAGTGTGGCCATGCCGCTCAAGGCGCTTACGATGTTTGTCGCAAAGACCTTTAGCTATTGCTGGTTCGTTACAACCAACGGTGTGACATTTCTGCGGCATTTTGTCCTCGGTGATAGGGTTAGGAGTACTAACCCTACCACCTTGGACTCATCCGAGTAAAGTCCTCACACGCCGGGCGTTCCAAACACGGTGCGCGGATCGGTCCATCCGAACGCATAACGCTCGGTGCTCTTGAAGCGCGTGGAGTCGGTTTCGAAGTCACCTTCCATGCTCTTCTCAAGGCCACGACGCATCATCAGCTTCAAGCCTTCCGGAGCGTCCGTCTTCACCCACCAAGCAGTGGTCGAAGTCAAACGCGACAGGTTGGCCTGACCGCCAGCGAGGAGGCCCATCGACTTCACCGGGTTGATGTCGTTGTCAGCCGTGCCAGTACGGAGGACGCTCTTCAAGAGCACTTCCGCTTGGAACACGTTCGACGGCGACACAACGAGCTTCTCCGGGTTCAAACGGATGCGCTTGCCGTTGTTGTCAACAGCGTTGCGGATCTGAATGAGGATCTGCTCAAGCGAGGTCTGCGACAGGTTTGCCGGAGTCGTCAACTGGTTGCTGAACGTACCCTGAGCAATCGGGTGGTTCGTCGCAACGAGCGTCACGCCGTCGCCGCCGTTGTAGCCAGCGGTGAAAGCGCGGTTGAGGATGTTGGCACCGAGGGTTTCCTTCGTCTCGATCAGCGACTGCGCCAAGTGCTTGGCATAGGTCTGGCCGATACGGATGTGGTCACCATCTTCCACGAGCACCTTCGTGAGCGCGAACGCAAGGCCGTAGACCTTGTAGACGTAACGCTGCAAGAAGAGCACGCCGCCAGCATCGTACGTAACAGCGGTGCCGTCCGGAAGTTCCGGAGCAGCGCCGAATCCGTACAGAACCGGCTCTTCGTGGTAGTTGCGGGGAATGCCCTGCTGCTGGACGAAGACTTGCTTCCACTCGTCAGCGCGCTGGTCATAAATGCCATCGAAAGCCTCGTTAAGAATAGGCTCAACAATGGAACGAAAGTCAGTACTACGCATTGGGACTGCCATGTTCTAGTCCTCCTTAAATGGCTACCCGGTCAGCGACAAACTGGTGCTCGCTGATCTGGACTTGAACGACGACATAAGCATCTCCCCAAGCGTTGTTGACATCCGGCTGGAGGTTAACAACACGGCAAAGAGCGCTGCCCGAAGTGGTCTTGGAAGCAACGTCCAACATAGCCGCAGAGAGGCCAGTCGTCGTGCTACCAGCGGTGACACTATCGAAGTCCATCTGAGAACCAATATCCGCAATCGTCAAGGTCGCGTCTGACTGGATCTCGTACACGATAGCCGGATCGGTCGTCACATAAGCAATGATGTCCGTGGCAGAAGTGCCAGCGGTCCACTTGTTGCTCACGCGGCGGCGACCATCGGTATCGGTGAACTCGACACCCATGAACGAACCCACGAAAGGAGTACTGGCACCAGCAGCCTGGATGTTGCCCGTTGAGCTAATCAGGACTGGCTGGAACTGGAGAATGTTGGCGTTGTAGCCCGACTCAATAGTCATCGCAACGGGACGAACAACTCCCGACGGATGAAAAGCCGGACGCAGGCCAAAAGCTGCACTGGTCGAAGGCATGATTTAAATCCTCACAAAACGTAATTGCTAATTACGCCCACTCTGATGGTGCGCGTACCTTAGCGGATTCCCGAATTGCCGACATGCCATCACCTTCGTCCATCCTTGAACCGGCGCGTTCAGCCTGCTCTCGCATACGCTCATTCGCACCGACCAGCCGTTCTTCTTCCTCATTGGGTGCATCGTAGTGCACCGCCTGCATGTACTTTTTGTACAGCGACATGGGAAGCTTGAACGCAAGCATCTCGTTGACTCCAACAAAACCCGTCCATTCGCCAGTCTTAATCGAGACGTATTCCCAACCGGGAACCTCTTCGGGTTTAATCGGCTCATAACCTAGCCGAATGCGAGACTGGATCGAATCTCTCGGATTTGTGGTGGTCAACCAGCAAGTGTGGTAACCCGGAATCTTTGGCAAATCAGGCAACGCGGCCTGAATAAACTGCTGCCGAAACATCTCGACACGGGCATCGTCTGACAGCTCACGGCTCTCAGTTGCTGCGCGATCATACGCAAGCCGGTTCTCACGCCCTTCGCCAAGAACTTTCTTCAGTCTTTCGTCGCTCATATAACTCGCTCCCTTATTTAGCGAGAAGAATTGTTACGATCATAGTCAGCATAACGCTTAATGTACTTCTGACGCAAGTCAGGGTTGTCCCAGACTCCTGCCTCAATAAGTGCCTGTTTGCGTTCGGGGCTGATATAAACCTCTTTTCGAGTAGACGGAGCAGCGTATTCACGCTTGCCGCCTACCGGGGGACCGCCCCGTTTCGTAGCCGGTTTGGGCTTTTCCATCGGGGTGTCCTCTGCGTATCGGTGCGGTAGCCTTTTGGCTACGCGGTTATCGAGTTCAATCCAGTAGTCTTCCGAAGCCGGGTTGTAGCCCTCAGCGGCAAGACGTTGGTCAATGACCTTCACAATGGCCGAGTCCTCGTCCTTGCCGGACGGGTCGTACCAATTGTTCATCTTGACCCACTCTTGCGCATACGCGGCTACGCGCGGATCTTTCTGCGGCTTGCTCTGGGGAATGGGCTTCTCAGCTTCTTCCTTCGCAGCCTTCAGTTGACGCGCACGCTCCAGCGCCGCATCACGGATTTGCAATGCCTTGGTGACATCTTCACCCTGGCCCTGCTCAATGGCCTTCGCCATGATCCGCTCAGCTAACTGCGCTTCGTTAAGCGCCTCGTTCAGCTTCTGGTCAACCGCACTGATATTGAACTGGGAGGTCTGCTTTTCGACGCTTGATAAGCGACGTTTGAACTCCTCATTCTCCGCACGCAGGAACGCCAGCTCGCGCTCTTTGTGCTCAATAGCAGCCCGTCGTCGGAACTTGCGGTTCTGACGCTGAGCACGCTTCTCTTCAGGCGTTAGCTGCTTTTTCGAACCTTTGCCTTCATCCTCTTCGGATTCTTCGTCCGAGAGACGGGCGTCTTCTTGGAGGTCGTCATCGGAGTCGTCTCCGGCGTCGTCTCCATCGGCGGAGCCTTGTGCAACTTGCTCAGCAGGTTGCTCATCTTCTCCTTCAGATTCATCCACAGGAGCTTCAATTGCCACATATTCTTCCACTCCCTCGTTATCGTCTTCCGATAACACGTTATCTCTAGCCATGATTTAACCCTCAGATAAACGCTTTGATGGCAAGTGGATCGCCCACTACACCACCCACGATGTCGAGATCATTGAAGATCACGAACAGGGCTTCTTCTTCCCCGTCCTGCCCAAATGGGACCTTCCAACGATCACCGCCGTACTTCGGTACACGGACGAACTCGCCGTCTTTGCACCAATTACCTTCCGGCCAGGATTCCATCGTGTTGCGATTCTTGAAGGCCAACGGCCCAAGCTTTACAACCTTCGCGATCTGGGTATTCCAGATCTCAGTCTCACGAGTTTCGGTATGCAAAATAATGCCACCAGCAGAAGTCTTTTTTGCTGAGCGAATCTGCACAAGGACTCGCGAACCAAACGGAATCAAACCCGGCTCTACACTAGGAAAAGCCTCATCCAATGCTGACATTTAGAACTCCTCTCCGTCTTCTTCGTCTGCTTTGAGAAGACGATCAATATAAGTTAATGCGGCCTGCAACCCGGCGTAAGTGCCCACTGCCTTGCCATATTCAAACGAAGCATCCTTACCTTCCAGTTGCCGCTTCATCGCGTCGTGAGCGACGCGCGCCTTGGCCAACTCCAATTCGTCAATGATGCGTTCAATCATGCGTTTTGTTTACCCTTTGAGATCATTGCAGGCGTTGCCTTAGGGTCGCCCTTAACACCCTTTGAGCCAGTATCGGCTCCCATCTTCCCGCCAGAAGGCATCTTCTGACCGTCCAATTTCTCACCCATCGCAAGCAACTTATGCTGCTTGATGAATTGCTTTTCCATAAACCCTCCTTAGGGATTGATACCCGTACCCGTTGAAACACCAACCTTCTCGCCCGAGAGAACTTCTGCTGCCGCGATTTCCTTGGCAGTCTCGTTGTCTTCTCGGTTCGTAACCATCTTGACGTTGAGTTCCGCTGCCTGACGCTGATCCAAGCGATCCTGCTTGAGCATCTCGCGCTGAGCGTTCTGCTGTAGACGCGCGGCCTGCTCTTGCGAACCAATCTGCGCCTTCTGCGCTTCGAGCTGAAGCCTCGCCTGATCGAGCTGAGTCGAAGCCTGATCGGCAGCGGCTTTGCGCTGCACTTCCGCCATCTGAACCGCCATGCGCGGATCTTGCGGACCAAGGCTCTGCATCTGCTGCATAACCTGCATTGCCTGCTGCACGATCTGCGGGATTGCACCAAACGCCTGACCCGCATTCGGTACCACCTTCTGCGAAGCCATCGCCATCATCTGGTCGAAGCTCTTCTTTACCTCTGGGCTGTTGGTCTTTTGGAACTCAGAAATGTCCGTACCCGCAGCAGCAGACGCGACTTCAAATACGTGAGTCGCATACCAAAGAGCGATATGCTCTTTGAGATGGTTAAGAATGATAGGAATGTATGTCCCCGACATGAGCATACTGCTACCCAATACGGGGCTAGTGAGATAATCCAAGTGGACTTGGATGTGCGCAAGGTGATCCTGTTCCGGGAACGCTGATATTGGACGCCCCAGAGTTGCAGCGACGTTTTCATTGATGGCATTCATCTCCTTGGGCTTCGGAGCCGGGAGCAGAAGATCCTTCGCATTCGGGATCTTGAGCTGATGCAGGATGCGCTCTTCTACTTTGCGCAGGTCATAGATCTGAGGCAAAGCGAGTGCACGCTGAGCAACCGCTTGAACCTGAGCATAACGCTGAGCTTCAGAGAAAATGTTGGGGTCCGAAACCGGAATGACATCCATCGGACCTTCGAAGTCAGAGCGACGAACGATCAGTTCACCTAGCTCTTCTTTGACTTCTTCATCTTCCAAGTACATCGAGTTCAATCGATGCAGGACCTTTAAAGTGCGACCCATGGCGTCGTGCAGACGCGCATGGATCGCACTAAACACCATCATGCCTTGTTCGATACGAGCAAGCTGAGTACCGACCGGAAC
>Ga0181363_1000324_pt1 | contig 13912 bp, 11 predicted proteins | sample Fa13NDMLBSN_FD_130109 | JGI IMG/M metagenome (GOLD analysis project Ga0181363, IMG submission 130109) | Freshwater viral communities from Lake Michigan, USA - Fa13.ND.MLB.S.N | ecosystem: Environmental > Aquatic > Freshwater > Lake | place: USA: Michigan | collected 2013-09-23
CTACGGAATTAAAAATCACAGGCACACATCTAGGCTTATATTGCCGAACACATGGCACTTGGATTAAATGGCTCAATAAACAAGAACGAACTGTGGCTCTAACACAATTGGCTATTCCTTTGGCTCAACCTAACAAAAACCTAGATATTTTTTGCAACTGAAGTAGCATTTTAAAACTGGGGCCATAACGCAGCCCACCCGTATGCTATAATTTCTACCTAGCCAATGGCCTAAGCAGCCTAGGCGTGTGCGGTTACCTACTAACAAGGGTTGGATGAAAAGTCCGTGGAACGAGACGCAGGGAACAATAGAGATTATAGTTAGGCCGTCCTGCCAAGGGTATAAACAGATCGTGATAAACAGCACGGGGCCTGGCTTACGAGCCAGATAACACAAGTTTTTTTCTTTGTGAAAAAAATGCGTGTTGCTAATCTATGACTGCTTCAATAATACAATAAAACAATTAAATGATGTTTATGTCGTCCAGTGCTACGCACTAGACGAAGTTGATGTCTCGCTTGCGCCTCTGCGAGCCGCTACGCGAACAGACATCAACTTATTGGCTTACGCCTCTCACTTATTAGTTGAGAACGAAGCCAATAACAAAGCAGTGACAGGCGGCTCAAAGAGACGACTCACTGCTTTGTGTGGTAGATGCGAAGCAGATACCAATTGATCCGCAAAACAAAATGGCACAATTGATCCTGTTTATTGGTTGACTTAGATCAAAAACACGCATATAATTACTACAAGTTCGCTGTAATGGTGCAGTGAACTTAACCAAGTTGGAGATGACTTCCAACCCTGATGATACATGTAGTGATCATCTTGTAAACTTAAAGGAGAAGACCAAATGGTCACATTTGAACCTACCACTGATCTATCAGTGCCCGCAGTAGAACTGCCTGCCAATCTTGAACACTATCGTGGTCAAGTGCGTGGAACCCCAGCCACGGGTCTCGTTCGTGTGTCAGTTAACACACCCATGGATCCCAGTCAACGAGACTTTAACCCAAATGATGTTATAAAATACATTGAAAAAAGCCAAGGCCTAGATTGGAACTTGTTTGGCTATGTCACAGTAGTTGAAGATCCCAGGACAGGACTTCGCACAATGATCAATGGTCAACATAGAACCAGTATTGTGCGAACTTTGGCACCTGAAGTAGAAACAGTGCCAGCACACATTATCAGCACTGATGATCCGCAATATGCAGCCAAACTGTTTGCTTATCTAAATGGTGTAGCCAGCAGAAATGTCAGCAGAGAACAACTGCTTTGGGCAGAAGTTCTAGCAGGCGATCCAGAAGCACTGGAGATGCAACGCAAACTAGAATATGTAGGCATTGCCTGTGGTCGTGTCAATGCAGGAGACGATCGTCGACAAATCAGCAGAGCCTGTGCAGAAAAGTGTTTTAAACTGGGCACTGATGCTACAAAGTTAGCCATTGCATTGATCTCCCAGGCTTATCCAAACCGTAAGGATTTTGATAATCTTTTGCATGGTCTAGTTAGACTGTTGACCATTCCTGAATATTCGGGTCTTAGCCGTAGCAACACCATACTAGGTCGCATGTTTGCTGAATGGTTTACTGTGGAATTGCGTAAATTCTGTCTTTACAAAGAAAGCACACAAATTGTAACTAGAACTGATCCTTGGCAAAATGCCATTGCCTATGGACTTTACAAAAAGTTCTATCATTGGATGGATGAGCAGGGTCGTAAAAACCTTTGCCCAGCCAAATACCATATTGGTGATTTGTATCAATTTGCTGATTTAAACGATCGTAGTCGTTAATAGGATCACTGTGTTGTAAAAAAGCCACACTCTGAGCCGCCAAAAAAAGGTTGCTTGAGAGTGTGGTTTCAGTTATAATAAACACATGTTCAACACACACAGGAGAGTGTAAAATGGAAACCCTAGCAATCTTTTTCTTGCCCATTGCCATTGTTGGCGTGCCTGTTCTAGCAGTGATGCTGTTGGGTTGGACCACAGCCTGGCTGATTCATTGCGTGATGCAACTCTTCAGGTAACTTGAATTCTATCATGTTTTTTCACAGGCCCTACACAACCTAGGGCCTATTTTTTTGACTAAATAATCCTGTTAACAAGGACCCTACACGCAATGCCTCAGATTAAAAAATCCCTAGACGAAGCCAGAATACCTTTCCAAAAGATGTCGTTTACTCCTGATGTGCCCAGCACAGCCCTAGGTGCCAATGAATACAACTCAGGTGCCAATGTGGAAACAGATGTTCGTGGCATTCGCAGTGTGTCAGGTGAAGAAGAAATCTTTGCTGATCCAGTGCCGGGCACAGCAGTTTATATCAGTTCAGGCTTTCGCAGTGATGATAGATTTTGGACTATTGTGGCCAACACTTTAGGTGAATGGTATGCCACAGCAGGTGGCCCCTGGCGTGAGATTACGCCGGTGACTGTCACACCTGGCGCAGGCTACTATACACAAGCACAGAACATCACAGAAGCATGGTCAGGCACAGTGCCCGTTTTCAATGACGAAAAGAATCCTCCATTTTTCTGGCCTGAAGATAACCGAAGAACAGTAAAAGTGACTACAGGTGCCAGTGGCACAGGCAGCACAGCCACCTTGACATTTGCCTCAATGCCCACCATTGCTGTGACAGGTGCCAGTGGCACAGGCACAGTGGCCACTCTGACATTTGCCGCACAAAACTTTGTGCCTTATCAAGTGGGTGATACCATCATTGTCACAGGCATGACACCCGCAGGTTACGATGGCACTTATGTGGTCACTGCTTGCACCACCACATCAGTGAGTTATGCCAACGCCACCACTGGTTTTACCACAGGCGGTTTGGTCAGCCTAGCACCATTTGTGGTAGGTCAAACCATTCTAGTAGAAAACATTGTGCCCACAGGCTATCGCGGTGACTACACGGTTACAGCCTGCACAAGAACCAGTGTAAGTTATGCGGACACAGCCACAGGTGCTCAAACAGCGGCTGGCACAGTCAGTGATCCATATCCTGTGATGACTGCTTACTCCAATACCTTGCCCAACACCATTGCCAACATTGTGACCATTAGCCCCACTGAACAGCAGATTGTGTTAGACACTGCCTATGCCACAGCACCCTACACCGCAGGTGAAAAGATTACCATTACGGATGTCAGCAGATTCTTCAATGGCACATTTACAGTGGTGTCATCAACCACCACAACCATCAACTACACAGCCAGCCCCGGCGCTGCCTATCCTGGTGGATCAGTTGGTGCAGTAAGACCTGAATACACTTGGAACTACAATCCTAACTGGGTCAGTTACTATGCCAAATTCATGCGAATGTATAACACACCCAATGTGGGCTCAATCTTGGTAGCCGGTAACCTGGTGGCCACAACCACCACAGGCGAAACTGAAATTTTTCCTGTGACTGTGCAGTGGTCACAGAGTTTTGGTCTTAATGATGTGCCCACAACTTGGCAACCCACACTACTCAATGTGGCCAACCAACTTGAAGTTCCACTACGCGGTGAAGCAGTAGATGCGTTTCCCTGCAACGGCAACTTCTTCTTATGTTCATATTGGGACACAGTGGTATTCAGTCCCATCAACTATTCTACAACATCAACACCTATTCTTGGTGTGCGACTGTTTAACCAGGGTCGTGGCCTGTTGAGTTCCAACACTTGGGCCAACAGTGATGATCGTGTGTTTGGTGTAGATGCCAGAGACATTTGGGTCTTTGATGGTCAGAACTTTACTGGTATTGGTAACCAGCGTATCAAAAACTGGTTCTATGATCAATTGGATCCCAACTTTGTTGATCGTGTCTATGCAGAGATCAATACACAGCGCAGTCAGTTTGAAATTTACTATCCTACCACAGAAGCCACAAATGGTGTGCCCAACAAGATGATTTCATATCGTTATGACCTAGACTGTTGGAACCCACCCAAAGATGTAGATCGCGCAACCTTTACAGCAGAAACACCTGTGAGATTCTTCAACAGCGCCACACAAAGTTGGCGCTTTAACAAGGCGTCAAGAACTGTGATGTATGCTCGTGGTGGCGCTGACGAAAAAATTGTGCAGATGAATCAAGGCTACAGTTTTGTCACTACCACAGGCAACCCCACTGGTGCTATCAACAGTAGTTTCCGCAGAGACAACATTAAGATGATCCCAGACTACTCGGGCAAGGTTTTGGTGCATCGTGTGATGCCTGAAGTCAACAACCTAAAGTTCAATGGCATACCTATTGATCCAGCCACAGACACTGGCCTCATTGGTGATGTCACAGTGACCATACAAGGTGCTCTAAGCGTGGGTCAAAATCCGCAGAGCCCACAGAGTTCTGGCACAACCACTACCACAATGAGCACTGACACTTCAAGTCCTTGGATTCAGGTCAATCAGAATTCCAGCCGTGTCAACAGTTTAGAAATAGGTCACAGCAGCACCACAGACATTTGGATTTGTCCCGCAGTAACAGTGCAGTTCACACAGGTTGAGGATGATCGTTAATGTCCAAATTTCCTGTAGAATACAATCACCAGGACAGCGATTCACTTGTTGATGCTGTCAACTATCTTCTAAGTGGACCCAGCAACTTAGGACAGTTCTTTACCGGCGCCAGCAGTTATGGCACCAGCCAAATGACTGGCAACTTTAGACCACCCTATGCCACAACACCTGTGATTAAAAATGGTCTAGGTGCATCAGGTTCTACTACCATTGAAGTAGCGGACAGTGAAGGTATTCGCACAGGCATGACTGTCACAGGCACTGGTGTTGGTGTGGCCGCTGTGGTTAACACAGTCAACGCAGATAATGTTGTGGTCAGCGTGGCCAATGCTGATGCTGTGTCAGGTCTAGTGCAGTTTGACAATCAAACAACTACACCTTTGTTTGTGGCACCCATTGCTTTGGCGGCTGGCACCTATATTGATCCCTACACCAAACAGTTTAACTTTGCAGTGGCACAGCCCAGTCCACCATTTCAAGAAGGCAACAGCCTATTGGTGCAGGGCACAAGTGTCACAGACTACAACATTTGGTATCGTGGCCCCGGTGTCATTGAATGCACCACTACCTATGTAATTTTGCGTAGTGTTGCGGCTGTCACAGCCGCAGGACCCTCCGCTGGTGGAACTGTGGTGTTTACTGCCACGGTGCCTGCGCCCACCGTGGGTGCTACACCATTGCCTGATCGTTGGATCAGCACAGATCAAACTGTCAACTCCAGCGTGTTGGGTCCATTGGATCAAGTGTTTGTCAGTGGTCAGTTAAACAACAGTTTCACCGTCGTCACCACTGCTTCTGCTACCACACTAAAGTATAGTGTGGCCATCAATCGCTACAGCGCCTATCCCACAGCGGATCCCAATGTGCCTGCTTATTTGTATAGCAGTGCCACCACTGTGGCGCGAGTAGATCGTGAAGTGTTGACCGCAGCCGCAGCCGGCACTTATAACATAGCCAACCTAGAAACCATATTCAACACTGTCACAGACAATCCGGGTTCAGGCTTTTACCTATACAGACTAGAAGTGTGTTGGCGTGTGACCACCACAGGCGGCGCTGGTCAAGTCACAGCCAGCACCATTGGCCTAAGAAATTTAACTGCACAGGTTATCAAACAATAATTAAACAATAATGAAAGGAACTGCAATGACACCGCAATATTGGACAATCCCACAGGTATTCTCACCAGAGATATTGAAAAGCGTAGAAGCCCTGGTCAACAACGCACCTTTAAAGTATGGTTGGGCCAGCAACAAGAAGATAGATTACACACATTGGAATCATGACTTTGCTCATGCCGGCAGTGAAAATGGTCTAGACATTGCTGATCGTTTGCCACCGGAGTTACGCATTGCCTGGGAATTTCTACAGCGTGAATATCTAGGCACTCAGAGTCTGTTGCGTTGTTATACCAATGCACACACATTTGGTGTTGAAGGTTATCCGCACACTGATTCCAGCAGGCCACATGACTATACTTTGGTGATCTATATGAACCAGGAATGGCAGCGCAACTGGGGTGGAGAAACCATGATCTATGCTGGCAATCAAATTGTTCATGCTGAACTGCCACAGTTTAATCATGGACTGATCTTTCCTGGAGCCAGTTGGCATTCAGCCAGAAGCGTGACTAGAGTCTGCCCTGCACTGCGTAGAACACTGATGTTTAAATTTGCAGCCCCCAACTGTGACAGCCAGCGTGATCGCATTCAGGTATTTTTGCAAACACTAGGTGCTGATCGCATACGCCATTCTGGTAGAAATCTACAGCGGCATTTGCTCAACACTTATGATATACTGCATTCAACTATGCAAGCAGATCAAACAACAGCAGCCGCAGGTGCCATGCACAGCATATTTGGCACCAATGCATTTAAGCACAAGACTGTGGCCAACCGTCAACGAGAGATTGTTGCCGCAGTTATAGGCGAACCCGCCACAGAATTAGTTGAATTGTTTAGAGACATTGATAGACCTAAGACCTTAGAGTCAGCATTGGCCAACTCCAGCCTAGACCTTGCTCTTAGAGATGGATCTACAAGGACCGTGTCCGAAAGTCAACTAAATAGTTTATGCGCCATAGAAGTGGCTAATTTGCGTGACCAAAACGCATTAAGCGGTTGGCCGCATCTAAGCCAATTCAAATTGACAAGGACAAACCATGCCAAAAAATAAATCAGCATCAAAATTAGACAGAGATTTCAGCCGTATGTTGGCCAGCATTTCTGATGATGAACTACACGAACTAGCAGAACACCTAAGAGAACTGGGTATTGGCCGAGATACCGTTCTAGCCCATATTACACCTGAAGAAGCAGAATTGCTCAAAGAACGCGGCGGTTCTGGCCGCATCAACCCCCACACTGGATTGCCTATGTTTGAAGGTGGTGATGGTGGAGGCGGCGGCGGAGACGGCGGCGGCGGAGATGGTGGTGGAGGCGACGGCGGCGGCGGAGACGGCGGCGGCGGAGATGGTGGTGATGGTGGTGGTGATGGAGGCGATGGTGGCGCTGATGGTGGTGCTGATGGCGGAGCAGATGGTGGTGCTGATGGCGGAGCAGATGGAGCAGATGGTGCTGACGGAGCAGATGGTGCTGACGGAGCAGATGGCGGTGATGGTGATGCTGGCGATGGTGATGCTGGCGCAGACGGAGCAGATGGAGCAGATGGCGGTGCAGCCGACGGCGATGATGGCGCAGATGATGGCGGTGGCGATGCAGATGCCGGCGATGGAGATGATGGCGCAGATGATGGCGCAGATGATGGAGCAGATGATGGAGCAGATGATGGTGGTGGAGATGCTGGTCCAGGAGGCGACGGCGGCGGCGGAGATGGAGGAGGCGATGGCGGTGGCGGTGGAGATGGCGGTCCTGTAGCACCTCCCGTAGCACCTCCCGTTGCTCCCCCAGTTGCACCCCCTGTAGCACCAGGCTCACCATTGAGAATACCTAAGGGTTTAAGCCCAGGACTTATGCAGGCTGTGCCACAATATCAAACAACCAATGATTATCAAGCAAAGTATTATTGGGGTGGCGCTCCCGTGCAGACAGGCGAAACATTTAATGCTCAACAGCAATTGAACAATCCTTTTGCACCCGCACAAGGCTGGGGCGCACAAGATATCAGCAGAAGTTATCTAGGTCCAGAAGAACTGGCAGGATTGATCAGCAGTCCTGCATATATGCAACAGTTTGGAGCACCATTTCAATTTGGGCAGACTCCACAGCCTGCACAGCAGGCACCCGCACCTGGTGGTAAAACTGCTGGTAACCCCGTAGACTTACAAAACTATTTTGCAAGCCTGTTGGCGAACAACAGAGGTGGTTTCTAAATGGAACTAAATATCAGAAGATAAGGAACGACAACAATGAGTAAAGGCGGTGGAACCACAGTTCAACAGGCGACATTAACGCCAGAACAAAAAGAGCAGATTGCGGCTCAAACAAAATTCTTTACGGAAACAATTAAACCAACCTATGAACGAGGTGTGCGTGGTGCTGAAGAAATCTACAGCCAGTTTGCACCTGGTCAATTAGCAGCCGGACAAAACCTAGGACGCATAGCACAGCAGGCACAAGAATCTCTAGGTGGCACAGGCGAAAGTGCCTTACGCACAGGTGTTGGTGGACTACAAAGTTTATTTGACAAAGATTATGAACGCACTCAGATTATGAGTGCGCTGATGCCTGCACAAGCACAATACATGCAAAACATGGCCAACCAACAGGCACAGTTTGGTGGCGCTGGACAATTGGGTTCAGCAAGACAAGCATTGGCCGCTGGTCAAGCCGCTGGCGCTACACAGGCTGCACAAATGCAAGCGGCTGCAGGTATTCAACAACAGATTGCCGCACAGCGAGCCCAGGCTGCTAACCAACTAGCATCAATTGGTGCCAGCAATATTGGTCAGGCTTTGGGTGCTGCCGGTCAGCAGGTCAGTGCAAGTATGTTGCCACAGCAACTCTACAACCAATATGCCAGTGTGATCTTTGGTGCACCAGCAGCCAGTTACACGCCAGACTTCCGTGGCACACAAGGCTATACAGCCAGCCGAGATGAATATGGATTCAACCCAATGGGTGTGTTGGGTCTTGGTTCTAACAGTATTGGTGGCGGCTTATTTGGCAGTATGATGGCCAAGAGTGACCGCAGACTCAAAGAAGCCATTGTTAAAATTAAAACAGTTGATGGCATTCCAGTTTACAAGTTCCGTTACAAAGGTGAACCAGGCATTTATCAAGGAACTATGGCGCAAGATCTATTGCGTGACAGTCGTTATCGTCATGCAGTTCACCGTCACAAAGAAGGCTACTTTATGGTAGACTACGGCCAGTTGCCTGCTGGTGTTCGAGAGGAATAATCAATGGCTGCACAATATGACGCATTTGGCAATTATCTAGGCGATTACGAGACTGAAGAAGAGCGTCGTCGCAGAGAAGAGGCTCAGCGGGCCGCACTAAGAGGCGGCCCAGGTGTTGCTGGTGGTGCAGGCTCTGGAACTTATTTTGATGAACAGGGTCGTTTGGTTGTTGCTGAACCCATTACAATGGGCGGTCAGGGTGATCCCAATGCCAACGCTGTGATAATTCCAGGCACAGGTTCTTATCCTGTGGCCACAGTGGATATCACAGGTGATCGTAGACGCACAGCACCCGTAGCACCAGTTGTGCCAGCGGCTGAACAACGACCTGCTGATCAAGTTGTAGCACAAAGATCTGAAACAACTACATTTGCTGATGGTAGTCAGCGTGAAAGAATCACTAGAGAAATTCCTCCTGTAAGACAGCCTGCAGGAATCACTGTTGAATCACTGCCACCACCTGTGGCTCAAAGTTTAACAGCAGGTGAATCCGTAGTTCCTGAAGAAGAACTTGTGGCCATTGCGCCAGTTGTGCCAGGAGCCGCACCAGCACCAGCCGCAAGATCTGCACAGCCTGCAGCCGCACCTGCAAGACCAGCAAGACCTGGTCAACCCGCAGCCGGTCAAGGACGCTTGCCAGGTGAAACAGATTATGACTATCAAGTAAGACGCAGTGAAAGCGGTAATCGTCCCAACATTGGCTATCACTATCAGCCAGATGCACAGGGTCGTAGAGCCAGTAGTGCCTATGGTCCCTATGGTATCACAGCCGGTGCATACTTAGATGTTCAACGCCGAGATCCATACTTTGCTGGTCGTGACATCACAACACTGTCACCTGAAGAGCATGTTCGTGCCAACCAGGTTATAACAAGAACCAACACAGCCAACCTACAGCGTTTTGGCATTGATCCAACACCTGGTGTGTTGAGTGCCGCACACTTCTTAGGTGCTCAGGGTCTGCGTGATTATTTGGCCACAGGCTACATCAGCCCACAGGCTGCTAGAGCCAACGGTGGTGAAGAAAAGGTAAGACAAATTGTTGAAGGCCGTTTGCGCGGTCAGTTTACACCAGCCAGCGGCGCACTGCAAACACGCCCTGCTATCAATGAAGAAACTGGCGAAGTTTATACTCAAATTGTTCCTGAGAATGAACGCATTCCTCTGAACCAACCATTTAGAGTCACTGTGCCTTTAAGCAGCCAGCCACCAGCGGCAGCACCAGCACAGGCAGCACCTGCACCTGCACCTGCACCAGCACAGGCAGCACCTGCACCTGCACCTGCACCAGCAGCCGCTCCAGCGGCAGCACCAGCCGCACCAGTGGCGCCAGGCGAACAGCCCGCAGGCTTTACAGGTCAAGGTTTGAGAGCACCTGCCGCAACCGCACAGCCCACAGGTTCCAGTGCAGATGCCATTGCTCGTTATCAATCAGCACAAGATGATCCAATTGCATTGTTTGCTTTGCGTGAAGATACTTCTGTGCCACAGTTTATCCGTGATCGTGCAGGCAATCGTGTAGCAGACTTGCTAGACAATGAACGCCGCATGACAAAAATTTCCCAAGAAGAACAGGCAAGACAAGCCAGCGGTGATATGCCAGGTATTGCTAGAGCCATGACATCCAAGCGTGATGATCGTGACAGCATTATGCGTAGAGCCTATTGGCTAAACTGGGGTGGTATGGCTGAAGCAGCCAGAGATGAATTGTCCAAACTAGGCATTGGTAATACCAGCCGCATGGGCACTGACAGAAGTGGTAACCAGGCCATGATTGAATATGATGTCAGAGGCCGTATCGTTGGCGGCACCACTGCTGATGGAAGAGTTCTAAGTGCCACAGACGCCATGCGTTATGCAGGCGCAGGCGAAATTGATATTGTTGGTGGCACCTATGTCAATGACACCACAGGTGAAGTTGGCCGTGTTATCTCAGACAAGAGAACTGGTCAGAGTTATATTCAAACTGATCAAGGTCGACGCCCAATGACTGGCTTCCGTCCACAGTCTTCTACTGGCACACTAGACATGCAACGAGTTCAGCAGGTTCAACGCCAGAATATTGAATTGGCAGGCGATTGGGCTAGACTACAAATGCGTGTGCAAGGTGCGGCACCTGAAGCAGCCAATAGATTCTTAGGTGAATTTAATGCCAAACATGGCACTAACTTTACCTTGCAAAGTGTCAGTGGAGCAACACCACAAATTAGTCTTGAAACAGGACGCATAGTTCAAGGTGGTGAAGCCGCTCCTGCGGCAGCACCAGCACAGGCAGCACCAGCAGCCGCTCCTGCGGCACCAACTGGTCCAGCACCAGCAGCCGCTCCTGCGGCAGCACCAGCACCAGCAGCACCTGCCGCACCTGTGAGACCAGAAGGTGGCGCCGCAGCCGCTCCTGTAAGACCCGGCGCCGTGCCAGGCACAGTGGCACAGCCGCCTCAAGCAGCCGTAGCACCACCGCCTGCTACTACACCAGGCGCAATGGAACGAGCAAGCGCAGTCACTGCCGCAGAACAACAGGCATTTGTGGCCAGAGATGGAACCAAAGATCAAATTGGTGTAAGCGCCACCGATGGATCCGCAGTGGCCAATGTTCGTCGCCAGCAGATGGACATCATCAGAAACAATCCTAGCGTGATTAACATTCTAAACGGCCAAGGCACACAATATGATCGTGCAAGACGAATCATCGTCAATGCTGTTACAGGCAGTTATGGCAGTGAAGATAGACAACGCTTGGCTGATGAAGTCAACCAATTGGCCAACAAACTTACACCTGCTGAATATGGCGCACTACAAGAATTCGTTAACATGAATACTGTGGTCAATGCTAGAACATTGAGAGCCAACTCAGGTCCAGGTGCAGTCAGTGAAGCAGAACAGCGTGCCAACAGAGAAGCCAACATTGGTAACATTGATCGCATTGAAGCCTATGCGGCTTTGGCTGGTCTGCATCGCAGTCAGTTCACAGGCGATCTCAATGCCAGCAAGCAGGCTTTCCTAGCCAGCAGGCCAGATATTACCACTACTTCACAGTGGAACTCAGCATGGCAACAGCGTGAATCAGAATTGGTTCGTCAGTATCAGGCCATTGCTAGAGCACGATTTGACATTATGGGACGAGCACCTGCTGCCAACGCAAGTCCGCAGGAAAATGCAGCCTATAGAGATCGTGTGTTCCGCGCATTTGAAGTATATCCTGCACCAACATTCAATCCCAGCACAAACCGTTGGGATTATGGAACACCCAATGCTCGTCGAGCAGCCATGTCAGCAGTGTTAGGAAGATAATATGAACGAACAAGATATTCAAAAACTTAGAGAGGCAGGCTTTAGCGATGACGACATTCGTGACTACATGGCACAAAATCGTCAGGCTGCTGGCCGACCACAGGCCGCTGGCGCCGCCGCACCAGCAGCCACAGGTGATCAAGGTGCAGACTTAGATCCCAACGCACCTAGTGAAACACTACGCCGTGCAAGAGAACAAGGCCTTCCCACAGAAGGTAGAGAAAGCAGTTTTTTCAGTGATCTTGCTACAGTAGGTCCAGTTTTCCTTGCAGACAATGCAGGTAAAATTGCCCTTGGTGGCGGTGGTGCCGCAGCCGCATATGGTGCCAACCAGTTGCGTAAAGGCATGCAGGCTCGTGCAGGCGCACAGGCCGCACAGGCCGCCGCACAACAGGCCACTGCTCAAGCACAAATGGCGCAGGCTCAAGCAGCCATGGAGCAGGCTCGTGCCGCACAAATGCAATCACAAGGCCTGCAGGAAAGATTCACACAAAGACAAGCCGCACAGGCAGCAAGAGCCGCACCACCAGCACCACAGATCTTAGATGCACAAGGTCGTCCTATTGTTAGAGCACCTGTAGTGCCCACTGGACCCATGCCATCAGGACCTGTTGCACCCACAGCAATGGCACCCGCAGTTGCACCTCCTGTGTCCACAGCACCTGTGGCACCTGTAGCACCAGGATCCATGCCTACATTGGTAGCAGGCGAACCTCCAGTTAGACCTCCAGTTCAACCTGGTATGCTAGATCGTGCGGGTCAAATGGTAAGAGCCGTGGCTGCTAACAAAGTTGTGCAGGGTGCCGCAAGAATGGGTAACATTGCAGGCATTGCCAGCATGTTGCTGGCACCTGGCAATGCAGGTCAAGAATATCCTTTCCCACAATCGGGACCACTGCGTGGCAGTGAATTGAATCCGGCCACAGGAAGACCTTGGACGCCTGAAGAATTGGCTGCATATCGCGCCCAGTATGGTAGATAACTAATACTATGACAACACAAGAACAACTACTACAGGTATTCAATGACAACTTTGTGGCTTACTTTCGTAGCCATGTGGCGCATGTGAATATTATTGGTCGTAACTTCGTCAGCGATCACAAATTGCTGGGCAAGGTCTACGAAGATCTGCAGGATCAAATTGATACCATTGCAGAATTACTACGCACCTTAGATGAGTTTATGCCTTGCTGCCTAGATGATATCATTGCAGCCAGTGAAATTGCCACACTGCCTATTGAAGGTGACAGTGATTCATTGTTAGAGCAGGTATTGGAAGACCTAGGCCAACTCAAAGGCTGCTATGAAGAATTAATGACCGTCAGTGAAAAAGAAGGTCACAAAGAAATAGCCAACTACGCACAAGATCGTGTGTTGGCTATTGCTAAGTTTGAATGGATGTTGCGCTCAACACTAGGGTTAAGTGGTCAGGACAACTATCAAGAACCAAATGATTTTACCACTTTCTAATTTGGGTCCAAGGAATCGGCAGGCCGGGCTTGTGTCGTTGTTGTGTTGAGATTTTTATAAGCGTAACTACCACGAATGTCGTAGCCGCGGCGAGCATGTAGTTTTAAAAATGCCGCTTGGTCACGACGCATGGTAGTGGAGCAGATGATGTTATGGCGTGTCACGCGGGCAAATTGTTCCCACTGATCCATCATATCATTGATGATACGGATTCTAGTGCGGGCAGGCAAGTCTAAATTGACATGCACCATACGGATACTGACCATAGGGTCATCGCTCC